>MEHZ011581535.1_pt1 | contig 10991 bp, 11 predicted proteins | sample 897221 | NCBI WGS metagenome assembly MEHZ01 (sample SAMN05514161, study PRJNA337945) | marine metagenome | isolation source: marine surface water | place: Arctic Ocean | collected 2007-12-13 | reverse complement strand
TAGATTTAGAGAAGAGGCGTTTCAACTCTCCCGTTTTAGCATTTTCTGATGGGGTCGCCATAGCCTCATCTGAAATTTTTAATGAATTGGAATTGATTGTATATTGTTCGTCATAAACTGTATTGTGTTTACCTCTCTCGGCAACGATAACTCTATCTTGTCTCCATTGTTTTTTAATTAGTGCTTCTGTTTTAGAACTTATCTGTCTATAGCCAGCACTATTTTTTGTACCGTGTGTTTCTTGATGTTGCCACATATCTAGAGCCCGTCTACTTTGAATATAGAAATTAACAATCTTTGTACCAGTCTGATCTCTAAGTGATTCTATCAAAGCATTTGTAAAGTTTCTGCTGTTAGCATTGTATTGGCGTCTAGTTTTTTTGTTTACAATGTAAGTAGTTTTATTTCTAGAAAATGACAGAGTAGGGTCGTATCTAGTACAACCTCGGTCAGAACCGCCATCAGTCAATAGTATAGTATTCATTTTATCAATACTGTACTTGTTTTGAAACTGTGGAACTAGTGTGTGAAAATGTATCAAAGCGTCATTAAGTGGTGTTGAACTCATAGTGTATTCTTGAGGATAACTCATAAATTCATAACAGTTATAATCTTCGTTTCTTCTATAACTTCTATTTGCCATTGTGTTAGCAAGTGTATATAGGTTATATAAGTTAGTGTCAAAGTCTCTATTGTTCATAGTAGAAGATGACCATTGTATTAATTTGTATTCTTCATCAACTTTAGTATCGCCTAATTTGTATTTTACAGTATCACTATTATCGCTGTGGATGTATCTACGACCGCCATTCATAGCATTTGTAAAGGCATAAACTTCATAAGGAACATTGATCTTACGACAGAACATAGTCAACTGTACTAATTGTTCTGTGGTCTCTAAAACTTTATCGTGCATTGAGCCTGACCAGTCAAGCAATAACATTAAGCCATGATTTTTGCCATCAGGTAATATAGTCAATCTTTTGAAGATATCATCAGCATATTTGTATGAATGTAGTTTTAAAGGATCTAGTACGCCAGTTTTATCTGAACTAGCACGAGCATATAAAGCAGCAGATTTTTTCTGTTCGAATTCTTTTACAAGATACATAACTGTTTTAAGTGATCTCTTTTTAAATTTGTTATACTCAAGTCTAGAAGCAGCAATAGCCGTCTTAGTTTCATCAATAGTAGAATAATAACTGGTTGAATTATTACTTGAATAGAATTTTTTGAAATCTTTGATAACTTTTTTGTAGTCAACAATAATTTCATCATCTTTGAAAGTATGTAAATAAGCATATTCATTATCAGGAGTATCTTTGTCAATAAGATTTTGTTTTTGAGACTCCCAATCTCTGTCAGTTTCAGAAATTGCCTGATTTAAGTCATCTGTTTTACCAGAGGCACCAGTAGAAATTGGGTCAGTATCGTCCTGTTTAGTATCTGTTTCATCTTGTGTTTCAGACTCATCTTTCATAGTGCCGTCTGTATTTAAAGGTTGAGAATTTTCTTTTTCTTCGTCTGTCATTTCTTCAGGAGCAACTTCTTCTAATTCGTGTTTATCAAATTCTATTTGTTGTTCTCTACCCGTTTCTTCTTTTTCTTGATTACAATATTCTTGTAAGAGTTTTGAAACTTTGATAACATCTTCTGGTGTTTCTAACTTGTTCATCATTTCAACATACTTCATTTCTTCGTCTGTAAATTTTACATTAGAAGATACATGAGAAGATTTGAAATGAATATTAAGTCTGTCAATTAGTAAGTACTCGTTGATATCTTTGCCCTGGGTGCCGAAGAAGTTATCAGCAATCAATTCTTTGTAACCACGGATGTAAGTCTGTCTTAGACCATTGTATTTTCTTTTGATTAGTTTCTCAATACGAGCATCCTCAACAACATTAACAATCGAATGATTGATTTTTAGTTTCTTTGATTTAATCAATAAAGACATTGGTGTATATAAGGCATGACCGACTTCGTGAGATACGAATAGATCGGTTACTGGTTCTGATAAGTCTTTTTTCCAGATAGGAATAGTTAAGACACGGCTTTTTACATCAAAACTAGCAGTCTGTGTTTTTTTGTATTGAACTTCTAGTCTTTCTGTAGCAAGTAGGTTTGCAAGATAAGACTTTGATTCTTGATTTATAGTATATTTCTTTTTCATATACTCTTATTATATACTAATTGGTACTAAAAACAAGCACTATTTCACCAAATAGTACATTTTATCCTATTGATTTTAAACGATAAAAAATATTAATTGAAGAGTGTTGCATAAAAGACACACTTTTTACTTGATTTTTGGTGAATAATTCTTATATATATACTATACGGACGCCGATTCGGGTCTGTATATTAACTCGCTTTTGAAAAGGAGACAAAAACATGAACACCAAAAGCATATCGTTCTGGTCCGATTTTAGACCACACACAATAGGTTTCGATAACATCTTCGATAATCTCGATTATTTACGAACCGTACCAAACAACAACTACCCACCATACAATATCAGAAAGATCAATGAAACTCATTGGGCTGTTGATATCGCATTGGCAGGATTCTCTAAAGAAGATATACAGGTTGAACATAAGCCAGATGAAAATTCTCTGGTTATTAAATCTGTAATGTCTAAGGAAGAAAAGGATGTTGAAGATAATGACGGCATTCTACATAGAGGTATATCTAAACGCCAATTCACCAGATCGTTCAGTATCGCTGATGATGTACTAGTAAAAAGTGCAAAATTAGAGAACGGAATGTTATCTGTTGAATTAGAGAGAATTATACCTGAAGAGAAGAAACCTAAGATTATTGATATAAAGTAGTCTTTTTGACGCCCTAGGATGCACGAGGATTGACGATTCTAGGGTGTCTGATACACCAGTACCCCCCTTATTTCTACCAAACTGCGACAATAAATACAACTATCATAAAGACAATAAATGCCCAGGTGTCTAGTTTATACTTGTCAATATACTTATCTTTATTTTTGAAAAATGAAAGTAGGCTCATATTTTCTCCCTGATATATCAGGTCTTTCATATCGACCCATATATCTTTGTTTCTGTTTTGTCTCTTCAACACCATCAAGTGTTGATACAGCACTACCACCTTGTTGAGTAGATAACGATAACCACCAAGTATCAGTATGTTTAAACCCTACCTCTACGGCAAGGTCTACTGTATCTTCTTCGAAGGTCTTATACTGTTTGGTGTTTGCAACATTGAGTGCTAAGAATTTACCTGGTTTCAAACCATCATATGCATTGGCAATCGTTTTCTTTAAAAACTTTTCTTTCCATTCTTCAGATGTATCGAACTTAATACTAGACTGTTCTGGTTCATCACCATATGCTTCCCAACCAAAATATGGCGGACTTGTAAATACAAAATCTATACTATTCTTTTCAGGTAAGAAAGTTTCACTACCTTGTCTTAGTAGTGTATATCTCTTATGACTATGGCCATATTGATTACATATCTGTTTTAAACCATCATATGTAGGTATACAAGGATCAGTACCGATATAGTTTACACCTGCGGCGATTGCCCCTAGTAAACGACCACCATATCCCATACTTGGATCCCATACTGTACCTGCTTCTGTACCTTCAAGAGGACTATCTTTCTCAACAAAGATGTCATATAAGGCAGCGGCGGCAGTAGGTCTGAAATTAGATACCATTTGAGTACCTGTATAGCGCCTCAACATAGACCTCATATCCGAGTCTGTAATATTATGTGCTGGTTTTTGTTTAAAGAATGTGCCTGTAAGTATCTTATTAATGCCTTTACTTAGATGTTCTTCATCTTCCCATATCTCAATAGGTGTTTTCATTTTACCACACTTGATACCCCAAGCGTGTTCCATAAATGACCACGCAAGATTTAAGCCGTGGGCTGATTGACCTATGATCTTAGTTTTTCTATCTATAAGTGTGTCTCTTCTAAAGTTTATCAACTGATTAAAGATGTTTTCTCGCCATACTCTATCGTTAGGATAGTATGGGAAACCTTTTTCTTTAATTAAATCGTGTGCTTCTTTTAAAGAAGTACTGTTCTCTTCAGGCATAAATCTGCATATTCTGGATTGATCTCTGAACCAACCCACTTTCTATTAGTGTTTAAACTTGCTTCGGCGGTAGTTCCTGATCCCATAAAAGGATCATAAACTGTATTGCCTTCATCTGTATATGTGTCTATTAATAATTCCACTATCTTAGTCGGCATACCATATGTGTATTTTTCATAGTTAGTATGTTTAGTTAAAAAACAATCTGGTAATAATTCTTTCTTCATCTTTCTCTTTTGTTTGTTTCTACTAAATGTTAATAGATGTTGATAATTCATACGAAACATATTAGAGTTCAACCCCTTGACCCATATCTTATGTGTGTGTAATTTATAATCTAGTTTTTTAAAACTATCTATCACTTGAGAATGTTTAGATAATATTTCACCTTTACTCTTTCTATCTGATATACAAATGGTAACAAAATTACCAATCGGGTTAAGTAGTGGTGCCCAAGTATCAACAAAGTTAGAATAGTTCAAATCATCTTCTTCACCTAGTTCATTGAAGTCTGGTGGTGAACATAAAACATAGTCATATTTCATATCTCGTTTGAGTGTCTCTATACAACTTTCAATATATACTTGTGGTCTCATCATATCATTATAACACGGATTGAATTAAATGTCAACATATTGCTCGTCTAATGGTATTATTAGTTTCACAATCTAATTCTAAGTATATAGCGTCTGTATCTGATAGGTTTTCTTCACTATGGTATTTTCTGATATCTGTATAATAAAAGTTACCAACCTCCATTTGAAAGTCATATTTAAACTCATTATGATCCCACATAAAATATTTTACCAATGTGTTAGTTCTTAGTGGCATTCTAAATCTAACTGTTTCACCATCTAGAATCCCCCACCCTGGGTCGGTCTCTTTGTGTCTAGATATTTCTGTTTCGGCTGGTATTCTTTTTATTGAAGCATTCCTAACTCTAGAAACATTATTAAATTCCATAACAATCTCTATTATAGGTTTAAGTATCTTATCGTTATACAATCTACTCCAGGATGGACTTTTTATTATAACGGGAAATGTATGATACCAAGCCTGGGGATCTGTTATGTATTCTACAATAGGTTTTATTATTTCTTCAGATATAGGATCCATAAATGGCATACCCGTTTTAGTTTCAACTGTATAGTTCATTTCTTTGAACCCTATTCCATTAGGAACTATACTATATGTTATGCCTTTAACTTTTTGATTCATTGTAGTATTAATCTTCTTATATCTTTATTGGATACACAATCTATAAGTAAGTGTATTCTATCTTCATTACCTGTATTGTTTATACAATGCCACCCTTTAACATCTGTATAGTAATAATGACCTAGTTCTAAATGTATCTTTCTTTCAGCGCCGTCAAGTCCTTGAGGAAAGGAACTGAATGTAGCGCCTGGGTTTGTTTTTAAAGGTACCGCAATACGAGCAATAGAACCATCATTCAACCCAAACGATTGATCTATTGCGTCAGTATGAGGTTCTAAAAAAGCACCCGCTTCTAGTTTAGCGAATCGTATTCGTTGAAATTCGCAAGGTAATGGTTCTAATATATCTTCTATAATATTAAACACATCACCGTATCGGATAGAGCAATTTTGTAATTCACCGCCTTCGTGTAGATACTCTACCTCAAATTCATAACCATCATAAACTTTTTCTTTAACAAACTCTTTACTTAATGCAACATTAGGACCAGTAAAAATAACTTCACCATCATTTGCAAGTCTAGGAGCACACTCTTCAGCAGGTTTACCGGCCTTTCTAGGATCACTAGAATAACCTCTTAATGATAACATACCCCATTGACCATCTGTAGTACTACGGGTATTAACCGATGTCCAACCTAGTGCCTCAATATGGTTAAAGACTTTAGATAAGTCCATACCAGTAGGATTAATTTTTAGTTTTCTTATTCCTGGATTTATTCCTAGTGCCATTCTTTTTTCCTTTGCGAAATATAGAATCGTAATTTTCTATAAATTCTTTTGTGGGTATGTGTTTACCGTCTTGTGCCATTTTTTGCCTTCTTTATTTCTTTTTTTCTTTTCTTTTCGTAATACTTTAGTTTCTCTTTACTTATTAGACTTGTAAACAACAGACCTTCCATGTGATCGAATTCGTGTTGAAATATACGAGCAGGTAAATCGTGTAGATATTCTTCTACTATTTCTTTATCATTAGTTTCATATTTAACTTTAACATAATGTGGTCTCTTTATTGGTAAAAATAGAAACGGAAAAGTTAAACAACCTTCTTTCATTTCTATCATCTCTTCACTTATTTCGGTGATTTCAGGATTCCAACATTGTCTTACTTTACCTTCTTCTATCTGTGGGTGACCACCCATAACAAACATACGAAACGGTAACCCTATTTGATTCGCCGATAAACCTAATCCCCCATACTTTGTCATTTCTTTTTCTAAGGCGTCTGCTATATCTTTTCTACTATCATCACCTAATAGATTGTCTGTAAATAAAGGTAGTTTTGTGTTTACTATCTTTTGATCTGGTGCTACTAGAAAGTGTTTACTCATTTTTCTTTACTATCCCAAGTTTGTGTTCTAGCGGTGCCGAATTGTGTACCATCTACTTCTACTGCTTTTGTTGCAACACCTAATTGATAACTTCTATCTCTTCGTGTAGGTATATTACTAGTGCCTGAATTGACAGATACTTTTCTTATCTGTAAATGTTTTGGTGTGTCAACTACCCATTTAACAACATTGGCAATATCTTCAGGTGACATAAAACAATAGTCAGGTATAAATGCCTTGAACATCGCCACAGACGCTGTATCAACAAAACCAGCAGCAACATTGGTTACTTTACATTTATGATCTTTATTCCATCTTTCAGATAGGTATTGTGAAGCAAAGTCTAATCTCGCTTTATCACTTACATATGGTGTCCAGTCTTTGTTATATCCCATTTCTTGAAAGTGTGTATGCGATTCACCACTTGTTGAACCTAAATTAATTATATGTTTATCTTCGTATTGCCATAGTTCATACAGCTGATATAGTATATGACATTGTGAGTCTGGTGCATATACATTATTGATGAATATATCTGGATCTTCTTTAGTTAACCAGTTAATGACACTCTTAGGTCTCATTACATTGATACCTGTGCTTGTACTAGCACCAACTACTTCGTGTCCGTCTTTCTCTAAAAGGTCTTTCATTGCTTTACCAATACCTTTAGTGTGTCCTGTTATCGCTATTTTCATATTTTTCTCCTATGCTACTCTAGTAAAGTTTTTATATTTTTCATACTTAATTACTTGAGTAAATTTGTCTACCAGTATATCACCTTTGTGTGATATAACAAAGACATTTTCATTACTTAATGAATTTATGATTTTCATAAACTCTTCGGTACCAGACGAATCAAGTGAACTATCTAACACCTCGTCTAGTATTAACAAGTTAGTGTTAGTAGAGTTTTTAATCTTGGCAATTTCACGCCAAGTAAATAAAACTGACAAATCAATTCTTAGTTTTTCACCCTCACTAAAGTTATTATAGTTAAAGTTATCTCTATATCTAGACTTAATAGTCTCATTAAATTCAGCGTCTAAAGTAAAGTTAACATAGAAATCTAAATTCTGAAGATTTTTATTTATCAACTGATTCATAATAGGTAGATATTGTTTAATAATCTTTGTCTTAATACCTGTGTCGGTCATTAACTCTCTAGCGGTTTCTAGATATAACTTCTCTTCTTTCAGTTTAAGTTTATTCTTTTCTGCTTCAGAGAAAGACTCTCTTAATTGTTTAAGTACGCCTTTTGCTTCACCAGTAGATTCTTTCTCGTCTCTTAAAGAGTCTATATCACCACTAATTGTCTTGATGTATCGATCTATACTTTCAATGGATGTTTTAAATCTTTCAATTAACATTTCCTTTTCTCGTATAGCAATAACTGTATTTTGAATAGTTGTCATTCTTGATTCAATTTTCTGAATACTACTACTCATTTCAGACATACCTTTTTCAATCTCACCTAGTTTTTCTTTTCGATTTTCTATCTGTTCAGTTTTAAATATATCATTTATTGTTTGTTTACAAGTAGGACAATCATCATTCTCTTCAAAGAACTTTAACATAGTTTTATGTTTATTACAATTACTTTCTAGTTTTGCCTCTAACTGGTGAAACTTCATATGTTTAGATTTTACTTCGGTTTCATCTAGTATCTTATCTCTTAATTGTGATATCTCTCTGTCTAGGTCTTTGATATCTTCTACATACTGTTGTCTGCCGGCTTCTTCTTTTTCTATTGTTGACTGTTTACCTTCTATTGATTGTTTATTCTTATATTGTAAATCTTGTATATGTTTATCTTGATCTGCTATCTTTTCTTCGAATAGATTGACTGAAAAGTCAGCACTTCGTATCTCTTCATCTTTGTTTTTGTTTTTCTCTCTTAACAGAAAATTCATTCTTGTAAATATTTCTATATCTAATATCTCCTCAACAACCATTCTTCGCCATCTTGGCTGTAGTCTCATAAATGGCACAAAACTAGAACTACCTAGAATTACAACCTGTGTAAATGATCTAAAGTTTAGTCTTATTATGTTATCTTCTAAATGTTTTTGATAGTCTTTAGCGGCAGCGTCTTGATTTAACATCTTATCATTACACCAGATTTCAAACTTGTTAGGTTTGATACCTCTAACTATCTTGTATTGATTAGAACCTATGTTAAATTCTATCTCTACAATACAATCTTTCTCATTTATTGAGTTTACTATCTGATCTTTTTTAATGTCTCTAAAAGGTCTGTTGAAAAGACCGAAACACAATGCGTCTAGCATTGTAGATTTACCTGAACCGTTGTCACCTATGACTAGTGTTGTACCGCCTTTATTGAGGGGTACTTCTATAAACTGTTGTCCTGTACTTAAAAAGTTTTTATATCTTACTGTTTTAAATTCAATCAAATTTACTTACCTCATTACCAAAATTATCCCACCCTTGTCTTGTATTTCTAGCAAACATTTCTAAGTATGGTCCCTCTAACATATTCTCTATGTAACCATACATTTCATCTGGCTTTCTACTATGTTCTCTTCGCTCAGATACTACTAATTGTCTAGTAGATTTATTTAGTCTTTTCGGTTTACCCTTTGTTGCGAGTAAACACATTTCAGGATTAGATCGTGTCCAATATCCCATACCTGTAAAGAACCCTAAAGTGTTCTTATTAGTTTTCGCCCAGGTGAACCCTACCGTCTTGTAAGTGAAACCCCAAGATTGAATAACCTTAAAGGCATCCAATAAACAAGGATCAGTAACCCATAAGAGTAATACAGAGTCATCAGCAGCAACTCTAGCAACATCAAGGTTACAAATATCATCAAGCGACATACAATCATAGTGTTGAGTAGCATTTCTACCTTCACCTTTTTTAGAAAACGACTTAAAGTACCATGGTGGGTCTGCATATATTACCTTATACTTTTGTTCCGTCTGTATCACTGGCTTCGACATAAGCACCTCTCACAATGGTTTTCAATCTATTCTTATCTAAACTTATTGGTAGTGCCTCAATATAATTATCAACTAGTGTAATTGTATCTTCACTTCTCTCAACAATATCATCTGACACATTACCTGCGTCTAGATCACTATAATCCTCAATGATCTTTAATTCGTGCATATTCACTTTATAAAATCTATCTAGTAATCTGTCTAACATTTCAGGATTAGTTTTATTAACCACAATCAATTTTAAATGTTTGTTTATATGTGTTGTAATATCATAGTCATCATAATTTGTTTCTTTATCGTTATAATATAACTTGTCATGTATCGTTAAAGGATTACGAATAGGTGTTAGTTCTCTAGTATCTGTATCCCATATATGAAAGTGTTTAGGGTCTTTATAATCTGACCAAGTTAATTCATATTGAGCGCCCAAATAAAATATTTGACCGTCATCTGACTTCTTATGAAAATGCCCAGTCATAACCTTTTCAAATTTAGAGAATAAAGACTTATCGTGGCCATGAGATTCAATCATACCGGCGTGCATTTCAAAACCATTAATATCTAAATGACCAAAAGCAATTTCTGCTTGTGTAGAATTCACTACATCAAAAGTTTCTTTCTCATTTTCAGGATTAATCCAAGGTATAAACAATGCTTTCATTCCATCAAATTCAACTTCGGTTGTCTTAGAGTATATCCAAGGTTCGTGTTGACCATCAGGTGTAGTGCATAGTTCTTCAGGACCATTGACATCATTCGTACTTCTAAAATATGTATCGTGATTACCTAGTATAATATGTGTATCAATCTTTTCTTTCCACAACTTCATCATAAACTTTTTACGAAAGTTATGGGCTGTCTTGAAGTTAATAAACTTTCGTCTATCTAATATATCACCTAGGTGTATAAGTGTTGTGATATTGTGTTCTTTGATATACGGAAAGAATATCTCTTCCATAAATCTATGAATATAATTATCAAATATCTCACTATCACCTCGAGCACCGAAGTGTGAATCATTAAGTAATGCTATTTTCATAAACTAGTATATACAGAATAAACAAAAAATAAAAATGCAATTAAACCGCATATATATATTTTAGATCGTGTACTCATTCCATAAACTTTTCTAAGTTCTTTTGTTTATCTTGTTTTTTTTGTTTCTTTGTTTTAGGTTCTTCTACTACATTACCTTGATTTGCTTTTAAAAATTCAATCATCTGATTTTTGTATTGAGTGTCATCACCATCTAATTGTGTTAGAAACTCATCAGTATCAGTATTTGCAATAATCTTTTGTTTAACTAAAACTTGTTTCTTTTCTTTTTGAATTCGTCTAATAAATGCATAGTATATAATTTGTGTAAAGTATGCAAATGGATTCTTAGACTTTTCAGG
>MEHZ011485403.1_pt1 | contig 10996 bp, 10 predicted proteins | sample 897221 | NCBI WGS metagenome assembly MEHZ01 (sample SAMN05514161, study PRJNA337945) | marine metagenome | isolation source: marine surface water | place: Arctic Ocean | collected 2007-12-13 | reverse complement strand
GTTGTCGTTGTTCTTGTTGATATAGGTGATAAGAGAAGTTGCAGTAGTGGTAGATCGGACAGCAGTTTCCAGAATGCTCAAAGGAGAGACAACCTTGAGGTCGATGCACCTCTCCATGAGGTCTACCGGGCTGGCGGATCCGACACTTGGACTGTCGTCGAGGTAGGCGAGGTCGTCGAGGAGGTCGTCGAGGTCGTCGAGGCCGTCGTAGAGGCCGTCGCTGAGGTCGTCGCTGAGGTCGCGGAGGTCGAGGAAGGCGAAGAGGCCGAGGATGTCGACGAGGTCGAGGATGTCGAGGATGTCGACGAGGTCGAGGATGTCGAGGAGGTCGTCGAGGCCGTCGTAGAAGTTGCGGTCGAGGAGGGGAAGGCGGTCGAGGTCGTCGAGGTCATCGAGGAGGGCGTCGAGGCCGCTTCGGTCGACGAGGTCGAGGAGGCCGAGGAGGTCGCCGAGGCCGTCGTAGAGGCCGAGGAGGTCGAGGAGGTCGTCGAGGTCGTCGTCGAGGCCGTCGTCGGTGCCGTCGTAGAGGTCGAGGTCGTCTCTTATGTCGTCGAGGTAGTCGAGGTCGTCGAGGAGGTCGTCAAGGTCGACGAGGCCGTCGTAGAGGTCGTCGCTGAGGTCGTCGCTGAGGTCGAGGATTTCGAGGAGGAGGTCGAGGAGGTCGCGGCGGTCGTCGAGGTCGCTGAGGTCGAGGATGTCGAGGATGTCGAGGAGGCCGTCGAGGCCGTCGTAGAAGTCGAGGTCGTCGAGGTCGAGGTCGTCGAGGTAGTCGAGGTCGTCGAGGAGGTCGTCGAGGCCGTCGTAGAGGTTGTCGCTGAGGTTGCGGGAGAAGCTGTCGGGGAAGTCGAGGTCGTCGAGGTCGAGGAGTTCGAGGTCGACGAAGTCGAGGAGGTCAAGGAGGTCGTCGAGGCCATCGTAGAGGTCGTCGCTGAGGTCGAGGAGGTCGAGGAGTTCGAGGTCGACGAAGTCGAGGAGGCGGTCGCAGTCGGCTTTACTAAGATCATCAGATACACCGCTAACTTCTGGCGCAACGTTTTCGACACGGCTTTCAGCTTGCACGTCGTCATCTGAACCGCAGCCAGTAACACCGAATACAGACGTGAGCAGCAAGGCCATCGCTAAAAGAGTTCTCTTCACATCGGAGAGTGTAGCTGTGTGGCTCTAAAACGAAGCAGGTTGTGTCGTCTAGGTTCCGAGCCCACTGAGCACTTTCGCATAGTCGAGCAGGACCATTGCCTTCTCTCTAGAAAGCTTCACTTCGATTCGGACTTCTGAGTTCGGGATCAGCATTGCAATCGATCTTCTTTGTTGTTCTATCTGTTCTGGAGTGTCGGACATAAGAGACGCCAACTTAGGCAGAGGGTGCGACACCGAGCCTCAACATTTATGTCGCAGAACCGGACAGATCGATCACTTCTCCTCGATCTAAGAGGTAAAGCCAAAAGAATCTTTCATCTGATGCAAGAACTGCTTCTGGCTGCCTTATGTACACCGACACAACCAGGAGAAAAATGACTGCACCCAGCTATCCCACTTTCAATCGTCGCGGCTTTCGCATGTATCAAGGCCAAGACGGACTAGCAGATGTTCCTGGCGTCACCTCTGTCCTGAAGAACATCGACAAATCTGGTCTAGGCTCGTTTCAAACGAACCAGAGACGGCCTTCCAGCAGTTTTACTTCTCGGTGTGGGCGATACAGGAATTGAACCTGTGACCTCTTGCGTGTCATGCATGTTCTGGCACTTCGGCTAACCCATTGAATAGAAGGCTTTTCGCATACACACTGAGGTTTAGCTTCAAGTGAGCTACGGCTATTTCGAGTGGTTTATAGGTGTCTCGCTCCCCACACGCTCCCCAAGAACCTGACCAACAACATACAATTGTGCTGAACCACCCAGGTATGTGCCGAGCCTACCCCACCACTAAATAATGTTTAACGTCGTAGGTTCGTGTTTGGTTCATGTGCTCTGCTCTACCGCTCACACCACCCCTCATACGTCATCGGCGCCCCAAAATTGTAGTTGAAATACCCATCCTCACAAGAAACACCACTACCAGCACCTGTACCAGCAACTACCGACTCATCCGAAGCCAAAGCAACAGACCCTGAACACACCAAAACACCAACAGCGATAGCTGCGAATTTGAACTTAACCCTTTTCATAAGGAGAACCTCTTTCTTCAATTAGTCAAAAAGACAGTGAAAAAACAACCACCCAACGCACAACCCGTTGACCGTTGATAACAACGTACGACGAAGAACACACGGATAAACACGAATGTGACGAAGAACACATGGATACACACGAATGTAAAGAGCGCGGATCAGAAGAGAATCCGCCTCACTTCGACAACAGCGAATTTGATGGGGATCACTTCCTTATCGCCTTCCGCTAAGAGGAGTACAACTGTGGTCATGAATGGGGAATACCTAATGGATAGTGGCTCATAATTACTCCAGCTCACTTTCTAAATATCAGTTATACCCATAAGGCATATGGGGGTAAATATCTCAGTCAATTGTTGCTAGATGTAGGCCCGCAACTGCTAGGTCCGTGGCCATACGGCCGAGCAGGGCACCGTTGGTGGTGAGTGCGAGATCATCGATCTCTGGAATCGCGGCGAGTCTGGCGACAAGTTCCTCGATGCCGTGGCGCAGCAGTGGTTCGCCACCCGTGAGGCGCAGCTTGGTGACACCGTGACGGGGGAAGGAGCGGGCGACACGTTCGATTTCTTCAAATGTGAGGAGCGCGGCTCGTTGAAGGTAGCGGTAGTCGCTGTTGAAGATCTCTTTGGGCATGCAATAGGTGCAGCGGTCGGTGACCGAGATGCGGAGGTCTTTGACCGGACGGTCGAGAGTATCGGTGGGGGAAGTGGGGGGCAGAGGGCATGGTCACGGCCTCCCAGTGCCGTTGTCGTGTGGGGTGCTGCTCGTGCTGCGGCGGTTCAGGGGACTGCCGAGGCTTTGTGTGGTCGACCGAGTCGGATAGAAGGGCGCGGCTCCTGCGGAGTGGTTGGTGGTGTCGACGATGCGGACAAGTTCAGGGGCGACGCGGCGAGCCATGGTCTCGAAGCCGTCCCGAAGCGTGGCGGTCGAGGACGCACATCCTTGGCAGCCTCCGCCCATGGTTATCGACAGGACACCGTCGCTGAGATCGACGACCGTGATCACGCCGCCATGCGCGGCAATGGACGGGTTGACCTCCCGCTCGAGCAGGCTTTCGATGGATTCGCGAATTTGCTGGTCGTTCCGGACCGTTCTCGCTGGTTTGGCAATGGCTGGTTGGCCGGTTTGGAGTTGACTCCTGATCTGGGCGCCGATTGATTGGCGAAGATTCTCCCAAGATGCCGATGGCACTTTCGTGACCGAGACCGTGCGGCCGGCGACCACGATGTGGGCGACGTCATCGAAGGAGAACAGTTGGGCGATGAGTGGTGATGAAGAGCTGGGTTGTTCGCGATCGAAAGAGAACGGGCCTCCGGGCTCGACGACTCGGTCGACGGTGAATCTGCATGTCTCAGGGTCAGCGATCGAGGTCTCGGCCCGGATCCTGATGGGTGTCTCATGACCCGATTCAGACATCTTCGACCACCTGCGCGTCTGCGTGCTCGGTCAACGCTCGCATGCGATCGAATGCATAGATGCCGGTGCTGTGGCCGTCGCTCCAGGTGATGCTGATCGCATAGTTGCCGATGCTCGTGATCGAGCGCGGTGCAACGTCGTAGGCGATGGTGGCAGGGTCGAGAAGCGGTTGTCCGCTCATCTCCTCGACGCAGGCCGCGCAGCGACACGCCAGGCGGAGATCTCGCGTATTCACATGGTCCTGACGGCCGTCCGCCCAAAGCACCGACAGGGTCATTTGGTCCCGCCTGGCGAGCCCGATGGGTGTTGTCGGTGAACCAGCGGGGTTGGTGTCGGCGTCGAGCCATGGAGGTGAGCCGTGATCGGTGTCCCAGGTCCAGTTGAACGAACCCATTGTCGCCGTGTCGAGCCCTTGGAGTTGGTTGTCGAGTGCCTCGGCGATTTCGAGGTAGGTCGCTGTGGCAACAGATTTGGGCCGTTCGATGACAATCGGCCGGCCGCCGTCACCGCCGGTGACGATGTCGACGTCGAGCGGAATGGCGCCGAGAAACGGCACGTCGAGGTCAGTACTCATGCGATCTCCCCCGCCCTTGCCGAACACGTCGGTATCGGAGCCACAGTGTGGGCACGTGAACGTGCTCATGTTTTCGATGATGCCGAGGATTGGCACGTTCACCGTCTGGAACATGCGCAGTCCGCGTCGTGCGATCTTGAGGCTGACATCTTGGGGTGTGGTGACGATCACGGCACCTGAGAGCCGGAGGCTCTGGGCCAGCGTGAGTTGGGTGTCACCGGTTCCCGGCGGCAGGTCGAGAATCAGATAGTCGAGTTGCCCCCATTCAACCTGGGCGACGAGCATCTGGAGGTACTTAGACACCATGGGACCGCGCAGGATGGCCGGGTTGTCGTCGTTTCGCAGTAGGCCCATGGAGACAGCCTTGATGCCGTGCCGCTCAGGGGGAACCATCCGGCCATCGTCGGTCGCTACCGGTGGTTCATCGACTGGAAGGCCAAGCATCCCAGGAACGCTCGGTCCGAGGACATCGGCGTCGACAAGACCGACGCGACCGCCGCGCTGCGACAGGGCGATTGCGAGGTTGACGGCCACGGTCGATTTACCAACGCCGCCCTTCCCGCTGGCGACTGCGATGATGTCTTTGATTCCAGGCAGTTTCTCGTTCGCGGACTCTGCTTTGTGATCCGCTGGTTTGCGGGTCAACGAAATCGGCTGAGCTGTCGTGGCGGTCATTGTTGAGTCCTCCGGGTCAACGGCTTCGTCCTTCGTTGGCTTCGCTCGACGCCGATTGAAATTCATTCGTGTGTGCTCTCCTCGGCTGATTCGATGATCGGTACGACATCAGTGTCGGCGGCGGAGATGAATCCGGTCCTGTTCGGTTCGTTCAGTCGAGCTTCGGCTCGGGCTCGGGCACCGTCGAGGTCGGCCCCTGCCCGAATCAGGGTTCCTCGCAGGCTGCACTCGGCGATCTCGATCGGTGGCGCGACGTCGGTGACGATGATGTCGGTCAGATCTCGGTACGCCACGCTGGCTGCCGAATCGGGGTGCTCTATCGCTACCGGGGTGCCGGCGTCGCCGGCCGCAGCCACAGCCGTGTCGAGCGGGATCGATGCGAGTAGCGGCACGCCGATGCTCTCTGCGAGCCGCTGCCCGCCCCCCGTGCCGAACATTGCGGTGATCGTGCCATCGGGGTTCGTGGATGGGCCCATGTTCTCGATGACGCCCGCGACACGGAGATAGCCCTTGCGGGCCATGTCGGCAGCTCGGGCGGCTACTTGTTGGGCTGCTTTGGCCGGGGTGGTCACGATGACCACGTCAGTCCTGGGGAGCATTCGGGCGAGGCCCATTTGGATGTCGGACGTGCCCGGTGGCATGTCGATGAGCAGGTAGTCGAGTTCGCCCCACTGCACGTCTTCGAGAAAATGCTGCACGGCGCGGTTGAGCATCAATCCGCGCCACATGATGGCTTCGGTCTCGTTGGTGCCGGCGATCGACCCCATCGAGACGATCCGGAGCGCTCCGTCGCCGATTTGTTTGGTGACAGGTTTCATGACCGCTTTACCTGCGCCGGCGCGTTGGCCTTCAATGTCGCTGTCGAGGCCGAGTAGCTGGGGCATCGAGAATCCGCCGACGTCGGCGTCGAGCACACCGACGGTGTATCCGCGGCCGGCCAGCAGAACGGCGAGGTTGGCTGTGACAGTGGACTTGCCGACGCCGCCTTTGCCCGAGGAGATAGCGAGGATGCGACAGGTCGGCGGGATGTCGGTTTCGAGGGCGTTGTCGCGTGCTTTCCAACGGGCCCGGGCCATGACGTTGCTTCGTTCGTCGGCGGTCATCTCGCCGAAATGGATCTTGACGTCATCGATGTCGGGGAGCGAAGCGACTCGGGCTTTGGCGTCGCGCATCAGCTGAGCTCGTAGCGGGCAGCCGGCGGTCGTCAAGGCGATCGTGATGTGTATGGCGCGGTCCGCGCTCCGTTCGAGCCGTTTGACCATGCCGAGATCGACGACGTTGTCGCCAAGCTCGGGATCGATGACCCCGCGCAACGCATTCATGATCGCGGTTGTATCGACATCGTCGCCCTCGACGGTCGGATCCGTCACGTTTGGGGTCGGCGTGCTGTCACCGGTGTGTCCAAGGCCGGATCGGCCCGGCCCGTCGGCTATGTCGGTGTCGGCATCGCTCGATACGTCGGTCACATCATTCCGAGTTCGAGTCGGGCGACGTTGGATAGGCGGGAGGCGTCCCATGGAGGGTCGAACACGAGGATGACTTCGACTTGTTCAACGCCTGGCAGCTCCGCGACTGCGTTGTGGAGGTCTTGGCGCATGATGTCGCCCATGCCGCAGAAGGGAGCGGTGACCGACATGTCGATGTCGACTCGTTTGTTACCGCTGGGCAGGTCGGATGTTTCGACCTTGTAGACGAGGCCGAGCTCTACGATGTCGACGGGGATCTCGGGGTCGTACACGGTCGTGGCGGCTTTCCAGACTGCATCGAGACTGAATTCGCCGTCGGCATGTTCGGTTTTCGCCGCGACCTCAACGAATCCGAAGTCGACGGAGTCTTCTGGGCTCAGCCGGACCATTTGTCCTTCGCTGGTGGTGACTGTGGCAGTGCCGCCCAGTGCCTGTGAGACCTTGATGCGGTCGCCTTCGAGGAGCACAATCGGCTCGCCGGCGGGGATAATGGTGGCTTTCACGTCACGTGGGAGCTTGAACGCTCGCGATGGGCCGATGTTGACCTCTGACTCATGCATCGTCGTGCCCGAGACGTTCGGTGATCCAGCTGCGAATCGTGTCGATGTGCAGGTCCTCCATCACCTGGTCGGCGAAACCGTTGATCAACAATCGGCTGGCTTCGTCTTTGGGGATGCCGCGAGAACGCATGTAGTACAAGGCTTCTTCGTCGAGCTGGCCAACAGTGGCGCCGTGTTGGCACGACACTTCATCGGCGAGGATCTCCAGCCTTGGTGTGGTGTTGATCTCGGCCTGCTTCGAGAGCAGGAGATTGGCGTTGGACTGTTCGGAATCGGAGCCGTCTGCGCCAGGACGGACATCGACGCCGCCATTCCAAATGCCGGTGCTGGAGTCGTCGAGCACACCGCGGTAGGACTGGCGGCTTGTGCAGTTCTTGGCGCTGTGGACCACGGTGATCTGCTGGTCGAGGGTCTGGGTGCCGAAACCGAAGTAGAGCCCAGATAGGTCGGCGTGAGCCGCTTCGCCGTTGAGGTACACGTGGTATGCGACTCGGCTGTAATCGGATCCGAGGTTGAAGAGTTGGGCGCGAAGGGTGCTGCGCGCTGCCTGGGTCACGTCGACTCGTCCGAGGTGGATCTGGGCGGAAGGGAGATCTTGAAGGATGATGTGTTCGAGGCTGGCGTCAGGGGCGAGCGAGATCTCGGTGCGGACGTTGGAACCGCCAAAGGTGTCGCCGCTTCCAATGCGGGTCTCGACCACGGTGGCTGAGCTTCCTGCCGCCATCTCGATGGCAACGCGAGTCGCAGAAGCGTTGTGTGCGACACCTGGAACCACGACGTCGACAATGTGCAGAGTTTCATCGATGCGCGCGCCGATGTGTAGCAATGCGCCGCCAGCTCCGTGCGCCCGATTGATGATCGAGTAGGCGTCCTCTGGTCCGTCATACTCGCGGTCGAGCATGCCAGCGGCTAGATCGGCTGGCGCATCGGCGAGGCTGACGACCTGGACCCCTGAAGGCAACTTGTCGAGCCTGGACAATGAGGCGTCGACCACGCCGTTGACGATGACGATCCGAGGACCTTTGATATGGGGAATCTGACTGTCGATGTCGCCGGGCACCGCGTCGGGTGCCGTGGCTGGCCCGAATGTCAGCTGGCCGAGCTTTTTGTGTGGTGCGTATCGCCACGCCTCATCGCGTTTGGTCGGCAAACTCAACGACGCCATCTGTTCGAGCGCCACGGAGCGGGACGCAAGGACGGCCTGGCTCACGCTGGTACTCCCGTCAGAGGGGCATCGTCGAGGTCGTGATTGACGAAGCCGGCGTAGCCGTGGTCTTCGAGGGGAAGAGCGAGCGTATGATCGCCCGATTTGACGATCTTGCCGTCGACCAGCACATGCACGAAGTCAGGTTTGATGTAGTCGAGGAGGCGTTGGTAGTGGGTGATCACGATCATCGACCGGTCGGGCCCACGCAGCGAGTTCACGCCTGAAGCAACGACGCGGAGGGCATCGATGTCGAGACCGGAATCGGTCTCGTCGAGCACAGCGAGTCGTGGCTGCATGATAGCCATCTGCAGGATCTCGTTGCGTTTCTTCTCTCCGCCACTGAACCCGGCGTTCACTGACCGGTAAAGGAAGTCGGATTTCATTTCGACGAGAGCCATGGCCTCTTGGGCATCCTTGAGAAAGTCGCTCGCCCCGATCTGCTCTTCGCCTCGGGTACGGCGAACCGAGTTGAGCGCGGTCCGCAGAAAGTACATGTTGTTCACGCCCGGGATCTCGACCGGATACTGGAATCCCATGAACACACCGGCAGCAGCGCGCGCTTCTGGGACCATCTCGAGCAGATCGGCACCATCGAGGGTGACAGTGCCACCAATCTCGTATCCGTCGCGACCCGCGAGGGCGTGAGCAAACGTGCTCTTACCAGACCCGTTCGGGCCCATGATGGCATGCACTTCGCCGGCACCGACATCGAGGTTGAGACCCTTGAGGATCTGGGTATCTCCAATCGAGGCCGTCAAATTCTCCACGTGCAGCATCAGCCGACACTTCCTTCCAAACTCACACTCAGCAAACGCTGAGCTTCAACAGCGAACTCCATCGGGAGCTCATCAAACACTTCGCGGCAGAAACCATTGACGATCATCGCCATGGCATCTTCTTCGTTCATGCCGCGCTGGCGGCAGTAATACAGCTGGTCCTCGCCAACAGTTGAGGTCGAGGCCTCATGCTCAACTTGGGCCGTTGGGTTCTTCACCTCGATGTACGGCACGGTGTGCGCCCCGCACTCCTTGCCGAGCAGCAGGGAATCGCACTGTGTGTAGTTGCGTGCGTTTTCGGCTGATCGCATCATCTTCACGAGACCTCGGTAAGTGTTCTGGCCGTGGGCGGCCGAAATACCTTTCGAGATGATGCTGCTGGTGGTGTCGGCCCCGATGTGGATCATCTTGGTGCCGGTGTCGGCCTGCTGATGTTTCGACGTCAATGCCACCGAATAGAACTCGCCGACCGAACGATCACCCTGCAGGATCACACTCGGGTACTTCCACGTGATAGCAGAACCGGTCTCAACCTGGGTCCACGAAATCTTTGCGTCGGTGTGGGCCCGGCCTCGTTTGGTGACGAAGTTGTAGATGCCGCCGACCCCGTTCTCATCACCGGGATACCAGTTCTGCACAGTCGAGTACTTGATCTCGGATCGGTCTTTCGCCACGAGCTCAACGACCGCGGCGTGGAGCTGGTTTTCGTCGCGCTGGGGAGCAGTGCACCCTTCGAGGTAGGAGACATGGGAGTCGTCCTCGGCCACGATGAGCGTGCGTTCGAACTGACCGGTGTTCATCGAGTTGATGCGGAAGTACGTCGAGAGTTCCATGGGGCAGCGAACACCCTTGGGGATGTAGCAGAACGACCCGTCGGAGAATACCGCCGAGTTGAGCGCAGCAAAAAAGTTGTCTCGAACAGGCACGACCGACCCCAGATGCTCCTTGATGAGCTCCGGATGATCCTGCACCGCCTCGGAGAACGAACAAAAAATGACACCAGCCTCAGCCAGGGTTGCCTTGAACGTGGTCACCACCGAGACCGAATCGACAATGGCATCAACAGCGACGTTGCTGAGCATCTTCTGCTCATGCAGCGGGATGCCGAGCTTGTCGAACATCTCGCGGATGTCGGGATCGACATCGTCCATGCTGTCGAGGACCGGCTTCTGCTTCGGGGCTGCCCAATAGCTGATCGACTGATAGTCGATTGGAGCGATCTTAAGCTTGGTCCAGTCGGGCTCTTCCATCTTCTGCCACGCCGCGAACGCCTTCAGACGCCACTCCAGCAGCCACTCAGGCTCGTCCTTCTTCGCCGAGATCAGACGCACGGTCTCCTCGCTCAGCCCTGGAGGTGCGACGTCGGTATCGAGATCGGTACTGAAGCCAAATTCGTAGTCGGCTTCGGCCAGTTTCGCTGCCGCCGGGTTGCTGAGAGCGATCGCCGGTTCGGCGTTTTTTTCGGTCGTTGTCATTGCGATGGTCTCCTTCACCTAATATCTGCTGGTCGGTCCATACAGGCAACTAGTTCTCTCACCTCTGGCCGTGGGACTAGCCGTCGACCTCGATGATATGGCAAGGTTAGCAGCGTTTCGCCCACCTAAAACAGCGTCTGGCAAAAGAACCTTAGCTATACCTGAAGTATTATCTAACCTCCTAGCTCCACTGATAACAGACCGACCAAAGGATGAGTCATTATTCCTTACCGAAAACGGTGCGCTTATGCGTCCATCTAACTTCCGGAGACGAATCTGGAAGCCAGCAGTAGAAGCCGCAGAGCTAGGACAGGTACCTTTTCATGCCCTCCGCCATACCAGTGTCGCTTGGGCTATCGAAAGCGGCGGACACATGCGGCTCATACAACAACGGCTAGGCCACTCCAATATTCAAACTACTATGGGAACCTACGCACATCTTGTCGATAATCTTGATGGGGACCTCGCCAAACAGCTAGGAAATAGCATCAAAATCCCTGATGTTCCCCAGCCGCTCCCCGAGCGATGCAAACACCATTCAACGACAGTCTCGTCTCCGGGCCGTTGGCCCAGTGATTTCAAGGCTTTTAGTAGTGTGGGCGATACAGGAATTGAACCTGTGACCTCTTGCGTGTCATGCATGTTCTGGCACTTCGGCTAACCCATCGAATACAAGACTT
>MEHZ011536427.1_pt1 | contig 11003 bp, 7 predicted proteins | sample 897221 | NCBI WGS metagenome assembly MEHZ01 (sample SAMN05514161, study PRJNA337945) | marine metagenome | isolation source: marine surface water | place: Arctic Ocean | collected 2007-12-13 | reverse complement strand
TGACATACCGGTTTTGTATCCATTTTCAGCAAATAGATGAGCCAAAGTTTTTTCGGAAGGATGTAACATGGTTCGACCAGCACTTGTCCGGAAAGCACCGGTAAGTCCTGGATGATTCCCAGTCATCAAAGCTGCCCGAGTGGGTGTGCAGAATGGGCTGACATGAAAGTCAGTGAAACGAACTGATTCCGAATATAACTTATCGAGATTGGGCGTTTTGAGAATTGGGTTTCCGTGACAGCCAAGATCGCCATAACCCTGATCGTCCGTCATGATTAAAATGACATTGGGTTGCTTGGCATTAGCAAATAAGTGGAGGGAAATAATTGTCCAGAGTAAGAGATTAAATTTCATTGAATGGATTTAGTCTTATTAAGATTTTAATACTGAGGAATTATGGCCTCCATGGTTCACCAGAATCGCCTTTGGACTGAAGGAACTTTGCGTCCACCTCTTTATACCAAGCGTGAAGTTTCTTTTTCATATGTTCGGTCCTCCCTGTCTCTTTGGATGTCAAATCCTTGGATTCTCCAACATCGTTCTTTAGGTTGTAGAGTGAAACGCTTCCGTCTTCATAATTTTCGAAAAGTTTATAGTCACCCATTCGGATCGCACCTCCAGGAATCCCTCCTTGATTCGAATAATGTGGGTAGTGCCAATACAAGGCATCACGTTTAAGCTCTCCTCCTTTAAGTGCCGCAGTCAGGTCGATACCATCCACAGCATGATCGAGTTTTATAGTTGCTACAGATGCAACAGTTGGAAGTAAGTCGATTGAACAAATCATTTCCTTACTGACCGAACCCGCTTTAGTGACCCCGGGGTATCGAATGATCCATGGTTCTCGGATTCCCCCTTCATTGACCCAGCCTTTTCCCCCGCGTAGGGGAAGATTGCTCGTCGGGCTTCCTTCGGATGTGGATAAACCGCCATTGTCGGAAGTAAAGACAACCATTGTATTCTCAGTTACTCTTGCATCGTCCAGGGCGGTAAGAACTTTTCCGATTGCTTCGTCCATTGCTTCGACCATTGCTGCATAAACTGCATGTTTTTGCAGAATTCTTACTTTACGATCATGGAGCGGACCAAATTCTTCTCCCGAAATACCGGCGGCTCGTTTCTTATATTTTTCCACCAAATCCTTTCTTCCCTGAAGCGGAGTGTGGACGGAATAAAAGGATAGATAGGCGAGAAATGGATTTTCCTTATTTTGACGAATGAACTTGGCAGTCTCATCCGCAAGTCGGTTCGGTAAATGTTCTCCTTCGGGACTGTCTGGATGAAGTTCGGGGTTTTTGAACGGAGAGAAATATTTTTTTCCAGTGTAAGGTCCACCCTTCGCCCATCCTCCCATGTTAATATCAAATCCTTGAGCCTTTGGCCAGAATTCCTTAGTTGGTCCGAGGTGCCATTTACCCGCAAAGAAAGTGCCATACCCTTTTTTCTTGAGTATTTCGGCCAGGGTTATCTCATCGAGATCCATTCGGTCATGAAGGGGTGCAGGATTAAATTTGCCTGACCGTTTACCGGAGAAAAAGTTGGTGGCCATCACTCGAGTTGGATATTTTCCTGTCATTAAGCTGTACCGGGTAGGGGAACAAACGGGATTGGCGGCATAACCATTCGTAAAGCGCATCCCTGTTTTAGCGAGTCGATCGATATTTGGAGTCTCGTAGAAACAGTTCGGGTTGTTTGCACCAATATCCATGTATCCAAGGTCATCTACCAAAAATACGACCACATTTGGTTGTTCCGCATTCGAGAATACAAAAGGAATAAGACTAGCAAAAAAATAAATGGAGGTTTTTAATTTCATTTCAAAAGGTATAGATTTATTATAGATTCTTATATTGAAGATTTCTTTCGTGAGGAGCTTCCCTGTGGTCTTTGTCTACGAGGGCTCGATTAAAGATCTTACCCAGTTTTGCAGGTTGATTGGATGAATCAGCAATAGCGATCAACTCCTTAAGAACCTCTGTTTGTTCTTTTGCCAAGTTCTTTTGCTCTTCCAAGTCTTTTGACAGATCGTATAGTTCCCAATTTCCTTTCCTGTCACGGTATGCCTTCCAATGATCCTTCCGCACTGCCCGTTGTCTTAGGTATTCCCAATAAAGGTAAGAATGCTTAGACTGTTTTCCTTTGGAAAGAAGGGTGGGCAGAATTGAAATGCCATCTGTTTCCGGACAATCTGCACCAGTCAGTTCAGAAAGGGTGGGCATCACATCAGGGTAATAAAATAAGTGTTTGGAAACAGAGTTGGATTTTATTTTCCCAGGCCATCTGACAAGGTAAGGAACTTTTAGCCCGCCTTCATAGAGCGAGCCTTTACCGGCACGGAATCGTTGACCTGTTTTTGGGTTTAAATTAGGACCAAAAAATCCATGCGGACGCTCTTTGGTTTTAAAGTAATCTTGCCCGCCATTGTCACCACATAGAAAAAAGATGGTGTTGTTATCGATATTTAATTTTTTGAGAAGAGAAAGAATTTCTCCGATCTGACGATCGACCATATGCATAAAAGCAGCATATACTTTCGCATCATTTTCTGTTCGCTGGCCCGCAGTCCATGGCTTGTCTTTAAATAATTGCCAGGAAGGATCAGTTTTATTAATTCCCCAAAGTCCGTGTGGAGGAGTCCATGGAAGATAGCAGAAAAAAGGATTATTTTTATTTTTATAAATGAATTTTTTTGACTCCTTGAAAATTTCCAACTGGGCATGAGTTTTACCTTCATAAAAGTTAACACTCGGATTACCCGGCAGGACGACCTCCCTACTATTTCGAATTAAGTAACTCGGATAAAAGGTGTGGGCATGTACTTGGTCGTAATAACCAAAGAATAAGTCGAATCCATGTTTCTCCGGTACCCCGCTGGTTCCACGACCTCCAATTCCCCATTTACCAAATCCTCCTGTCTTATACCCTTTTGTTTTAAGCATACTGGCAAGAGTGGGTTCGTCTGCTCGAATTGGAGAATACCCGTCATTAAACCTCATGGACATATGACCGGCGTGCAATCCTGTAAGCAGGGAACAACGTGTGGGACCACATACCGGAGCCCCGGCATAGGCATTGGTGAAGCGCATTCCTTCCGAGGCAAATTGGTCAATATTCGGAGTAATAAGGTCGGGATTGCCCATGTGCCCGGATTCAAAATAACCCCATTCATCCAGCATTAAATAAATGATGTTCGGTTGCTTGGCTTTGATCGGAGAAACCATTCCCAATGAGATGAGAAGGATGGGTAGGTAGAGCCAATATTTCATCAACGTCTTGGGTTTACTTAACCTTTTTAGATTTTTTATGTTTAGGTGCGACTCTTGCATTGAGTGCAGATTGTCGCTCGGTCCATGGTATGTTTCGATCAAAAAGAATTCCAAACCTTTGATAATCATTGTAGGAAACCGATTCCTTCTTCCAGTGTGCTAATTGCTGGTCATAAAGTCGACGCATCCGTTTGATCGCTTTGGAATCCTTGGATTCGCTCGCTTTGTTGCTGAGTTCCAATGGATCTTTTTCCAAATCGTAGAGTTCTTCGGTTACTTCAAAATCGTCGGCCGCGTAGCTCCAATAAAGGTATTTCAACTTTTCAGTTACAATGCCAAGGACATGAGTAGGCGCTTTTCCCCACACATTGATTAGAGGGAGAGATGAATGGAGGGATAATTTTGGGTTGTCGTAGACTTCCATCAAATTTTCACCATCCATGTTTTCAGGTACAGGTAAGCCCGCTAATTTTAAGATGGTCGGAGCAAAATCCACATTACCAGTTAAGGCCTTCGATCGGAGCTTCTTACCCGAATTAGAATGCCTGGGATCATAAATAATTAAGGGTACCCGACTGGATTCCTCGTAGGGTAAGACTTTTGAACCATAACCGTGAGCTCCGCAAAAGAATCCATTGTCTGAAGTGTAAATAATTACGGTGTTCTTTTCAGTTCCACTTTCTTTCAAGGCTTTCCTAATCATACCCACTGCCACATCAATCGCATAGATTTGCTGATGATAGGTTGCCATAACCTCATCGTATTGGTCTGAATAATTCCATGAGTGAAATCGTTCATATTGCCTGTCCTGTTTACTTTGTTTGGAGAAATGTTCTCCGTATTTCCTTCCATAATTAGCCGGTTTCTTGAAAGTTTTTTCCGCGTAAACATGATTGTCAATTGGGTCAGGAGTCGCTGGCTTGTGGGGAGCTTTGAAACTAATTGACAGACAGAATGGCTTATCTTTCGTCGCAGATTCGAGAATGAAGTCTCTGCCAAAAGCACCATAAGAACGGGTGGAGTGAGGATAGTCTTTTGCATAATGCTTCATTGATGCATTCTTTGCCGTGGAATAATTAGTCTGCCCCGGTCCACCTCCCCATTTATCGAAATCTTTCTCGGGTAAGGGTAGTCTTTTCCCATTGGGCTCTTCCCGAAGATCAAACCCAAACTTTCCGGCAAAGGCGGTTCGATATCCATGCTTACGTAACATTACCGGGTAGGTTTTTTCCCAGGTTTTATGTAACATGTCACCATGACTGAAATTGGTGCCGTGTTTGTATTCAAACATGCCTGTCATGACTGAGGCACGGGAAGCCATACAAATGGCCGTCGTGTCATAGTGCCTGTCGAAAACCATACCATCCTCGGCCAAGCGGTCGATTTCAGGACTCTTTACATCCTTGTTTCCGTAGCAGCTAAGAGAGTAAGTACTTTGGTCATCGGATAGTAGAAATATGATATTTGGTTTTCTTTTGCCCTCCGCACTAAAGAGTACGAACGGGAATAGACATAATTTAAAATAAAGCAGTTTATACAAAAATTTAAACATAGGGCAGCAGGTGTTGGGCGAAAAGGGATTTCTTTCCTAAAAGAAATCAAATCGCACCGGATAACCCAACTAAAAACAATCGTTAAAGCGAAAAATTGAAAGTTAAGGTATTGCCTTAACCTTAGGCCAAGGATTATGAAATTAGAATCAAACCTGCGGTTTATTCTGATCGTCCCGTGAGGCTTGTTTCACTTGACGCACCACTTCACTAACCGAGTTTACCACATCCCCAATATCCATATCTCCCCGCCGTTTATGGTTGAATGAAACCCCGATTACTTCGGCCAAACGTTGCCCAATATTCATAACTGCATTGTTTTGAGAAAAACGACTCATGTTTAGTCCTCCCACAGAGATATTGGAAGTGGAAGATGGGCTTAGATTCAAGGCCTCTTGATATCCATTATGGAAATTAATAATAAGAACATAACTGATTTTATCTTCGCGATCACCATCCGAGTCCCGCTCGTACTGTCTGTCTTCTTCAATTATGATTTCCTTAATGTCATGAAAGGCATAAGCATTATCACTCGCACTAAGGAGAGATTTAGTGGCAATCTTAACCTGCTTTATATTTCCATCTGCAATTAGGGTACTTGATTTGTTTAGAAATAATATTATGATGCCGATCGCTACGGCAATAAGACCAATCCACCACTGAGAGGAGCTTTTCATTACCATAACAATCACTCCAATTATACCTCCAACCATCAGAATGATAGAGAAGATGTAGCCGAAAAGAGCGGACTTTTTGCATTCTAAATATGTTGGAGAGTCTTGAGTGATTTTCATTTATATGGAGGTGGAGGGTTATGCTTTAATTTCATAACAATAATAATGACATGTGATTCTAAATTATGTCCTAAATGGGATTTGCATTTATATAGTGATGTGGGGAGATACGAGATTCTTACGAAAAGATTGAATTAATTTTCATCTTTAAACCATTTTTTATATGTTTCAGAATTCTTTCGGTAATTTTCTCTCGAAACCTTGTTTCCGGTTGAACTCATTTGATCTTCGGTTTCAAGAATATAAACATCTTGTGTTTCCGGTCCTGGATCTCCTGTTCGTACTATCCATTCAGAGAGGTTTTTTCTTAGTTCATTAAGAGTTTTTTTGTATATTTTGTTTTCCGCGAGATTCTTGGTCTGCCATTTGTCTTGATTATAAAGATAAAGCTCTTCGCTGGGACGGTTTGGGGAGAACAATAGCTTATTAGCGAGAGCATTTGTTTTTTTCTCAGCATGCAGGTCACGAAGTCGCTTAATGATTAATTTAGAGTCCTTATAATTACTGGGCATCAAGTGTGGTCTATCCGGAAAAAAGTGTTTTATATAGAGGAAATCTTTGGACCGCACGGAGCGAATTTGGTCTGCTGCTTCACCACAACGGTCACGGGCGGCAAAGATTACTTTCTTTTCTTTATAATTTGAAGCTAGGATGTTAGCCCCTTCCATTGCAGTGGGTATTTTAATATTTGCTGCTGCAAGTGATAGAGCCGCAATATCAATATGCTCAACCAAATCGTTTCTTCTTATCCCTTTACTCACATTAGGACCGCGTATGATTAAAGGAATATGAGTACCTTCATCATACAGAAATTGTTTTCCGCGGGCGTGGCTTATTCCATGGTCGGTGAAAAATATGATCATGGTGTTTTCAAGAATACCTTCTTTTTCGAGCCTTTCGATCACTTGACCGACATGCCAGTCAGTAATGCGAACCGTATCTAGATAAGTCGCCCAATCTCTCAGGAGAACTGAATCATTTGGATAATAGGGGGGCAATTTAACCAAATCGTGGGAAGTTGGTTTAAGTCCAAATTGGTTCTCCATTCTTTTTTCAAGAATTTCATAGTGTTTTTCGGCGGCTCCCCGTATTTTCCCCCCGTGCAATTGAACCTGCATGAAAAACGGTTGGTTTTCTTTGCGGTCGGACCAGTCATGACTATTGTATATTCTAGGGTTCCAATCAAAGTTGTAGTCCGTCTTGCCCATTCTTTTAGTGCTGCTGGGTTGGCTTCGGAAATCATACCCTTTGAGTCCGCTTCCTATACATGTGTAATAACCCGCTTCCTGAAAAAGTTTGGGAATGGGAGAGACTCCATTCGGTAACTCGATCCTATTTTTTCCACGACCACTTCTATGGTGGTGAGCACCGATCGAATTTTGATACATCCCAGTAATCAGAGAGGATCGAAAAGTGGAGCAGACCGGAGAGGTTGCATAGGAACGGGTAAATAGTAATCCCTCTTCTGCAAGTCTATCCACATGGGGAGTTTTAATAGTTTTTTCTCCATAGCAGGAGAAATTGGCGGACATGTCATCAATAACAAACCAAAGGATATTGGGACGCTGTTCAGCTGAGCTTGTCGAAACCATCGCAACAAGTAGAAGCGTTAATAAGTTTATTTTGTTCATATAATCAATCTCCTGCTGCATTAATAATTTAACTGTAAAAAGTTTTGCTTAGAGGAACTTGGGAAGAACGGGTTTGCCGTCTTTTTTAGCCAGTGGGAATTTAGGTTTCCAAGTGGGATGCTTTTGAGTGAGCCAGTTTTTAATTTTTGTTGATAGGCTGGAGGCAAGCTTTGGATGTTTTTTGATTATGTTTTGATCTTCTCCAATGTCATCGGATAAGTTGTAGAGCTCCCAGGCATCTGCCTCATAAAAATAAAGTAATTTATAGCGTTTGCTTTCGATTTCATCAATTACAACAACACAGGGTTGTGCCCGCACATCCATGTATCCAGGGAATAGATAAAAAATGGGGGATCGTTTGTCCTTAAGTTTTGGATTATGGAGAAATTTGGCAAAGGATTCTCCATCAAGTGGATGTTTTTTGACCGGTGGAATCCATGAACTTCCAGATAGTTCAAGGAGGGTTGGATAAAAATCAATTCCATGAACCATGCGATTGGTTATGGTGTTAGATGGGATCACGCCGGGCCAGTAAGCAATGAGTGGGATTCGTATTCCGCCCTCGGTGAACATTCCTTTAACCCCGCGCAAGGGGAGGTTGTCAAAATGAGTGCCTCCATTGTCGGAAGTAAATAGAATCAAAGTGTCTTTGGTAATGCTGTCACTCTCGTCACCATCTCCATTTGGATCCGTCAAGGAGAGCAAAAGTCTGCCGAGGACCGCATCCATCCCTGCAATAAAGCCAGCCAAGTTTGCTTTTTTCACGTGATCGTTATCAAGGTTTTTTAGAGCTGTAGCTTTTAGATCAGGTCTTGATTGTACGGGCCCGTGCACGGCATACGCATGAAGTTGTAAGTAAAATGGATTATCTTTGGCAGAAAGTTTTCCGATAGTTTCTTCCATTGCATCGGCCAGTGCATCACATACATGTTTTGGTTTCCCAATTTGTGATTTGGGGATAGCATATTTTTCAACATAAGATTGAGAGTAGGGTGCACCAAAGCGGTCGAAGTCTCCCTGACCAAGTTTAGCGAATTTCCAACCATCTTTAATTTTTTTGGAAAAGCAAGTTGGCTGGTGACCTTGGGAATATCCTCCAATATTGATATCGAACCCTTGATTTTCAGGCATTGTTTGATCAGTGCCGTGACCTCCCACATGATATTTTCCAATATGAGCGGTGTTGTATCCATTTTTTTTCAGAGCTTCCGCAATGGTTACGGCCTCAGGAGCTACATCCTCACTTTGACTTGGGCCGGAGAATTGGGCTTTTTCTTTGGTGATGCCTGGCTTTCTATTTCGGTTCAGGTTTCCGACTACATAAACGCTGTTATTTACTCGTGCAGGATATTGCCCCGAAAGCATGGCGGCACGGGATGGAGCACAGTTTGGTTGGGTGTAAGCATGAGTAAAACTCAAGCCTTGGTTGGCAATTTTTTCAATATTGGGAGTGATGAAAGAACCAGTGTGAGTTCCCATAGTGACTTGGTTTGCACTGATTTGATTCCAACCTAAATCGTCAATCATGTAGACAATTAAATTGGGCTTTTTCTTCGCGTGACAAATCGAGGTATCACTTATCAAAATTAGAGCGAGGAGAGAGAGGAAATAACGGGTTGTCATATAGGTTAAAAACTTACTCGCTCGTTCATCTCCGTCAATTGAAAGTGAGTGCCAACAAGAAAGTTGTTGGACTGAACGATCAGATGATCAGGGCTTACCGTAGGTCTTTGGATTTTTTAACCCTGCCTTAAGTTCCGCTTTTCTTCTGGCTAAGAATTGATTGGAAATTTTCTCTGCCTTGGCTTGGTCAGTTTTATCGTAGTCCCAAAATTCCTGAACGATTTTTTCACACTTAGGATAGTGTGATCCGTCATCACCCACTTTTTTGCGTAGTTTCGTTAAAGATACTTTAAGTGATTTCACCAACTCTGAATGTTTAGGATCACCGTAAAGATTCTTGGTTTCTTGTGGGTCATTCTTCATATCGTACAATTCCCAACCTGGAGGAGTTTGGTATTCGCCTTGATAGTTGCACCCGTAAAAGTAGATCAGTTTATATCGCTTGGTACGCATCCCTAAGTGAGCTGGGTTGTCGTGGTGAGCCATATGCATCCAATATCGATAGTAAGCCGCTTTTTTCCAATTCGTATCTTCTTTACCAGATTCGAGAATAGATTTAAAGGACCGGCCTTGAACGGACTTGGGTATGGTGGTTCCTGCGAAGTCAAGAAGGGTGGGCGCATAGTCAACATTCTCGATGATCGTATCAAAACGTTGCCCTGCTTTTATAGTCTTGGGGTATCGGGCCAGGAAGGGCATACGCATTGATTCTTCATACATCCATCGCTTGTCTTGATAGTCATGTTCGCCAAGCATAAAGCCTTGATCGGCAGTGTAGATGATCAATGTATTGTCCATTTGTCCTGTTTTTTCGAGGTGGGAGAATAGGCGACCCAGGTTATCATCGATTCCTTTGACGCAACGCAGAAATTTCTTCAGGTAGGCATTATAAGCGAATCGTTTATTTTCCTCGTCAGTATAATTCTCGGGATCAAAATCTTTGGGAAATTCGTTTGGGAACAGTTTAGGCAAATCTCCGAGGTAGGAACGTCGGGGATTTCGGTTTCCGATTGAAGTGCCGATATGGCGAATCAGTTCGTCCCTGTGTCCACGAGTCGCAATTGATCCGAATTTAGAATCTCGTTTCCAGAGGGTTTTCGGTTCAGGTATCTTTTGGTCAGCCAGGTAGGATTCATAGCGCTTGGCATTCTCAAAATAATCGTGAGGTGCTTTGTAATGATGCATTAGGAAAAAGGGCTTGTCCTCGTTCCGTTTGTTCTTGAGCCAGTCAAGTGTAAGGTCGGTAATTGCATCGGTCGAGTGCTTCTCGGGAAATTCGATCAGATTCTTGCCCCAAGGTTTCTCCCCACGAATTCGAAACGAGGGGCCATGGTACTTTCCTTGTCCGGGAAGAACGCAATAGTAATTAAAGTCTCTGGGTTCAACTTTAAGGTGCCACTTGCCAATCATTGCGGTTTCGTACCCAGCTTTCCCCATCTCAATGGCGAGCATTTGTTTGCCGGGTAGAACCTTTCCGCTAAGGTCAACCGCTCCATTGGTATGGTTGTATTGCCCAGTTAGAACACAGGCTCGAGATGGCGAACAGATTGAATTGGTACAAAATGCGTTGTTAAAAAGAGCGCCTTCCTTTGCGAGTCTGTCCAAATTGGGAGTCGGAGCAATCTTGGCCAACCGGCCTCCATAGGCGGAAATGCCATGAGCTGCATGGTCGTCCGACATGATGTAGAGGATGTTTGGCTTATGGACCGCATGAATGGAAGTAAACCCGTTCAATCCCAAAAGAAATAATAAAGTATATTTCATAGTTCCAATAATACTATAATATTTCAAGGAGGTGATATGTTGACTTCGTCATATTTTATTAAATGTTCGAAATTGATTACTATTACTAATCAGAATGAATCTGACGATGGGAAATCATGCAATCAAATCATGAATGACCTGTCCCCCAAACTGGCTCAGTTGTTTATACCTGCCCCCATGAAAATAAGTGAGTTTATTATCGTCCAAGCCCAAGAGGTGAAGAAGGGTAACATGAAGGTCTCGAATGGGGTGGGCGACCTCCACCGCACCTGAGCCAAGTTCATCAGTTGCGCCGACAATCGAGCCCGCTTTCACTCCACCTCCGGCCATTAGAATTGTCATAGCCTGGTTATTATGACCTCTTCCCATAGCATA
>MEHZ011615445.1_pt1 | contig 11014 bp, 11 predicted proteins | sample 897221 | NCBI WGS metagenome assembly MEHZ01 (sample SAMN05514161, study PRJNA337945) | marine metagenome | isolation source: marine surface water | place: Arctic Ocean | collected 2007-12-13 | reverse complement strand
AGTCCGTCGCCATCGCTGTCTGCATTGTTCATATTGGTGCCTTGGTTCTGTTCCTCAGAGTTGGTGAGACCGTCACCGTCCCAATCGGCGCCACCATCAGATGGGTCGAGTGGGTCAGATCCGTCACCGCTCACTGCAGAAACTGCAGAGAGAGCAAGGAACATTGCAATTAGCACGCTCATTATTTTTTTATCATTCATGTTTTTCACTTCCTATTTTTTTGGTTGTTTTTACACAGAGAACCCGCTGTTCTCTCTCTCCAGATCATTGGCCCACTTGGTGGGACAGCAATTCTGGGATGTCAACGATGCTACGCACTGATTCATGTCGCTGTTCAAGGAAGTAACAAGGGGGTTTCCGGGCGCGTCGCTTGAGCGATAGTGCGCACTGGACTGACTCGCAGTCCATCGGTTTATTTCCTTGTTTACTTGCTTGTATTGTTCCTCCGAATGCATCGTTTTTCACGGGTAGGTCATAGGGAACCCAGTGTTCCCTCTAACATTTGGAACGAACCAACCCTATATGAAGGGCGCGACGCGATGTGCGAGGGGGTTATCGAGCGTGAACCATCGATGGAGGCAGGAGGATTGAAGCCTTTTTTGAAAGTACGAAACGAGCGACAAGGTCTGCCAGGTTTTCGTCTGCAAAGGAATGCAAACGTTCTGACCCATTTCCCTTTGCTGGGGCGAAGAGCTGCAGCGGTTTAGCGTGTCGGCTCAATGCGATTTTTGCTGCACGGATCGCATTCGAACTCGGCAAACCGCCAACTCCATCGAGTCCGTTGCCCAAGAAGTGGGCTAGTTTCCCTTGACGAACGCCCGAGCGACCCTCCATGGCGAGCATGCCTAGGATGATGTATTGATCACGGGTTGGGGCGTCCCACCGTTGGTGGTCTCCTGAAAATTTCTGTTCGAGTTTTGATAGAAATAATGCTTGCAGTTCAGGCAAATTTTCTTTTCGGGGTGCATCGACTTCTATTCGCTTCGTAATGTGTGCATCTTTGGGTAGAATCTCACCAAAATCTTCCCATTTGTAAGCGATTTTAAACCAATTTTCTAGTTTCTCTGAAAAATATGGATCTGGGCCTCGGAGGTTCCAGACGCTTCTTTTAATCAATTCTGGGGCGAGGTTTGAGAAACCTTCTGGATCTTTTTCAGCCAACGTTTGAAGTGCTTTGAGGTACTTCTCATTGCGAGATTTTTGTACATCGGGTTCGTTGGCCATTGATTCTATGGGGCCGGGGGCCACATAATATGGTTTGTTCTTGTTGATTTGTCTTGTTTTCATCATATCACCTCCAAACGACGTACGTCGCGGGAAGATCACATACGGTGTAGGTTCGTTCTTGTTTTCATATTTACACAAAATCGCACAGGGCGGGTATGAGTCTCTGGTTTGTAGATGAGTTCAACAATATATAACAAAAATAATTCTTATTTTAATTGCTTCATCATCGATCGGTGGGGTCCAATGTTCGAAATTGTATAGGGTTCATCGATCAGTTGCCAGCCCTGAGAGAGGTAGAAGGGGATGGCGTCCTTTCTTGCTTGGAGAAGCCCTGTTTTTGCAGAGAAGTGGGCTGCTGATGCAGATTCGAGAGCGGAAAGAACGTCGCTGGCATGGCCCATGCGTTGGGCTTCGGCGCGTGTGCCCATTTGCCGAATTTGAATCGCAGGTCGGTTTTCTGCATCTGCAAGTGGGCCGAAAGCAGGGCATGTCGTCGCCCCTGGTCCAGCATGATCGGGTGCGGAACCATCGCTGCCTTCCGGGATAAGGTGAGCCCTCCCGACTGATAGAACACGATCGCCCTGAGCCACCCAAGCATGAATCGCAGCCGAATCATCGGCGAGATGTTCTGCGCCCCGTTCAAACCCAAGGGGTTCTCGGAGCACGGCGTACCGGCAGTCGAAATACGAATGTGCTGGGTTGCTTCCAGGGAGCATCACCGCGGGGTTCACGATTTTCACAAGATAACCTCGTTACCGACCTGCGGCCGGATGACGATTAACCCTACGATGCAGAGGCGTGATTCAGAAGCCCGAAAAAGTTGCGAGAAGCAGCGCAATGACCGCCCCGATCAGGAAAACCGTGACCGCCCCAGACGAGACCAGTCCCCAGCCGAGTCCCTTGTTGCCCCGAACAAAGGCCATGATAATGGCACCCAAGTAAACCAGCGGCATGCAACAAAAAGATCCATTCACGGCTTCCCTCCAAAAGTAATTTGCATCATCTGTCCGCTCATCATAAATCTGAATCTCAAAGAAATAATCATTGGTCATCGACCCGTTTGGAACAAACCAAAGGGTGCTGTTTCTCAATGTATATTCTCCGATGAGATCGCCATCGCGCCATCCTGTTTCACCTGTGAAGATGTAATGGCCCTCTTGCTGTAGGATCGCCGTCTGATCGCCGCTTTCCTGGTAATTGCGGCTGTTCCGGTAATCGATCTGAAGATATTCTGAATGCTCGTAGAAATTCAACATAAGGTAAACATCAAGGGATTCGCTCTGTGGAGGGAAAGAGTGGTTGAAAGAACCGTTCTGTTCATTGCTCACAAACGTAGTTTGGGAGTTGAAATTAGAAACAAAATTACCAGAATCAGTGTAAATACTGCCATAGACGCCGGGTTGTTCCTCAAATGTCCCGTTGAAGGAAAGAGAAAGGGTCCCGTTCGCTTCATCGATGGTCAGTTGGGTCGGCTCAATGGTGGGAATATACTCTTTTTCTTGAAACACTTCAAGTAAATAATCGGCTTGTTGGTGATCGACGGTGCAATAGAGCCCTCCGTCAGAAAAGTCCCCTCCGGAGTTGGAAGGTTTGGAAATCGAACAATATTCCATGAGGTGCCCTTCTTTCATTTCGATTGATTTGGAGTAGTGCCCGTTTGAGTCGGGTGAAAGGACATGCATTTCATCAAAATATGCATTTTCCCAGCTGTTTTGATTTACTTGTCCTGCGAGGATGCTGACGATGATGACAATCACAATCGGCAGGGTCAATCCAAGAAAGAATTGCATCCATCGAAACGGTTTCTTTGATGGCTGAACAATTTGCCCCATTGGTGAAGGGCCGCCCTGGAGCATTGGTTGGTTGGGGGTGCCAAATGGATTGGGCTTTACCGAGCTATCGCCTTCTCCGAATGTACCCAATGTGACACCCACGGGGGCCTCAGATGCGATTTCCCCTGAAAAAAAGGGTTGGCTTGGCTCAAGCACTCCTTTCCTCTGTGGCGACGGGTCCATGGTCGGGGCAGTGCGGGGGATGTGATTAAACCAACCCCGGCTCTATCGGGCAGCGTTTTATTGTCTGCGGTCGCGTTGAAATAGAACTGGTGAATCCCATGGATTACTGCACGGGTGTCGGAGCGGCTACGTCGGGGATTGCAAATCCTCTCACCTGGGTTCAAATCCCAGCCTGTGCTCTTTCTAACAAACCTACTCATCGCGTTAGGTTCGCGCGCAGTCTTGATATTCAATGGCGCATTCGTTGGGCCATTGAACAGGTCCGTTCAATGCGCGAGGAATCACAATGCCAGGAATGAACCGTTCACTGTCCGAGGTTGGCGTTGGCTTCGCTTCCTTCCTCGCACCACCTGGCCCAGATGTCATCCGCTTCACGGTCGGCCAGCCTGATTTTGACACACCTCTCCCAGTCGTTAACGCCGCTAAAGCAGCCCTTGATCGGGGTGAAACCACCTACACGCGAACCCAGGGCTCAGAAGAACTCTGTGAAGCAGTCGCAGCCCATCTGGAGGGGCATGGAATCGATGCGGACCCTCTCGATGTGCTGATTTCTCCTGGGTGCAAGCAAGCGATTCTTTACGCACTCATGGCTACTTTGAACGCTGATGATGAAGTCCTGCTTCTTTCGCCAGCTTGGCCTTCTTATGACGGCATGATCAAATTGCTCGGTGCGGTTCCTGTGCATGTTCCGGTTCGTAAGGACAACTACCACCCAGACTTTGACCACCTTGAAGCGGCAATAACACCCAAGACCAAGGCGGTCATGCTCAACTCCCCGAACAACCCCACAGGGGCTGTTTACACCCCGGAAGAAATTGAGCGACTCGTTGCTTTTGCCGTGAAGCATGACCTTTGGATCATCGACGATATGATCTATGCCACATTGGTATGGTCTGAACACCCCTACACTTCCCCTTGTACGCTACCTGGCGGTGCTGAACGCACCATTACCATCGGGGGCTGGTCGAAAGGTTGGGCCATGACTGGTTGGCGACTTGGTTGGATCACAGGCCCGAAGTCGGTCATGGATGGGGTAAAGAAAATCAACGTCAGCGCAGCAACCCACGTGGCGACGTTCATGATGCCCGCCGCTGCAGTGGCGCTTAGCCTCGAACAGGAAACCGCAGTGATGGCCGCTTCATTCAAAGAGCGGGGGGAACTTATCCATGGTCTGCTCAGCCAATTACCAGGCTTGGTGGTCCCAAAGCCAGAAGGTGCCTTCTACGCCTTTTGCAACGTGACTGGCACGGGTATGAACGACATCGAATTCGCTCAGCGGGCCCTGGACGAAGCAAAGGTGCAATTGATTCCCGGTTCCTTGATGGATGGCGGCGAAGGGTTTGTTCGAATCTCATACGCCACCTCTCCGGAAGACATCCGAGAGGGTGTGTCTCGCCTCAGCGCCTGGCTCAATGCATTGTGAATCAAAGCATGCCTCTTGATCAGGGACAAACTGCTGTGCAGTGAACGGTGTTCTTCGGAGCGGGCTTCTTCATCCCCATTGGTTTGAGCGAACTCGCTTTGCTTTTAGCCAAATGAGGCGATTCTGTAAAGGGCGCCACCGCCGCCAAAAGTAGCGTAGTACAGCGAACCATCGGGGGCAAACGCCAACGGTAGAGGCGTGCCAATATCTGTTGCGAAACGTGTGGTTTTGGTTTCCCACTGATCAATGGGTTGTTCTCCCCCGGATGTGTTTTTTGGGATAAAATCGATTCGAACAATCTCTTGCCCTTGAGGAATCACGGTGTTCCACGAACCATAGACGGTGGCGTACAAGGTGAATCCTTGACCTTCACTTGCATTCAAACCAGGAAGCGGGGATGTGTCTGGCCGAAGGGCCAGTCCGTTTAGCGAGGTGTGGGGTGTCCACGTTGCCACGGGCGCCACCGTGCCATCTGGGACTGGGTGATCTGGGTCGTCATCTGGCCAGCCATATGCAGCGCCGTTCACGAGTAGATTGATTTCTTCACGCGGATGGTCCCCCTCCCAATCCCGACCGTTGTCGCTGAAAAGATAACCAACATTCTCAACCCAGACGCCATGGAACGAATTGCGGACGCCTGAAGCAAGGATGCCGTGCTCTCCCGTGGCTGGGTCAACCCATAGCAGGGCTGCGTTGCGTTCATCTGTTTCTGCGCAGACATTGCACGTTGAGCCGCTGTGCCAGATGAGTGTCCCATTTGGGAAGGCGTTGATGGCGTTGGTTTGGTGGTTGCCACTTGGCACACCTTCAATCAGATTTGTTCGTTGATTAAACGTCCAATTGCTCCGTTCGTATTTGGCTAACACACCTTCTTCTGAAACAAACAAATGATCCGCCGTTAGGTGGAGACCATGTGGATGATCGAGCCCCGTAATGAGAACTGTTTCCCTGAAACCGTCCGTTGCGTCAAGCAGGAGAATCCGGCCCCCGTCTCGATCACACATCAGCAAAAGATCTTCACTCACCCATGTCAAACATGTTGGTCCGCCGAAACCAGTGGCTACCTTTTCGATCTCAAAACCTTCCGCTACCTCGGGGTTGAGGGGGTCGGCGTAAGGATAAATTTCCCGAGCTATGAAGAGAAAAAAGAGCAACGCCACGATCGGAGTGATTTGTTTTTCAAAGCCCATGCCACACTGAAGGACAGGGTCCGTATCAAGCCTTTGTGAGGCTGAAGCGGTTCGCTTGCATCACGCCTTGAGCAATTGAACTTCGCATTCGGCCAAACGGGCCCGGGCCACGGTATGGTCTTGGTCGACCGTTAGCACGGCGCGCCAAGCTGCTTCCGCCTGGTCAAACCGTTCTGCTTGATGGTGGATTGCAGCGATGCGGAGGCGGGCATCGAGGTGCGAGCCGTCGCAACGAACGGCCGCTTCGAAGTCATGGAGGGCGTTTTCATTTCGCTCGATCTCGAGATAGAGGATGCCTCTTTGGTGCCATGCTGGGGCGTAATTTGGTTGCAGGCGGATGGCTTCATTGAGCGGGTTTTCGGCTCGTTCTGGACGCTCCAATGCCATGTAGCAGGAGGCGAGTTCGGTGAGGGCTTGATAGTGATGTGGTGATGCATCGAGGACGATTTTCAAATCATCTCGGGCTTGAGACCATTCCCCCAGTTGCATCATTGCTTCTGACCTTCGCAAACGGGCGAGCATCAAGGCCGGTGCTAAATCAACAAGAATTTGTGCATCGTCCAATGCCTTCTTGTTTTGATTTAAGGCCATCAGCGTGCTGCATCGGTTCATCCGAGCCCGAATGTGGTTTGGTCCGATCTTGAGTGCGTCTGTGTAATGGCCGAGGGCTTTTTCAAACTGTCCGCGACGAAGTGCTATGTTACCGCGCACATAGGCAACAGTAACTGAGTTTCCATGAACATCGGCTGCGTCGATATGTTTGCTTGCCGTCGAAAGGTCATCCATTTCGATTGCTAAGAGGGCTGCTTCTGCGGAGGCCGATGGATCTTGCTCGGGGAGCAAACGCATGGCACGATTCATGTCTTCACTTGCGCCTTCAAGGTCCTTGAGCAATCGCTTAGTACGAGCGAGTCCGAGCCAAGCGACACCGAGTTCTCGGTCCAGTTTGAGTGCTCCTTCGAAGGACGATACGGCGTCTGCCAGAAGGATGGAATCGGTTTGTCCTGTCCCGTCTCGAGCACGATCACACAAGGCAAGATGAAGTCGTCCTTCAACCACATGCAACAAAGCGTGATCGATGCCGAATGGCGTCTCGTCGAGTAGTTTTTGAGCGGCTTCGTGATGGCCTTCGAGAAGTTTTCTGCTCGCCATGCGGGCACGGAGTTCAGCATTATCTGGACTCTTCAACAGTCCTTTTTCCAATGTTTCTTCGGCGGCAGTTATCGCACCCTCAGCGTGCTGTAAATCGCTCTTCAGGAAGAGAAGGTCTGGACCACCTGCATCGAGAGCGACGGCGTGAGTTGCGGCTTTCAGTGCCTCTTTTGCCCGGTTCCCTTGCGGGGCGAGAAGTTGAGCCGAAAGGGCCCATGCCTGTCCACTCTGGCGGTCCAATTCTAAGCAACGTTCAACCGCTTGATGGGCCTTTCCTGATTCGCCTTCTTCGTTAAGAAGATGGGCGTAACTTAGCCAATCTGCAGATTGATGTGGATCTTTGGCAAGAGCTTGTTCAATTGCCTCTAAGGCTTCAGAACGAGAGCCTGCTCGAGCACGAAGCCCGGAAAGGAGGGACCGGTCGGCTGCGGTGTCAACACCCAATGCTTCGAGGCGGAGAACATCCCGCTCTGCGTCTGCATCGCCGAGTTTAGCGAGAAGGTGGGCGTGTGAGCGGAGCAAGTCTGGTTGATCAGGGTGGACCGTCATGCGTGCTTCGAGCCAATGTCGCCGAACTTCATCGTCGCCCTTAAGCAAAGCAATATGTTCCAAGGCTTCGAGGATGTTTGCGTTTCCTGGTGAAGATCGATACGCTATTCCGAAACAAGATTCGGCCCAGTCAAATCGGGCAAGCAGAAGGGACGCGTGGCCAAGTCGATGTGCAGCAACCGGGTTTAATCCAAGGCCAAGGGCTGTGATATCACGTGAATCAAACGCCAAGAGGAGGCGCCCCAGCAAGGAAGCAGAGGTTGCAGAGAGGAGCCCTTCGTCACCAACGGTAGCTTCTGTAGAAATCGATGCCACGAGGGTTTCGAGTGCCGCCAAGGCTTGACCGGTGATTGTGCGGTCCTCCTCAGAGGAATGCTCGAACGCTGTGATGATCTCATGGGCGAGAATTGCACCATGCATTTCTGGGTTCGTGGCCCGAAGTGCCGCCACAAGTTCGGTCATCTGCTGAACATGTTGCTGCAGTGCGCCGACTTCGTTGTTGAGGTGGGTGAAGTGGGCGGACTGTGCTTGCTGAAGAACAACGGAGGTTTCATTGACGTTCGTTAAGCGCTCGTCAACCTTTTTGAGCCAGAAACCTGCACCTCCACTTGCGGCTATACAAGCGAGGCCAAATGCAGCAGTTATGGGTTCCATTACCGCTCACCTCTTCTGTGCACCTTTATGGTCTGCGGAACATCGAGGGCGCTTCAAGCGGTTTGTTTGACCCTTTTTCCAACGCCAAAGGTCCTACCCTCTGCTTGGATGTCATCTCAGAGGGAGGGGCCAGACCTAGGAAGACGTTCCAAATTCTTCCGATACCTCGGTTTTTTTCGCCTGTGAGTTTTGGAAGAGACAACGGGCGACCATTAATCCTGAAACGAAGAGGGAGGCAAGCATCAACTGTCCAATCAAATCGTAGTCAGAGTCGACAATCCCCCCATTCAACAAAAGGAAGTCCAATGAAAGAATTGCGCCTATCGCCATGAGTGGGATGGAACCATTGTTGGTGAGCGTTACTTGAGATGGAAGCGGTAATTGGGCGCTCTTGTCTGAAGTTTTGTTCATTGGGTCGTAGAAGTGAGCAAACAACACGCCCAATCCTGCACCCAACATGTCGCTTACCAGATCGGAGGCCGTGTTGACGTATCCGCCTTGGTCAATTGTTTGGAAAAAGGTCTTGCCAAAGAACTCGTACACTTCATACGCCACTCCGATGGCTACGCTAAGAGAAAAAGCGGTGAACGCAACAACTCGAGGTGAGAGTTGCCAACCGTTATGCTCTGACATTCTTCTCCACCCAAGCGACCATGCAATAGCAATGGCTGTGCTGTTCATGCTATGGACCAACTTGTCCCACCAAGGGTGGATATGGTACATTCCGTTCACCCCATCTGCACACAACCATTCACCGGGTTGCATTCCCTCAAAGCAGAAGGGCCCAGGGCCGCTGTCTGCAGCACCTAATGAACCTCCGATGAAATGGAGCATTGTTGCTGAATACCCAATCCACAACGGTAGAGCTGGGATATGCGCACGCCCCTTCCACAGAATCATAAGGGTCAAAAGAGCCATCATCGCTCCTCCAAAATTATATCCAGCCCAGAGATTCAGCCCACGACTAAGGTTCCAAACTGTGAGGATTGCACATGAGATGAACCAAGCCATCAGGGGCGCTCTTTCGGGGACTTCAGTTTGCCAAATCCGTTTTTCCCCGCCCCCCATGCTTGGTCGTGAGTGGAATCTCTTATCATAATTGACCCAGCAAATTGATCATCGACTGCAGCAGTGATTGAATCGTTTTAGCATTTCTGCAAAGGGTGTGTCCGATCACGCATCATAAAATTCTGAACGAATCAAAGGATTTATCCGAACACCATTAATCAGGTTTTGAGATTGCAGACCCTTTGATTATTCAATTACTGAGCAATGGATAGCGTCTGATGCGACCCACTGCGAACCCATGCACACGTCACCGGCCGTGTGCAAGGGTCAAGTGAATTGACCCTTGTGAACGAAGGCTTAATCAACCCAATGAGGATTGAATTAATGCGGGGTGCGTTGGACTATTAATCTCGTCCATACCTGTCATGTCTGCCCTTCATATACCTGTAATGCAACGGAATGTTGGAGGCGCAGCCCCTCGTTTTTGAAAGAAAAGAGATCAATTAGGGTTACAAGTCTAAATGATATTTTTTTGATTGAACAAACGTAAAACTGAACATTTGAATGAACAAAATGTTAACCAAATAAATATGATTAGGAAGTGATGTAATGACAAAAGAATACTGCGATGAATGTAACAAAGAAATAGACGTTGATTATGATGAGAGCGAAATGTGTTCAGATTGTGGCCAAGTGCATTTTTGCACGAGTTGCTCTGAATCGTTGAAAAAAGACAAGCCTTACATCTTGATGTGTCAAATATGTGAAATCGATTACGATGATGCTATGAGCGAACATGACAATTTTGATGGGGGGTGGTAAGGATGACAGTAAGAAACCCAATCGAACTACAGATGCAAAGAAACACCCCCGACCGGATTGAAAATTGTGGTAATATCGTACTCATTATTGGGCTAGACAAGGAGTACGAAAATCCGAATCACGTACTTCTCGACAATTCTTTACCAAGTTCGACCAAGATAGTCATTCAACATGTTCGAGACATGCGAGATGAACCCGTCCGGTTTTGGAACATGAATCAGGTGCTGCTACAGGAAAAAAAATTGGAGTTCTCAGAATTACTGTTTGCGAACAACTGGTCAGTCGGTCTGAAATTGTGCAACGGGAAAAACCCCTTTGCTGTAATTGATCTTCGACACGGAGACCGAATTCTGGGGATTGGAGATGGGAAGAAAGAATGGGAACGTGCATCCGAAATTGCAGCAGAGATCAACAAAAACAAGGGAACCATACAATTCAATACGTTGCCGATGTGTGAATCTTGGTACATTGGAAACAATCTCTTGAAACATACCACCAAGATCAAAATGTTAGATGCAAGGAACAAGGACAAACCAATCGATGGTATTCACTTGTTCGATGGACTGAATGACGCGGAGCGAAGAGAGCAAAAATCAACCAGAATGTATGAATTGTGGAAGAACCATTTCGTTGATATTCAAGAACATCACGTTAGATCCCTTTTGATTAAAGGGCTAGCGCAAAAATCAATTGAGTCGTGAAAATTGATATCAAAAGCATGAGTCAAACATTGTCCTACACGAGGGTGCCCGTTGTATCCGTATACATCCACAAGGGTAGCGTTGTATATGGCCCACTGCTAACCCATGTGAACGGAATGATTGTGTACAAGGGTGTTTAGGATAAGCCCACATAAACAAACCATGTTTACTTGTATCTTACTAAATATTCTAAATATTGCACCATTCAGGTGAACTGAAATTGACATCGTTCCAATAATTTTCATTTTCTCCATCTTTATCACTCGCCATAAC
>MEHZ011642595.1_pt1 | contig 11015 bp, 7 predicted proteins | sample 897221 | NCBI WGS metagenome assembly MEHZ01 (sample SAMN05514161, study PRJNA337945) | marine metagenome | isolation source: marine surface water | place: Arctic Ocean | collected 2007-12-13 | reverse complement strand
TCGTAACAGAGGTTGGGTTGATTGGGGAAGTTGTTGCGGATATAAAGATAATTACCGAAGCGGACCATGCGCTCGTGGTTCTTGTAGACGTGCCAGTTGTGCTCCGCGAAGACGACTTCACGAACTTGGCCCCCGGGGTCATTGAGGATGGGCAGGAAGCTTCGGCCCTGGATGAAGGCTGGTCGCTTCACCCCAGCGAGTTCGAGGCAGGTGGCACTCAGGTCGATCACGCTGACTAGACTTTGGGTGACGGAGGATTTTTTGATCACATTCGGGTAGTGGACGATCCAGGGAGTCTTGATTCCACTGTCGTACAAGCGCGACTTGCAACGAGGGAAAGGACGACCGTTATCCGCGGCGACCACGATCATGGTGTTTTCAAGGACTCCCTGTTTCTTGAGTTCGGCAGTGACCAAACCAATGAAGTGGTCGAATCGGCTGACTTCGTGATAATAACCGGTGAGATCCTTGCGGGTTTCCTCGGTGTCGACCATGTAGGGAGGAATAACCATGTCCGTGGGGTCGTACTTGGGAGCTTCTTCGGAAATACCCCAACCACGATGTGCGTCGGTGGAGGCAAACCAGAAGAAGAAGGGCTTGTCCGTTGGTCGGTCCTTGACGTGGTCGACCCAGTCCTTCTCGCTGCCGGGGCCACCTCCGCCTGTTATTCGGTCGAAGGCTCTATCCTTATTTCCAAACATATGATTTTTTCCCGAGAGCACGGTGTAGTACCCTACCTCCCTCAGAAGCTCAGGGAAACGAACTTGTTCCAGAGGTAGTCGAACATGCAACTCAGGGGCGCCGGTGTTATGCGGGTAACGACCTGTAATGATGCTGCAGCGTGAGGGGCTACAACTGCTTGTGGTCAAGTAGGCATTGTCAAATCGCATACCCTTACTCGCAAGGGTATCAATGTTTGGGGTCTTAATTATAGGATGCCCATAGCAGCCAAAGTCATTCTGCGATACATCATCTGCAATAAAGAAGATGACATTAGGCTTACCCGCTAAGGTGAAGGACTGAAAAACAAAAGCCGTGCAAAAAAGAAAGAATATATACTTCATGAGGTGGGGTCTTGGCGTGGAAATTAAACGATTGGAAATTATTTATTTCTTCCAGATAAAGCCGGGGGGGCGGAAGATTTTTATATCACGATCATTATCCAATCTAGGTCCTGCATTGGATCGACCGTTCGCGACTATATTCTTGTAAGACTTAATCATATTTTGAGCCCGTTCGAAATTTGTGCTGGCAAGGTTCTTCTCTTCTCCCGGGTCAGACCTCAGGTCATACAATTGAATGAAATCGGGATGTTCCAATTGCATATGGTTCTTGGGTTTTTTCCCAAATTTTTGGATCGACTCTTTCCAGGCATCCTCAGACTTAGGTTCGGTAAAAAAACCTCCTGAACTCCCACTCCCCGGGCCCAGAATTAATTTCCAGTTTCCTTCATAATAAGCATCCGCCCTCGTGCCTTGGGCGACCAAAAAATTACGCACCAACATTTCCTGGTTTTTCAAATAAGGAAGAAAACTTATCGAGTCAGGAGCATTCTCAGGACTGAGCTCGATACCGGTAATTTCGGCCCATGTAGCCAACAAGTCGTTGAGCCCGACTAAGTAATCATTTGTGCCACCAGGTTGCACGACTCCTGGCCAAACCGCCGCAAGCGGAACGCGTAACCCACCCTCGTAACTTGAAAATTTATATCCACGCCACGGGCCTCGGCTGAAATGGCCATCTTTTTCCATCTCCTGCATTTGATTGGCAATCGCTTTTCGTTGTCTGCCTGAATAATGTCCTGGTCCATGATCGGAAGAGACCATCACCAATGTATTCTTATCCAACCCGGCTTTTTTCAGATGTTCCCGAATTCGGCCGATGCAGGCATCGGTGTTCATGACAAAATCTCCGTAGATTCCCATACCGCTTTTTCCTTCGAATTCAGTCTCGGGAGAAGACGGAGTATGAGGAGCCGTTAATCCTACAAAAAGAAAGAAGGGATTTTTCTTCTTTGATTTGGAACGAATAAACTTTCCCGCTTCATCGCAAAAAGTGGAAAGTACTTCAGTATCCAGAAAATCCTCTGCGGCTGGCCCAACCCGATTGAAGGCACTCCATCCCTTTTGAGCGGTCACCCTGCCCTGCCATTCTTTCCCCCGAATATAGGCATAAGGAAACATATCCAGGGAGCCGGGCAGAAAAAAACATTCGTCGAATCCATAGTCACTGGGTCCGACTTTTATGGGTTTGGTAAAGTCTGTATTTTCAGGTCCCTGTACCTTTCCATCCTTCGTGGTCATTCTTGTACCGAGATGCCATTTCCCGACATAACCCGTAGTGTATCGAGCGGATTGGAACATGGTTCCCAAAGTATACTGAGTGGTGGGAAAACGCAGACCGCTAAATCCCCACGGACCGCCCTGCTCTCCTTTATCAAATCGAAAGGCGTATCGACCGGTCATGATCGAAGTGCGACTTGGCACGCAGACGGAATTGGTAACATGAGCATTGGTGAACTTCATGCCATCTCGGCAGAGCTTATCAAAATGGGGAGTGGGAACTTTCGACTTCTCTCCGCCAAATGCTTTTATGTCCCCATATCCGAGATCATCCGCCAAAATAAAAACAATATTCGGCCGATCTTTGGAGCATAGCAGATGAACCATTATCAGTAAGAACAAGTAAAATGGATTTAAGCTCATAATTTATTTTGCTCGTTTACCCAGAGAAATGGCAAGCCCTTTAAGACTCTTCGGCCACTCGTCAAAGGTAACCGATTTGGCCCCTGTAATCTTAGGTTGGCTAATGCCCTCGATCACATCATCCGTAGGTTGGGCATAAATGAATTGAATATTTTCCTGACCGTAGGTGCCAGTCAAGCTGCTGGCATATATTTGTAACTCGACAGCATACTCGGATGGATGTTCTCCAATATTGCTTTCCGATGGAACCCATATCACTCCGGCAACGCTAATAGGAGTGAGGGGACTGACATTCCAATTGTAGGCATAGGTAGGAATGGTATCAGGTAGAACATTATCTCCCCTACCCGCTTCCGGAAATGCAGGTGCCTGAAGATCAAAGGTAGATGAATCGTTTCCCTTCTTCTCGCCATGTACAATTTCATTAACGAAACCTTTGACCTCGTCAATATGTTCGGACAGTGCATACCTTGCGACTTCGGTTCCAGGGTATTGAAGAAACAATTCATTCAAACGGGCTTTAAAAATAGGATTCCTCAATGACTTAACTCCCTGAAAAGATGTCCACGATAATGGAGATGCCAACTGTCGGTTCCTTCCACCCCGCCCCGAGGACATGGTCATGAAACCCTGAGGAATATCTGGACGATTGAGTGCCCGAGCAAATTCATAGGCAAACATTGTAACGCCAGTAGTCTCCTTGGAAAAATCTGCTTCCGACCAATAGGTTCTGTACTTACCTCCGCCAGTCTCAAATCGACGTTTTCTTGGAGTGGTGAAGGAACTGGCAGAAGTACGCCTGCGGAACTCCCTAACCAAAGGCAGTGTAGCGGGTATTTCCACTTCCTGCTTTCGCCGATCATACGGCCATTCACTTGTTAAAAGTGTACTCCCCGTAAGATACCAGACATCACCAATGAGAATGTCTCGCACGGTCCGTTCGAAGCCGTGACTTGATTTGATTTCAAGAACGACCGGTTTTGAAGAAGCCTTGCGGGCAGGAAAAGTTACAGACCATTGCTCTAGATCGTTGGGGGAAACCTTGAGGACTTCACCATCCAAAACAACCGTGACCTCCACTTCCTTGTTGGCATGTCCCCATACCTTGATCGGCTGATCTCTTTGCAGAATGGCACCGTCCCGGTAGTATTCAGCAACCTGAAGAATGGGGTGATTGGGATCCGTGTATTGAGCATACTTTGCTTTCAGAGCCGCGGCTTTTTGAAGATCATCCTCCTCGAATATAAACTTTCCATCGACCACGGCAAAGGGAGTGGCAGGAAGGCCTGCCTGATTGTAGAGGTTGGAATTTTCTGGTACTGCACTGTAGGCATACTGGACTCCAACGGGCTTAGAAACCTTATTGGAAAGAACCAATACGGCATCTCCTTGAATCTGAGCCTCTGCTTCATGCCAGATTCCATCTTCTCCGCAAAGCCGGAAATGATTAAGTTTATCCTCGGGTGTGGGCTTGGCTGGTTCCACAAAAGCATCCGGTTCTTTCCAGTCTTTTGCCATTCCTTTATTTCCCACCATCAGGCCACCGAATAGACTATCCTTTTCAAATGTCACAACCACTGTTTTACCCTTTACGGCATACCCTTTATAAATCGGTCCTGTGTAAGCAATCTTCTTTCCGTACTGCTTGGTAAGTGCCCAGCGAGCCAGACGCATACCGGGGTGTAATTTATTGTAATAATGGATACCCTGAGGGCGTGCAGAATTAAGATCGGACTGGACGACCATCCCAACATCCTTACGATTCTCCACAAAGAACTTGTGTTGCACCTGCCGAATATCGGCAAAACCGACATTATTGGGATCCGGAGAACCGTATGCCTGCATCTGAGTAAAATAGAACGGCATATCAGGCATATTCCAGGCATCCCGCCAACCCTTGATCAGTGCTTCCATTCGAGATGCATAAATTCGCCCGTCTCCACCGTTACTAGTCCCCTGGCACCAGATGGCTCCACGAATCGCATAAGGAATCACCGGTGCAATCTTGCCGTTAAAAAACTGGGACGGTCCGCGCCACATGCCGGCGATCCCAGGAAGTTTGGGACGTTGAGGCACCTTGCCACCAGCCTCGGCAATCCTTCCAGCGTCGGTTTCCCATAATTTCAAATCTTTGTAGTATGTTGCATAAGCCTCACGCCCGCTTTTCATTAACGGATCCGCATCGTGAATTAGCAATTTATCTTCTTCGAGCTTCGGATGTGCTTCGATCGCCTTGCGTTGGGCAAATGCCTCGATACGGGTATTGCTGTGAGCACTCAGCAAAATTCCGATGGGAACATTAAGTTCCTTGTAAAGCTCATGAGCAAAGGAAAGAGACAAAGCAGAAAATCCACTGGCGGCACTCGCCTTTTTCCATCCACCATCTGAGGTTCCACGCTTTTGAGGGTAAAGAGCAGATACTGTATTGATACTGATTTCGCGGATTGGAACATCCTCTTTGGATGAAACAATTTTCTTGGCAAGGTCGCTGCACATACTCTTGCCCGCAGTCCACACCATATTGGACTGTCCGGAAGAGAACCAAACTTCACCCACCAAAACACCGTTAAGCAAAATCACTCCTCCCTTATCATTACTGATTTTCATTTCCCTTTCTTTCCGAGAGGCTTTGAGGGAATCGAGTTTTAACATCCAGTCTCCAAATTCATCAGCTATTATGGTCTTTTTTTGCCCGGCAAACTCGACTGTAATTTTACTTCCCGCTTGATCAAAACCCCAGACCGGTAGTTCCGCCTCCCGTTGCAAGATCATGTTGTCGGTAAAAGGAACCCCTAATTGAAAGGGTTTCTCTTCTGCAAAAAGAAAAAGAGTACTAAAAAAAGATATAGAGTAGTGGATTAGTTGTTTCATAAAAATTGATGATTACTTTTTAATGGGTTGGACTCCGTTGACATAAACGACATTGAAACCGCCATCCTGATTTTCATTTTGAGACCAACTGTCATAAGCATTTTTCGCCAGGTAAAACCGACAGGTTTGTTCTTTCTTCGGCTGAGTTTCATAGGATTGTCCCCCGGGTGGCGGAAGTCCCAAACCTTTCCAAGTACGACTCCAGTAACGAACATATACCAAACTTTCTGAAATCTTTCCTTTCTCGACTTTTTCGATCTTCACCTCGGCCATCTTGCGGTCGTATTCGTAATTCCCTTCGCGTTCGGTACGCGAATAAATCGCCTGCACCTTGCCCACAACGATATGGGTGGCTACTTGTTCCAGTTGTTTCTTCGAGTAGTCTGCTTTTGCTCCCTTGGCGGAAGGCAAGACCAGTAACGAAACCAAAACCAACGACGGTGCCGCCAACAATAAACCTACGACAAATTGGATAAGCCCTTTCATTGATTTAGTTGTGGATGCTCAGGAATTCCTGCAGCGCAAACTCTGATTCTCTGCTGATATAGCCGTGCTTCTCGTACCGCTGGTGGCACTTGATGCAGGAATGCTGACCGGCAGGCGTTTTGGGCTTGAGAAGCTTTCCGTCATTGAGCCGCAGGAAATTAAACTCCCAGTCTGTAACTTTCCCAGTGTTGGCTTTCTTGACCATAACCGTACCAATCTCATCGGGCTTTTCCTGTTTTTTGCTCTTGGAGTATTTCTTCTTAATGAACATTGACCCGATGGGATACACAAACTCCTTGGGGTTTTCTCTGCGGTAATCGATCACCTTCGCATTAGCGAATATGTCCGCCTCGGCCATCGTATGGGGGCTATACAATCCCGGTCGATATGCACAAAGCCCCATCACTGCGGTATCCATCGGGATACGTTTTTTGGTGATCTTCACCATGCCATCAGTTGACACTTTGCCCGCTCCTGTATTGAGACTGGCACAACCTATCAGTATCATGATCAGGCAAAGCGCCAACCCACACATCATAATCTTATTATTCGGTTTCATGGTTTTCATTTTTGGACTTTGTAATGAATCTTGATGCCATATTTGGATTCTACCTTGACCGCGTTATCCTCCTTGTAGTCTGGTGAATCAGTCTGGTTGTAGGCAACTTCGAGGTTCTCGTCGTCAATCCACTTCACTTCAATATCGGTGGATGACCGCAGGTCTTGTGCTTGCCCAGAAGACCGTCGCGTTGATCCAATTTCTCGCTCGCTTTCTGAAGGCTTGCATTGAAGTAAAAGTAACCGACTGCCCTTCCACCGGAGCAGGAGAATTACTTAGCAGGCTTAAGCGTAAATTCCTTAATTGCCAATCCATACTGTGGTGGTTGATCACGCCAGAAAGCCAGGGTATTCTCACCTTTCTCCAGAGAGAGCTCGACCGGTTTTGATACCTGCCAACTGCCCTCAGTGAAGGGCAGATTTAGACTTTCAGTACCATTTTGGTTAACTGAAACATTGATATGCTGGTTGTAATTCGCGGTAACCACTCGGGCATTCAACAAGTACTTTCCTGTACGTGGTGCAGTGACAGTGTATTCCATGTGCGACGTTGATCCCTGACTGGGACCAGTCGGGTCCACCTTGGGACTGATCGAATAGTAATTTCGTGCATATTTGTCAGAGATCCGTTCGCACACATTTCCATAGATATCATAAAGACCCAATGAATTAGGTTTCTTTTGTCCAACCGGATGAGACTTCCCCCCTCCATTACCCTTAAACCAGGCATACTCTCCAATCTTAGATTCATCATTACCAAAAAACCACTTGGTCGCTTTTCCAGCACGGCTAGCATATTCCCATTCAGCTTCCGATGGCAACCTTGCATCCGCTCCCGAACGTTCACTCAGCGTCAGGCAGAATTTGCGGGCATCGTCTTCGGATACATTATCCACTGGACAATCGGGAGATTTGGTCGAAAGGCTGGGATTTGATCCCATGATTGATTGAAACTGAGCCTGCGTCACCTCGTACTTACCCAAATAGAATCCCTTGGTCAGCTGAACCTCGTGCTTGGGAACTTCAACGCATTCAAACCGCCCATCCTTTTCACTCTCTCCACCCATCACAAATTCCCCGGGCTTGATATAGACAAATTCCATGGTAACTCCTTCCCCTAGCTTCAACTTTAATTCTTTAGGAGTTTTCTTACCACTTGCGGTAATCGCAGCACGCAGACCCCAGTTCGAATATCGACCATACCCTCCGCTGAGCATACGCTTGCCAGAAGAACAAGCATCCGCATCGCCCTTCCAAGTACCACCCCGCATGATGGTTGTGCCTTTGGGGAAAAATCGGGGAAGGAAAATTTGCATACCTCCATTAAAACTTTTCATAGCCAATACCTCACGGGTATTTCCCTTCGGTTTCAAATAAGCAGCGGAAGGGATTGTGATGGTGCCATTTTTCGCAATTGAAATTTCGCGATCCTTCGGGGACACAGTAGATGCCATGACCTTTTGAGCAACCGTAGGCTCATTAGCCTCCCCCATATCTTCCCCCAAAGCATCAAGGGTAACCGATTTCAATTCCTTAATGATTTCTTTCTGGATGCGAAGTGCGAGAGCGTTCCAAAATTTAGGTTCAATTTTGGAATTTTCACCATAAACTCGTTCCTCGCCCATCACATCTCCAATCCATTGGGCACGCTTAACCTTCAGGTAGGCTTTCGGGTTATTTCGTGCCTGCGAACTGGCAAGAAAATCAACATCCTTATCATACTGAGTGCTGGTCCAGCCTGCTCCCCAGCCACCGCCAAGATTAACACACCAGCCACCAGGCGTCCAATGGGCCAAAGCCGCATGCCCGCGACTCGGGCGAGCCGTAGTCGGAACTCCAAAGGCACGGAGTATAAAACGGCCAATGAATGCCCGGCGACCACAGACTCCACCATTCATTAAAATATTCTGATACTTTTGGAGCTCAGGACGGTCATACTTTACATCGCCCGAACCATATTTCACATCCGACCCGACAATTGCGACATACCGCCAACCAAAATTTTCATTATAAATATGATCGGGGCGATAGTTTCGAAGCATCTCACGCCCCCATGCCAAAGTCTCATCTGGTTCGTCGCCATTCACCACCATACGAAGGTCCCATGTGCTCAGATTTTTAAATGTAGGATCAAGTTCACCGTCCAAGTATGCTTTTTTAAAATGATGATATCTCTTTACTGGATTAACAACAATGACCGCATCTTTATCTTCCATTGGATTGGTTTGAGCAATTGGAACGGAATGCTCCAAAGCGATTGCGAGTGCAAGTCTCATTAGTACTCCCTTGGGAGATTGTTTACAGGATTCTTGAATATCAGAATAAATTTTCATAGCCTGTCCGTAACGGGGCGGCCCATACCCCTTTCGTCCCACCCGCTGAGCCCTAGCTCCATCTGCAATCAGCATTTGCTTCATCAGCTCTGAATCATTGAGCATTTTCTCTAAAAGAGAAAAATAGTCTTTCCCCTGTTGGCCAAATTCAGCAAGAGCGGACGGTGTAGCTTTTCTAAGAATAACAAATTTCACCAATTTGGAATCCAATTTATCACCGGTGAGAAATTCCTTAAGTTTAGAACCCTTTGCCATGGCTTCCGATGGTATTGATTTCTTGAGCTCGTCATGTAGTGCATCGAGTTGCTTTAGATAATGAGCTTCAATTTGTTGGCCCGCTTGGGTAAGCGGAGGAACTTCATCATTAGCCAGGCAAAAGCTTACCAACCCAAGGAATGCCATAATTAGACCGCTGCTTAATGTGTTTTTTATTTTCATGTTTATAGATAATTTTTTATTTCTTGTTACTCAATATTTTTACTAGTTATTAAAAGCTTTGGTCGAACCTTGGGGGCATGAATTAATATTAGATCTCAACCAGTTTAATCGCCCGGTTAGCCCGTTTGCAGATCGATCTGTTTGCGTCCGTCCATCAATATACGCTGCAAGATACCTTCTTCGGTCACCCAAAACAATTGTTCGCGTATCCCGCCACCGTTCTGGGGGATTTTCATCATTCCGTTTCGTCGTTGTCCTTCAATTTTCGCCTGCCCGTCTTTGATGGTGGCCTTAAAGGTTTCAAACTCATCGCTTCCTTTACCTTTACAATCGATTCTTACGGGTGAAAGATACTTATCTTTAAGGCAGACCTGCGTCATGTTCAAACTCATCGGCTTGCCTTCGAATCTAAGCAGATACTCATCCGTCAAGATGACTCGGTCCCTTGTGAGCTTATGGCGGAGGGTGACAGATCCCATTTCTATCTTTTCCTCGTTCTTGAACAGGGTAAATTTATATCTTTTGGTTCCCCAATTGACAGTTCCAAAGCCCTTGAAATCCGGTAGAGGTTTCGCCTCGGCAAAAATTGACTTGCCCATGAGGGAAACAAAGGAAAGTAGAAGGATTCGATAGGTTTTGTTTTTCATTAAGTTCAGAAGCCTTGATCCATCTCGATGTATTTCACTTCCGGTAGCGCTTTGAGCCTTGCAACGTTCCCAGAAGGGAATTTGGCGGCAAAGCCATTGATGATTCGAAGCACGCTCGGGGGAGAAGCTCTCAATTCTATACAATGGCGCACGGCGAGTTGTTCAAGGGACTCTCCCTGTTTGTTTTTACCGTCGGTGAAAATCTCTTTCTTGTAGACCACGATGTAACTGACCACGGCTGCTACTTTTGGTTTCGGCTTGTTCTTGGCTTGGAAAACGAGTTTTGCTCCCGCTACTTTCTTGGGAAGTTCTTTTGGGTCGGAAAGGAAAGCATAGGGCTCCTTGTTGGGCCAATTCCAGGTTTTTCCCAGAACGAAATGCCGGACGGGCAGTTTCGGGGCCTTAATCTTTACCGAGGCCTTGGCTTGACTGATGACCTGGATGGCCAGACCCGGGCTTCGCTCGAGTTTCGAAACAGCCAACAGATGAGTTGAGGTTTGGTAAACCTGGTCGATGCGGATTTTCCATCCGCCGTCGGGAACCGTCAGTTGAACGGAAACGGTCGATTCCTGGGCGTGAGCCAAATTGATTGCTAAGCTGAACGAAGCAAAGGCTAAGATCGTGAATATATTTTTCATGGTTTTCATAAGGTTGAGGACGAATTCATTCGTATTTGTCATCTAATCTATTTTAGCAGTTCGACCATGGCTTCCCCCATGCCTACCCCTATGTCCATGTAGGTTTTAGCATTTCCATCGTAGTGACTGTTGGAAGCTCCGCCCTGGCTGAGCGGGTGGGTGTAGACGGTGGACACGTTCCCCCTGAACTCGGGGTACTTTCCAGTCGTTCCGTCGACTGCAAGCTGAGCCTCCAAGATTAATTTGTCGTTACTGGGCGGGGCGTCCTTTGATGTTTGGCCAAGGGTTGCCACCACGAATTTAGCTTTTGGGGCATTAAATTCCTTACGAAAGGTCTTA
>MEHZ011593431.1_pt1 | contig 11016 bp, 7 predicted proteins | sample 897221 | NCBI WGS metagenome assembly MEHZ01 (sample SAMN05514161, study PRJNA337945) | marine metagenome | isolation source: marine surface water | place: Arctic Ocean | collected 2007-12-13 | reverse complement strand
ATAACTCAGTAGATCTACTTTAAAATACGCTTCATTGCATTAATTATTATTTTTATATCCACATTGAAATTAAAACTCATTTTTTTTAAAGTCAAAATATTAATGTTAATTGATAGATTTGGTTGAACTTTTATTACATTCGTTCTATCAATTCTTCAATGATGAATTGGTTTATGGTTATGGTCTTCAGGAATAATTCCTGAAGACCTTTTTTTTTAATATGTAAATTCTATCTACGTAACATTTTTTTTCTTTGAGCAAAAGTTTAAATAAGCTTTTTTTGTGACAATAGTTTTAAGTGTATTTACTAGTATCCATATATCCTCATAACTTGTGTAGAGTGGTGTTATGCCAAAACGAATAAAATAAGGTGGTCTATAATCAGGAATTATTTTAGGATACGATTTACCTCCTGCCAATAGTGCTTGACAGATTTGCCAAGATGCAGAATGAGAAAGTGTAACATGAGATCCTCTTTGATTTGAATCTATTGGACTCTCAATAGAAAAGCCAATCGGAATTAACTCTTCTTCGGCTGATTCTAAAAAAAATTCTGTCTGTGAGGTACTTTTAAGTCTAATCTCCTCAATTCCAGCCTCTAAAACTAAATCTATTCCTGCCTCTATTCCTGCTATTGAAAGTACGGATGGAGTTCCAGAGGCAAAGCGATCTATTCCATCTGCAGGAATAAAGTTCATGTTAAAATCAAAAGGGCGATGATGGCCAAACCAGCCTTGAATGGGATTAAAAAGGTTAGGTTGTAAATCATTATCTACGAATAAAAAAGCGGGGGCCCCTGGCCCTCCATTCATATACTTATAGGTACATCCCAAAGCAATTTTCACTTCAGCCACTTTTAAATTAATAGCTACTGCACCTACAGCATGACTTAAATCCCAAACTATAATACTATTATTTTTTGCTGCCCAACGGTTTAAAAGTTGTACAGGGTACAAAAAGGCACTTTTATAACTTACCATACTCAAGCAAATAATACCAGGATTTTTTTTAATTGAATTTTTTAATATTTCAATATCAGCTTCAATTTCATTAGGATACTTAACAAGAGTGATTTGAGGAATTTTAAATGTTTTTTTAAGTCCCTCCATAATGTATAAGTCAGTTGGAAAATTGAGTATATCGGTTGTAAGGTTTTTATGAAATAAATTCGAACTCAAAAGAGCATAAAAGATTTGATATAATCTAACTGAAGTAGATTCTCCAATACATATTTCTCCATTTTCAGCTCCCAATAATTGAGCATATTTTGATGCTATTCTTTTTGGTAAAACAAGCCAGTTCTCATTCCAACTTCTTATTAGTCTTTCACCCCATTGCTTTTGAATAGTTTCATTAAGCGTTTTCTTTGATTTTAATGGGAGTTTCCCCAACGAATTACCATCAAAATAAAGTTCATTTTCAGGATGAAAAAAACGAGTTTTAAATTTTAATAAAGGATCTTTTTCATCCTTTTGTTGAATTTGAGATAAATCCATCATATCAATGTGGCATTAAAGCTAAAAGGAAAATCAATACTTCAAATCCAAGAAGATTTTTCATAAACTAAAATCAGTGTTTAATAAAACAAAATTAATGTGTTAATTTAGATTAATCCATTGTGCTTAACGAAGGTATTAAAAATTTAAAAAGACATGTCTAATAAACTTCTAAACGATCAATGTTTGTTTTAATTCAATATTTTTAATTTCAAGATGCGTTATTTACACCTTTTATTTGTCCCAATACTTAGTTACACTCAAATTTTAATTAGTACGACTAATTTACCCAAAGAACTTGAAGAGACTTCGGGATTAGAATTCTATGGAGAAAACTACATAACTCATAATGACTCAGGGGACAAGGCTAAAGTCTATGTTTTTAATTCTAAAGGAAAAATAGTTAAAAGCATTCGACTATATGATTTAAAAAACGAAGATTGGGAAGATATTACAGCAGATTCCGATCACTATTACATTGCTGATACAGGCAATAATAAAGGAAATCGTAAAAATCTTAAAATTTACATATTAAGCTCAAATTTTGATTTAGAGGGTGAGATAAATATTAAATATAAAGGTCAAAATGATTTTACTGAAAGAGCCATTCATCCATTTGATGCTGAGGCGCTAACTGTTTACGGAGACTCACTTTTATTATTTTCAAAAAATAGAAAAACACTAAAATCTGAAATTTATATTTTTCCTAAAACTACAGGAAATTATAATATTAATCCTCAAGCGGTTTTGAATGTTAACTCCTTAATAACTGCCGCTGATTATAATGAGGAATATGATCTTTTAGTTTTAACAGGCGAAAATTTTGTTGGTGACCAATTCTTTTACTCTGTCACGAATTTTAAAAAAAACGGATGGAGGTCTTTCAATTTGATTAAATATAAAATTCCAATAGGTAGAGCTCAAATTGAAGCAGTAAAAATTATTAATGAGAATAAATTCATTCTCACATCAGAAAAAGTAAAAAATAAATTAGCAAGATTTATCTTTTTAGTGATTGACAAGAAGGTGATTTTTTAAGCAGAATAATATTTTAAATTAGGTTTTTCTTAAATTGGGATATAAAAGAAAATTTCACGAAAACGATATCATATTTATGAAAACAGCATTAAATTTATTAATAGTAATAGCTTTAAGCACATCTTTTTCTTTTGCTCAGAAAATAAAGAAAACCAAAAAAAAGTCAGAATTTCAATCTATTATTTACAATGATTTAAAATGGAGAAATATTGGTCCTTTTAGAGGAGGCAGGAGTGTTGCTTCAACAGGAGTTGTAAATGCACCCTCTACTTTTTACATGGGGAGTACTGGAGGAGGTGTTTGGAAAACAGATGATAACGGAATCTACTGGAAAAATATTTCAGATGGTTTTTTTAAAACAGGTACGGTTGGTGCAATTGCAGTATCTGAAAGCGATCCAAATATTGTAATTGTTGGAATGGGAGAACATGCTGCGCGTGGAGTTATGTCCTCTATGGGTGATGGAGTTTATAAATCAGAAGACGCTGGAGCTACCTGGAAGCACATTGGGCTAAAAAAATCTAGACACATTGCAAATATTCAAATTCACCCGACGCAACCTGACATTATTTATGTTGCTGTTCAAGGGGCACAATATGGACCTAGTAGTCAGCGAGGAATTTATCGTACTCAGGATGGTGGAAAATCATGGAAGAAAGTGCTTTTTATTAATGATAATGTTGGTGCGGCTTCTTTGAGCATGGATTTTAAAAATCCCCGAATATTATATGTTGCCCTTTGGGAGCATTCTCGTTCTCCATGGCAAATTAAATCGGGAGGGCCTAATTCAGGGATCTACAAATCAACTGATGGGGGAGATACTTGGATACAACTCAAAAAAGGATTACCTAAAGTGATAGGTAAAGCAGGTATTTCTGTTTCTAGAGCTAATCCTGATTTGGTGTATATTAATCTTGAAGCCAAGGGTAAATTGGCTGGTGTGTATCGATCTGACAATGGTGGTGCAGAATGGAAACAGGTTAATAAAGATAGAATTGCCGTTGCTCGTTCTTGGTATTATATGGAGGTTTTTGCAGACCCTCAGGATGAAAATATTGTTTATGTTATGAATGCGCCTGCCTTAAAGTCAATTGATAGGGGAAAAACATTTAAAACGATGGCTACTCCCCACGGAGACAATCATCATCTTTGGATAAATCCAAAGAATAATCAAATTATGATTAATTCAAATGATGGTGGAGCGAATGTATCGTCTAATGGAGGGAAAAGTTGGAGCACTCAACAAAATCAGCCTACAGCTCAATTTTATAGAGTTATTGCTGATGAGCAAGTACCTTATCATGTTTATGGCGGACAACAAGATAATTCATCTATTGGAATAAAAAGCAGAACAAACAACCAAGGAATTGATTGGAAAGATTGGTATTCTGTTGCTGGTTGTGAAAGTGCATTTTTAGCATTTGATCCTAAAAACCCAGAGCAGGTTTACGGAGGATGCTATCAAGGAATTATTGAACGTTGGCATCGAAAAACCTCAGTCTCTAAAGGGATTAAGGAATATCCTGAATTGGCTTTAGGGAATACCCCCATAGATTTTAAATATCGTTTTAATTGGAATGCACCTATTATAATAGCTCCTGATGATTCCAAAACTATTTATCATGCAGGGAATGTTGTTTTTAAAACACAGAATGGAGGAATTGACTGGGAGGTTATTAGTCCTGATTTAACAAGAAATAATAAAGCACAGCAACTGGCAGGTGGAGTGCCTTTTACCAATGAAGCTGCGGGAGGAGAGAATTATAATACGTTGATGAGTCTTTCAGCCTCACCTTTTGATCCTGCTGTTTTATGGGCAGGAAGTGATGATGGGTTGGTTCATCTTACCCAAGACGGAGGAAAAACATGGAAGAATGTAACTCCAAAAAAGATGCAAGAAGGTATAGTCAATAGCATTGATGTTTCTCCTCATAATCCTGCAAAAGCCTATATCGTTGTAATGCGTTATAAATTTATGGATTTAAAATCTTATATATATAAAACAGAAGATTTTGGAGAAAACTGGAAATTGATTACTGATGGAATAGAGGGAATACACACTTTTGCCCGTGTGGTAAGAGCAGATAAAAAAGTTCCAGGACTTTTGTATGCTGGTACTGAAACAGGGTTTTATATTTCCTATGACGATGGATATAACTGGAAAGCATTTCAAAATAATTTCCCTGTCGTACCAATAAATGATTTATTTATTCAAGACAATGACCTTATCGCAGCGACAGCAGGGCGTTCTTTCTGGATTTTAGATGATCTCAGTAATTTACAGGAACAACAAAGTATTGAGGGATTGCATTTAGTAACTCCAAAAGTAGCTTACCGTTTGTCCTCAAGAAAGACACCCAAGGGAAGCATACAAGGAACTAATCCTGCCCCAGGAATATATTTAGATTATTATCTTCCAAAACACTCGGATTCTATTCCACTAACTTTAGAGATCTTGGAGGGTAATAAAATAATTCGAAGTTATACCTCTGAGAAACCAGAGATAACAAAACCTTGGCCAGGCGGTCCATCACCTGAATTGATTTTGCCAATAAAAGAAGGTTTTAATCGAGTAAATTGGGACTTTCGAAGATCCTCCATTCCAGCAGTCGATAACGTATTTGTTTATGGTAGCTTTGAGGGAAGTAGGGTGGGTCCAGGTAAGTATAAGGCTCGTTTAACTTATGGTAATAAAAAAAGAGAAACATTTTTGACTATTTTACCTAATCCTAATATTGATGCCACCCAAACTGACTTTGATGTGCAACAGGAACTTTTGATTGAAATAGATACTGCCCTCGCAACAATTCACAGCTCTGTAACACGAATGCGCGATATTCAAACGCAATTGTTGCATTATATCGAAGTACTTCAAGGAAGAACTGCATTTACACCTGTTTTAGACAAGGCTTCAGTAATTGGAAAAAAATTGAAAGCATGGGAATTAAAATTGATTCAACCCCAGCAAAAAACTTTTCAAGATGTAATTAATTTTAATAATAAATTAAATGCAGAATGGATGTATCTTAAAGAGTTTGTTGATTCCGATGATCCAAAAGTCACTCAGGGTGCTAAAGATCGTTTTAAAGATTTGATGGCACAATGGAAGGTAAATGAGAAAGAATTGAATGCAATTATTAATGTTGATTTTAAAGCATTTGAAACTTTGTATCGAGCAATGAAGGTACCTGTATTACTTATTCCAGATACTGATTAAAAAATGTTACAATCCGATTAGATATTGGAACTTTAAGAAAAGCTGTGTTTGATCCACTCTAAATGGGGAGTAAAACTCATCGTTGAAATCGTCAAGAGAGTTTTGATTTCCACCAATATAGAATACAGTAGATGGGTTTGGATTCCATTGTAATAATGGCTGTACAAAAAAGCGATCAGTAAATTCATTATATTCAGAAACTAAACGAACATTTAAAAAGTTATTGAATTGATATCGGATTGAAAAACGAGATATGGATCCTTTGAAATAATTTGTATTAGTTTGTAAATTCTTTAAGCTTAAGTACCTTACAGAAGGTGAAATATTAAGCTTATCTCCTAATTGAAAAATTGGCATAGCAAAAAAACTAAACTCTTTTCCTACTTCGGGAATCTCTTCGTTGTAGGCTAAGTCTTTACCAAAGGTCATGCGTAAGCTTAGATTAAAAACTTCACTGGGATTACTCCTAATATTTAATTCACTTTTTCCTACATATTTGTAATCTCTGTTAAGGTAATTTTTGAAAATATCCCAATCATAGGTATAGTTTATAGTCGTATTTAAAAATGTCTTTACACTAAAGATACCATCTAAACTTATATTTTTCAAATTGTTGTCAAAGGTATAGTTAATGTCTGCCTTGGTTCCAAAACTAAAAAACTGTAAACCTTTCTTATTAATGAAATTCTGATATTCATGAAAAAGCGTAGCCCAACGGCGGTTGTTTTTAACCACAAACCCAACATTAGCCTGATACTCAGGTGAGATATTCCTTAAGTAGACATAAGTCTTCCAGTGTTCAGTATTTCGATAGAGTTGAAGGTAAAAAGCACTTCCCTTAAAACGCTCTTGATCAAGATTTACAGTTCTTCCGTTATACTGATCATCATTATCAATCCAATTTGCATTAGGTTCTTTATTAAAATTAGCAAAAAGCTCGTATGTAAGACGCCAATTTTTATTAAATAAAAACCAACCATCTGTTCCTATAAGATTACCATACCCTCCATCGTTATAATACCGATTTGTAGTAACCATTCCCAAACGAGTGTTTTTATTAACTAAACGTTGATATCTAAAAACATTTACATAAGATCTTCCTCCTTGTCCAAAATAAGAACGGTCTTCTCCTGCAATTTGGTAGGGTGAATTTTGATCTAAAGCAGTCAGAAAATAAATTCTTGATTTTTTCCCCTGGCTTAAAAGTTTGGTTGATATTAAAGGATTGTTGATGGATCTTGAATAAAATGCACCATCTGTAAAATTTACCAAATCCGTTCCTCTGTTGAAAAAAGGTCTGCGCTCAGGATATTCTAGGGCATAAGAAGAGTTAACATCAATTTGGGTAACATCAGCCTCCACTTGAGAAAAGTCTGGATTAAATGTTAATTCAAGAGTGCTATTTTTATTCAAGTCAAGATTAAGTCCTAGCCCTGCGTTAGGTTTGAATTTATCATAATCTAAAGAAGAATTTCTAGTTGGACGGACTCCACTCAAACTTCCTGAAACATAGGGTAACAACTCGACTCTTTTTTTAATAGCGATGTTTTTTAGCATTAGTTGGTCTGTTGTTTGACAAACTTGACATGGGTTATTCCTGTCAAAAGGTTGACTACTTAATTCGATATCATTTCCGTTACGATAATATTTTCTAAACAAATTGAAATGCCAAAGTTGATTGGTTCCATTTGGAAATGGAAGAGAAGAAAAAGGAATTTTAAATTCAACTTGATATCCGTCTTCAACTATAGTTCCAGCTGTTTCAAAATCAAGATTAAAACTACCATCATAGCGTTTCTCGTCGGTAAGAGCATTTACAGCTCGGACATCAAATTGACTTCCAAAGGGATTTGCAGCCAAGATATAATTATTTCTACCATCTGCATAAGTGTCAAAGCGAATGAGAACGACATCGTCATTAAACATCCCAAAATCATCACGAGATCGCACAGAGGATCGAATATTTTCAGGTTTGTCGAAGGCGTGAAAAGCAATTAATAAATGGGTGTCTGTGTAGGTAATATATCCTAAAGTTTTAACCTTGGCAGGTAAATTATTTCCTGGTTTTGTTTCAAAATCAATAGCGATTGAAAGACCATCTTTCCATTCTCCAGGACTCAATACCCCATCAATTGTAATTTGATCTTTATCTGTTTTTTTAGGCTCAAAAAGTTCTTGTGCACCACCTAAGAAAAAACTCATAATTAATATAAGCGAGCAGATGGATATAATATTTTTTGACATCATAAAATGATAAAGCTTTAAAGATACGGAGGCATTTTGAAGTACAAAATAAATTGACTTTATAAATGGTGTTTTTTAAAAGACTTAGGTTTTAATTAAAAGCAAATTTTAGATTATTTAATAAAAATCTTTCACAATCCAATAATATTATTATTCAGGAGCCTTTAAAATCTAATGAGTTTACTTATTTTTAGCTTTGATTAAAAATCTATGGAATATACCTCACTTGTTATATCTTTCTTTACTATTTTAGGAATTGCCGCACTTTTTTTTAGAAAAAAAATCACTGACACTTCTGCAATAGAAGATATTTTTAAATCATTACTTCAAAAAGAATTTTTGTTAAACCGAGAGGAGCTTTCAAAAAATTTAAAAGAGAATCGAAACGAATTAACTCAAAGTATTGAAAGATTAAATGAAACATTAATCAAAAAAGCAAAAGACGATCGTGAAGAATTACGCAATACATTAAAAGACTTTGAAGCGAGTTTTACTAAAAATGTGGAAAGCTTTAACAATATTCAAAAGCAGAAGTTTGATGAGATGAAAACCAAGCAAGATGAGATGATAAAGACTACTGAGATACGATTGGAGAGAATGCGAGAAACAGTTGACGAAAAGCTACATAAGACTTTGGAGGAGCGACTAGGAAAATCTTTTGAAATGGTTACTCAACAACTTTTAGTGGTTCAAAAAGGGTTGGGAGAAATGCAAAACATTGCCTCTGGTGTGGGGGACTTAAAGAAAGTGCTTTCAAATGTTAAAACCCGTGGTGTTTTGGGGGAAATTCAATTAGGGAATATTCTAGAAGAAATTATGTCTCGAGAACAATACGATACAAATGTAAAAACAAAGAAAGGATCTGACGCAATTGTAGAATTTGCGATTAAACTTCCTGGAAAAGAAAATAATGAAGGTTCTGTTTATCTTCCTATAGACGCGAAATTCCCTCAAGAAGATTATGTAAGGCTTCAAAACGCATATGAAGCGGGAGATACTGTAGCTGTTGAGCTTTCAATGAAGGCGCTTTTACAGGCAGTCAAAAAGTTTGCTAAAGATATTTCAATAAAATACATCGACCCTCCTCACACCACAGACTTTGGAATCATGTTCCTTCCCATTGAAGGGTTATTTGCCGAGGTTGTTCGTCAACCAGATATGATTGCCTTTTTACAAAGGGAATACAAAATTGTAGTCACTGGGCCTACTACACTGGCTGCAATGCTTAATAGCCTCCAAATGGGCTTTAAAACCTTAGCCATTCAAAAACGGAGTAGTGAGGTTTGGAATGTTTTGGCTTCTGTCAAAAAAGAGTTTAACACTTTTGGAGGTGTACTTGAAAAAGCTCAGAAGAAGTTGAATGAAGCTAACAATGAAATTGAAAATCTTGTGGGTACCCGAACCCGAATCATGCAATCTAAATTAAAAAATGTAGAACAGCTTGAGTTACCAAAAGAGCCTGAAGAAGAAAGAAATTTGCTAGATCTAAAAGATTAAAATTAATACTTTATATAAGTAAAACTAAACTTTGAACTTTTGAAGTTAACAAAAATTATAAATTTTGTTTTTCAAAACTCTACATTAATCAAAAACATTCGTTTTTAAATATTATCAATGATTATGATGTAAACAACTTAAATGTATCTTAAAAGATTAATAGAGTTGCTATTTTTCAAATTCTAGATTAAAATTAAAAATCAACAAATTCTCTATTTTCACCATCATAAATGAAGGTAATTCAATATCAAAATCTGTTGGGACTAGATTAAATTTACCAGTCAGAATTTTTTTATTATTTTTATCTTTGAGGAAAGCAGTAATGGATTTAATTTTATTGATTCCATGAAAATTGAACAACCCTCTGATCTTTATTGAGTCCTGATCAACTTCAATTGAATCTGCATAAAAACGAACTTCTGGAAAAGAGAGAGATTTTAATACCTCTAGAGCGTGTGAATCTCTACCAGTATTATTACTATCAAAATCTTTGACTAATGTTAAAATGGCAATTTCTTTAATTTTATTGTCTTGAACTTCAATCTTAGCAATCCCCTTTATTTTATTATTTATTCCTGTCCAAGCATGAAGCAAATGATTTGCATCATATGAGATAAAACTTTTTTCCGGATTTAGCTTCCATGTTTCTTTTTGTCCAAAGGTTAGATTTGTTAGTAAAAAGAGGATAAGAATAACGTTTATTTTAGATTTCATAATTAAAATTTAAACACTAATATAGCAGTAGCGTAACTTGCAACAGCAGTGTAGGCAGCAATTTTATGAAGTTTAGAATTACTTTTTGCCAGGAGATTAGTAGCGACCATTGCTGAAAAATGAATTGAAGCCAAATATTTATGTGCTTTAATTGAACTTAGACCTTTATCCTTTTTATTTACTAATGGGGGAGGGGCAAAAAGTGACATGGCAGCTCCTGAAAAATAACTAATCGAAGTTAAATTCCCAACAGTCTTATGAGTTTTATAAAGATTTCTTTTACCATTGTATAACTGACCGCCTAATATTCCTTGAGCGATCATTCCCGCAAATGTAACAAACCCAATAATCTGATGAGTTTTAAGCATTTTCCTTCTTATTTTCAATTCTTTTTCCCGGTTCTTAATATTCAAAGAGATTATTTTGGAGGTTCTCATTAATCCTTTTTCACCCCAAAGCAAACGTTGTGTAAAAATCATTGAAGGAGGAAGAAGTTCCTGAACTTCTTGCTCAGTTGAAATTTCATCAAATAAAGAGTTATCAATCTGTCCCATCATTTTTTGAGATAAAAAAAGGAATATGAATAGAAGAATAATTATATTTTTCATGATAACGAACAATAATGATTTAAATTTTTTTAAAACTTACTGTAATCTAACCTAATTTTTACTTTATGACCTTCAGTATAAAAGTATTTAATACTAAAACCTTTGAAAATCATTTGAAATTCAAAGGTTTTGGGTTAAATGTGGTACCTCCAGGAATCGAACCAGGGACACAAGGATTTTCAGTCCTTTGCTCTACCAACTG
>MEHZ011473800.1_pt1 | contig 11027 bp, 10 predicted proteins | sample 897221 | NCBI WGS metagenome assembly MEHZ01 (sample SAMN05514161, study PRJNA337945) | marine metagenome | isolation source: marine surface water | place: Arctic Ocean | collected 2007-12-13 | reverse complement strand
TTTTTTTTATGCGTGAAATTCTTTTTGCTGTACTAAAAGTGTTTGATGACCTCGCCAGCCAATGCGCCATCGGCTATATCGAGTTTGACTTCACGATATAGGTGGATATCGCCCATGACCGATGAGTCAGCATCGATGGTTATTTTCTATGACTTCTGGCCGAATCCAAAGAATCGCCCGAACCAAGAGCGTCGACCCTTCACGATGACATCGCCTTCGACGACGCTGCCGTCAGTAAGCAGAATATCGCCATTACTGGTTTGTACATTCTCACCGATGTGAGTGTCGCGAAGTGTGATTTTACCATTTACCGTTCTAACCCGACCTTCGACCCCAGTGCCTGGGTTCGTCTGGATACCGCCGTTCACTGTCGTCAACGATCCATGAACGGTTACATCTCGGCTGACCCGAATTCCACCGTTGACGGTTTCGGCTCGTTCAATCACGACACGCTCATCTAGATCGATCCTGCCGTTGACGGTATCTAGTTTCGCGGCAACGGAGTCGCTGCCTAGATCGATGCCGCCATTCACGGAAGAAATGTCGCCGACTCGCTCCTCGGCCGACACTCGAATACTGCCATTTACTTTCGAGATATCACGAACCTCTTCTGCGTTGGCAGAGGAGGAGTAGAGGTAGCTGCCTAACAGCATCGCCAGCATTGTGGCTGCGCTCAATTTCATTGTATGACTGACATCTTTCATAATCTGTTTCCTTGAGTCTCTTTTGCTTGTTTTGGTTGGCTCTCGCCTTACCCAATAATATAGCAATAACCTTGCCAGTTTTTAATATCGTTAAAAAGCAATAAGATACATTTTTTCAGTGTTCGGCCTGCCCCGCTAAGTGGTGGTTTTCACCAAGTGTTTTGGTGTAAAAAGCTGTATTCACCGCTTCTTTACAGGGTTAAGCCTTTGCGCTAATGTGCCAAAGCCTAGTAGAGCCACTCTTTGAATAGTACTTAGACGAGCCAAGCACTGATTAGGTTACGAATTCTTTCTCTCACAGTCTGCGCAGCGGGGCTGAAGGCGAGGTAGTCCATCAGAAATTCGCCTCGAGCACGCGAGAGCAGGAGTATGCATAAAATGAATTTCGACTCCTATAGGCGAAGCGCTACTTAATTTATTGAACTAGAACTTTGAATCTCAAATTTTGGAATTTGTACCATGAACTACATAAGGTATTCACTATGACACTAAGAAAAATAACTACAGCACTCTCAATGTTCTCAGTCCTGCTGATAATTCCTAACCTAGTCCTTGGTCAGGGTAGAGTGGTTGAATCTGACAGCCATCGCTTCGAAGAAGTCGCTGAAGGAGTCTGGTTGGTCAGCGGCACTGGCTCTGTATTCACGATGAGCAATGTTATGATCTTGGTTGGTGAATTCGATACTTTAGTCGTAGATTCTCATGTAACCCCTACAGCTGCTCGTGCGCTGCTCGACTCGATACCAGTTATCACTGATAAGCCAGTTCGATACCTTGTGAACAGCCACTACCATTTCGATCATGCTCATGGGGCTCAGGCTTTTCCGGAAGGAATTGAAATCATTGGTCATGAATTTACGCGTAAGAAACTCAATGGCGAGCTCGGTAACGTATTAGAGGAGAATACTTTTAAGAGTTTCTCCGATCCGGTACCCGGGGTAGTGGCAGATCTCGAGCGTCAGGCGGCCGCGGAAACTAATCCTGCACGAAAGGCAAGGTTGGAAGAGCGCCATCGGGTACAGCGTGATTACATGAACGCGATTGGTGAAGTGCAACCTACGCCACCGAATATTACCCTTGAGACCAAGATGACTTTGTTTCAAGTCGTTGCCGATGGTAGTCGCGAGATTCAACTCCATCATTTCGGTCGTGCTCATACTGGCGGCGATGTGGTTGTCTATCTTCCGCAGGATAAGATCGTGTTTACAGGCGATATGATGTTGCCCGGGCTGGCGTATATGGGTGATGGGCATGTCGATGAGTGGCCAGCTACCCTTGATGGTTTGCTCTCACTCGACTTCGATGCATGGCTTCCAGGTCATGGCCCGGTGATGCGTAGCAAGGAAACGATAGGGCACTTTCAAACTTATTTGCGCGATTTGTGGAGTAAGACCTCGCAGATGCATAGCGATGGTGTGAGTGCGGGTCAGGCAGCGCAGCAGATCGACATGACTAACCACAGCCAAAACTTTGCGCAGATTCGTGCAGCAGGTGCAGACCCTAGGGCGATTCGTCGGATTTACCAACTGCTCGATCAGTAGCTCTTAAGCTAGTATTCAGGCACAAAGAAGGGGTTCGTTTGAGCCCCTTCTTTGTGCCTGATGTAATCGAGTAACTATCAGTCTATCGTTGTATAGGGAGCGACGGAGTAAGGCTTATTGCTGTAACTGTCGATGATGGCTTGCATCGCAGTAACGCCCACATCCTGTCGAACGGTTAGATGTCTGTAAGTTGTGATCTGCGTCATCATGATGCCGATCATGTTCTCCACCGGATCAACCCAAAAAATCGTGCCCCATGCGCCACCCCAACTAAACGTGCCCGGAGTGAGCGGGTCGCGCGCGGTGCCGGCGTCATTAACGAGACCAAACCCAAGCCCAAAGGTGTATCCAGGTCCACGAATATAAACATCATGATCGCCACTATGATTACTAATCATTAGGTTTACAGTCTTAGGGCTCAACAGTCTCACCCCATCCAGCTCGCCGCCATTCAACAACATCTGGCTAAAGCGCCAATAATCGGACACGGTGGAGGATAGTCCTGCTACACCGCCGAAATAGGTTGTCTCTCGATACTCGGTCTCACGAAAGAGTTCTATCGTCTGGTTGGGGCCGCTTGGACTATAGACTGCAGCCACACGATCGACCTTGTCCTTAGGAACAATATAGGAGGTGTCGTGCATCTTTAGAGGGTCGAGTATTTTTTCTTGTAGATAGTCGACTAGGCTCTGTCCTGATATGCGCTCCACTAATAGCGCCACATAATCAGTTGAGCTTCCATATTGCCAGTCGTCTCCCGGGTGAAAGCTCAAAGGCAGTGGCGCACGATTAATAAGCGTTTCTTCCAGAGTCGCCTTGCGTGGTAACAAGGCCAATTCTTCTTCAGTTAACACCTCACGGCTAGGGTCGACTCCGGCCGTGTGCGAAAGCACGTGGCGAAATGTAATGGGTCGATGCGCAGACATGCGATAGTCTATGCCATCCTCTTCGATGACAACCTGCTTGCCTTTTAACTCTGGAATCCAATCAGTGATGGGATCGGTCAGCAGGAAGTTACCTTCTTCATAAAGCATCATTAAAGCAGTCGACACTATGGGCTTGGTCATCGACATGATGACGAAGATGGAATCATCCGTCATCGGCTCGTTGCTTTCTTTGTTTTTCCAACCCTGCGACTCGACGTGTATTACCTTGCCGTTGCGTGATACCAAAGACACGGTCCCCGCAAGCATATTGCTATCGATATAGCGCTGCATAGTGTTGGACAGGCGCTGCAGACGTTCGGATGATACACCGACGTCTTCTGGCGCGGCAGTTGGGAAATCGTTTCCCTGTGCAACACTGTTGGCGATCAGCACGGACAGTGCCATCAGCAGAGCGCAGACCTGTTTAAGAGACTGTTGGAGATTCTTCATGACTTACTCCGAATTATTATTTTAGGTGGGTAGAGAGTGTGCTTGGTTATATCAGTCTAAGCCAGTATAAATGACGCCAGCCGGATTTGACCAGCAATCGCTTTTGCTTCATTCTCGGCCAACTTTTATTAAGTCGGGGCTGCCCTTGAAATGGCCCCACCCAAGGGACGGGTAATGACAAACGAAACAGAAGTGGATCAACCGATATTCTTGAAGCCCGGCCACAATGCAGGCGATCTACTGGAATCCAGCAAGTGGACGATCCTTCGCGAGGAGCGAGGTTTGGTGGAGGTGGATGTTCATTTACCAAATCATCTGTTGAATCCGAGGGATCAACTGTTTGGGGGGTTTACTGGCACATATGTCGATATGATTTCGATATTCACTGTGCGTACATTATTTAAATCCCAAGAGGATTTTAAGTGGTCAGCGACCGTTAATATGCGCATAGATTATTTTGCGCCAGTTTTAGGGCCAAGATTTTTGCTGAAGGGTGAACTTATCAAAGACGGCCGCAGCACTTGTTTGGTTGCTACGCATTTCACTGATATGGAGGGTAATAAACTAGTCTATGCCATAACGACACTGCGCAAGAGCGCCTAGAGGCGAGTGAAAATACTGAAAAATATTTAGGCCAATAAAAAGGCTGGTGGGATTGCTGCCACCAGCCTTTTTCGTCTTGTACTTAATTACTCTTGCTTAACTATAAAGAATAGCCTCTTTCATCATGATCCGTAATGTCGAGACCCATCTGTTCTTCTTCCTGCGTGACACGAATGCCAGATGTGATGGCGCCGACTATCTTGAGAATTATGAAGGTGAGTATGCCTGTATAGGCGGCCACCGAGAGAATACCGATGATTTGCACCGCGACTTGTGAGCCCATAGTCATGCCCTCAGCGAATCCGTTACCGCTGAAGATTCCCAAGTCGCCTGATACTAATATGCCAGCTAGGAATGTACCGACGATACCGCCTACACCGTGCACAGGAAATACATCGAGAGAGTCGTCGATTTTTATTCTCTGCTTTAAGTAGGTAGTAGCGAAATAGCAGACAACACCGCCGCTAAGTCCAATAAGGAGTGCGCCTGCTGGTCCGACGGAGCCGGAGGCGGGAGTGATCGTCGCGAGTCCTGCCACCATGCCAGTTATTGCGCCAAGGCCGCTAGGCTTACCAAACTTTATCCATTCTATCGCCATCCAGGTTAGTGCGCCGGTCGCAGCAGATATGTGTGTGACGAACATGGCCATTCCGGCGCTGCCGTCAGCGGCAAGTGCACTACCTGCGTTAAATCCGAACCAACCAACCCAGAGCATGCCTGCGCCGGTGAAGCTCATGGTCAGGTTATGCGGCATTATCGGTGCTGTTAGGAAGCCCTCGCGTTGCCCGATGACGAGCGCAAATACCAATGCGCCAATACCAGCCGTTACATGCACTACAGTGCCGCCAGCGAAGTCGATCAGACCCATCTGGCCTAGCCATCCACCGCCCCAGACCCAGTTAGCTACTGGGAAGTAGACTATCAGCGTCCACAGCGCTGAGAATAACAACATGGATGAAAATTTAATTCTCTCCGCGAACGCACCCACGATCAGAGCCGGGGTAATGATTGCGAAAGTCATCTGAAAAGAGGCGAAGACAGTTTCCGGAATGTCGCCCGAGAGGGAGTCAACAACGACACCGTTAAACATCATTTTGCTCAGTCCACCCCAATAGGCCGATTCAGAAGGGCCAAAGGCTATGCTGTAACCAACGACCAGCCATAGAACAGAAACTACAACGGCAATGGAGAAGCACTGCATGAGCACCGAGAGTACGTTTCGTGTCCTGACAAGCCCGCCGTAGAAGAGTGCGAGTCCTGGCAGAGTCATAAAAAGAACGAGGGCGGTCGAAGTTAATATCCAAGCGGTGTTGGCGCCGTTCAATACGTCCTGTGCAGAGGCCACGTTAGGTAGGAGGAGAAGAAGTGCTGCTGCGAAATATTTAGTGCTAAGAATTTTAGTTATCATTTTAATGGGATTCCCTAAAGTGCGTCGTTGCCAGTTTCTCCGGTTCGTATTCGAATAGTCTGTTCCAAATTGCTGACAAAGATTTTGCCATCACCGATCTGCCCACTATTTGCCGCCTTGCAGATTGCTTCAACAACTTGATCCGAGAGCTCATCAGATACCGCTATTTCGAGTTTTACCTTGGGGAGGAAGTCAATAACGTACTCAGCTCCACGGTAAAGCTCTGTGTGGCCCTTCTGGCGACCGAAACCTTTGACCTCAGTCAGGGTCATGCCGCTTACGCCCAATTCAGATAATGCTTCTCGTACATCATCGGCTTTAAAGGGCTTGATAATTGCGGTAATAAGTTTCATTGATTCTCTCCGACATCATTGTGAGTTGCCTCTGAATTCATAGGAGGCAAAATTGCGCGATTATAATTCTTTTTATTGCTGTTAAATTTTTACGAAAAATTGATTTGATAGTAAAACTGATAGCACAACTGTTGGTGTTATCAAGTGTCCGAAAGAGGCTAGTGGCTCGCTTTTTCGGATCAAACAGCACTACACAGCCCAAAACTTTACCATGTCATTTCCTAAAGCACCAATTAGGAACCCTGATTTATCGTTCGATTCGGGACAATGATTTATTCTGGTGCGTTACTGAAACGTAGACCTGCTTTTCAGCAAAAAGTGACCCGTAATGGTGCGTTTTTTTAGGCTAAGCTGAGTAAAAAAATGGGGGCAACCACTCACGGGGGGGTTGTGAGCAGTTACCCCCTAGCGGGGGAGGGATTACTTATGCAGCAACTCGCTGCGGTAGTGCTTTGACCGATTGAATTAGCGGAATCATCACCAAGGCAAATATCAAAATTGACCAGAGCCCCAACACATTCAAAGCTATTTCTAGGCATCTAGCTTCTGCCAAGTAACCAACAATTGGGCCGATCAGTATGAAAGCAAACCGAAATAGAAAGCTCGTAAACGAATTGGCTGTGGCTCTAAATTCGCTCGGTATTCGCCGATTCATCGCGTTTACTAAAATGACCTGATTCAATCCGCGGCAGGCAAACAGCAACAAGCCGATTAGAATTCCGCTCCATCCTTGAGCCCACGCCATGCCGAAGTGTCCAACGATCGGTAGTAGCCCCATTAGTAGCAAGGAAAAAACAGCGCCATAGCGGCGCTCTATAACGAAGCCAAATCTCGCCGCCACTACTACGCTCTGCGAGAACCAGAGTAAGCCAAACATCGAAAGTGATATCCCCTGCGTCGCCCAGTAGGGTTGCATAAGCCAGGCGACATGAAGTGTCGCTAAGTTGTATAAGGGGATTGCTATGACCACATTTCTCAATACTGGGTCACTAGTAAATAGGTGGCGCAATATCGCTGAAATTTGAATGCGGCTCGGTTTTTCTACAATATTTTTGTATGGTGGTTCAATATTTAGTATGGCAAGAATCAAGCACATCCATGCCGCCGCTGATTGAACAACCACTATGGCCTCGAAAGACCACAGAGCCAATGCGCCGCCGGCGAGCGCGCCTAAGCCTTCCGAGCTACTTCTGAAGAAACCTAATTGCGAAATGGCGTTGCTGTTTTCAATGTCATCCCCATCGTGAAGTGCCTTCTGTGTTTCATACAGCAATGCCAGGTCTGCTCCGGATAAAAGACTTGCTGCAATTCCCACCATAATTTCAAAAATAATCAGGCTCGTTAGATTATCGGCAAAGTTTAAATAGAAATACGCCAATCCATGAATGATGCTCCCTATTACCAGTGCTGTTTTGCGACCAAACAGGTCGGCTAAATAACCAGAAGGCGCCTCAAACACTACAATTGCAGCAGCAAACACCGCCTGCAGATAAAAGATATCCGCAAGGATTAGCCCCTTCGCCATGAAGAAAGGCACGATTACCGGCACTATCACCATGAAGCTATAGAAGAAAGCAAGCCCGTAGACAAGTTTGATATTTCTGTGCAGTTTTTTTTGCACAATAGTTCCCCAGTACCCACATGAATGTGAGTATTCAATAAAAGTTTAAGAAAAAAAAGATCTCTAAGTTTGAGAACTTAGAGATCTTTTCTTTAAAACGATTATTAATCGTTTAGTTGTTAGAAATTCACTCTAAGCAGGTCTCCCAATTCGTCGCCACACGCGAACAGAGCTGATGATCCATATTGGTCGCAGTTGTTAGTATCGTGTTGAGAATTGTTTGAATTTTCATTTTCTTCACAAAGAGGTAAATATTTGAATGCGCGAACTTTAGCCTTCTTTAAAAATATGTCAAGCGTATCGGATTATTTATTCAAAAGTTATCAAGGAATCTACGCCATGGTTGCAGTTGTTTACTTCGGGGGCAGGCTCGACTCTTCATCTTTTAATAGATATTCAAGCGACGTTCTTTTATTGCTCCACACTGAAGCCAGTAACGAACCACTGATGTTGTGCCAAACGCTGAACAAAGCCCCAGGCAGAGCTGCTGTTGCGGAGAAGAATTCGGTGGCGAGGGCTACACCGAGGCCGGAGTTCTGCATGCCCACTTCAATAGCGACGGTCTGACTCTGCTTTATATCCAATCCAATTAGGCGGCTAATTGTATAACCACCTGCTAGCCCTGAAAGATTGTGCAGGATCACGGCGATCAGGGTGATCAGGCCCACATCAAGAAGTCTGTCGGCATTCAGTGCCACGACTATGGCAATAATAAGCAGAATAAGAAGCACTGAAAGGGTTGGGATGAGGGTTTCCACTCTATTTGCGAGATCATTCAGGAAAAATTTACAAGCAAAGCCAAGAACTACTGGAATGAACACAATCTGCACTAAGCTAAAAAGTAATGCCAACGTATCTACACTGACAGTTTCGGAAAGATAGAAGGCGCAAAGTAGTGGCGTCGCTATTACCCCGACGAGTGTTGAAACCATGGTCATACTGATTGAAAGTGCAACATCGCCCTTGGCTAGATAGCAGACAACATTGGATGCGGTGCCACCAGCACAGCTACCAACCAGTACCATGCCTATGGTGAGCTGGTTCGAGAGCTGGAACATCTTGGAGAACGTTAGTGCTAGAACTGGCATCAATACGAATTGTAGGATCACTCCCACTAAGATCGGTTTCGGGTCTTTTACTATGCGTTCGATGTCGGCTTTGGTTAATGTAAGCCCCATCATAAACATGACTGTAGCTAACAGCGGGACGATAGCAGTGCTAAGCGCGGCGAAAGGTGCATTTAAAAAGAATGCCAGCAGGGAAATTAGCAATGCCCAGAGGGGGAAAAGTCTGTTGAATCTAGCGAGCATTCTGAATCTCTTAGGGTAGGTAAGTCGTTAATTGGTCAGTTTTTAGTGCACCGGGGACAAATCGATCGATCACTGAGCTTTCTTTAGTTCAAATCTCAAAAATCTCTGTTCAGCTTGGATTCAGCATCATTCCCTATTATGACATGGTCTAGCGTTGTAACTTTTTCAGTGTTGTAGCGTCTAAGAGTGCAGGAGCCTAAATTATACAGCTCTTTGGCACTACACTCGAAGGCTAACTGGCAGTGAAGGGCGATAGTGGTGAGATAGTAGGGCGATTAGTGGTCGCTGCAGGTAAACGCTCGATCTGAATAATAAGTTTAATTACTCCGGGGAATGTTAAATGATTAAGAAAGCTCTATTACTAGTTATGAGCATCGTACTGACAGGTTGTCTGGTTACTGTCGATTCGGACTCACGTCCTTTACAGACAGTATGGAATGAGGCTGATGTATCTAGATTGCAGCTCGGTGAAAGTAGTCAGGATTGGGTAAGTACGTCATTTGGCAATCCGATTTCCAAGCTGACCTATGCAGATGGGACGGAAATTTGGAAATACAGAAACCGATCTGAGAAAGATACTGAAGTTGGTTTATTTCTTGTGTTCTCTGTGGACATCGAAGAAGAGCGCACCGAAACGCTATCGATAGAATTTACTGACGGTACAGTTACCAACTATTGGATCGAAGAAGACCGATTCTAGAGTAGGTGGATGGAGTACTAGGTAGCCTGGCCCAACTATTCCTGGTCAGGCTACTTCAGTTTTCCTAACCATGCTTCAAGGCTCCTCCAGTCTAATTGGAAGACGTGCCTTGCTTCCTCGACTATTGCCCCATCCACTTGGGCCCCTGCCGCGAGCAGTTTCTGCGACATAGGTTCGAGCATTCGATTCCAACGAAAATCATCTTTCTCTCCGATCCTTATATAGAACGGCAGGCTATTCAGCTCATTGAGTGACACGTCGGTCTTGATTCGTCCAGGTGTAGCTACAACGCCTCGAAAGACGGAAGGGTTGAGAAAGGCGATTGCCATGGCTTCGCTGCCGCCGCTGGACATACCTACTAATAAAGGCTTGGAATCCTGCAGGGCCTGAGTCTCGTGTAGTTGTTCAATAATCTGCGGGAGGGTGGAGCTATCCCCGGTAGAAAAACCTTTTCCATCGGGCGAAATGGGAACAGCGATTGCCCAGCCACGATCAACGAACTCCTTCCCTAGCCAGAATTGCGCCTTAGCCATAAATTCATTATTCGAGCCGCCTGCGATAAATATAGCCAGTGGCGGCGGGTCGCCCTGTACCTGCGCCTCATCATGGGGCTCGAAGAAGAACAGCTTAACGGAGGCTCCATCACGCAATTGCACTGTCTGCTCGGCCGCGGCAAGCATGCTGGGAAGCAGGAGAAGGAAGAGAGTGACTAGAGGTAGTCGCCGCAAAGCCATGTTGTATCCATTTCACGTGAGCTTTAAAGGCAGTGAGTATAGCAATCATTGCCTTTTCGGCGCAGGCAGATGAGATAGAATAACTGTTTAAGCCGTTGATTTTCCTTCAAAGAAGGGTTCCAAGACAGTTTCGATTGCTCTACTGTAACTTTTTTTCACACATGTCGTCTTTAACAACAAATGCAAACACTTTATCTACAAGCTATAGATCAGCACCGGCACAGGGTTTTGTCCTTTGCCCACTATAGCCTGCGCGTTAGAGAAGATGCCGAAGACGTGACGCAAGAAGTGTTTATAAAACTGTGGAAGCACTGGCAAAAAATAGATCATGAAAAGCTGGGCGCTTGGTTGATGCGAGTAGCTCACAACTGCGTCATAGATCATGTACGGAAGCAGCGTCCGCAGCAGGCTAACCTAGATCACTATGCAGAAGTCGAGGATCAGGTAGGCGAGGAGAGTGATGCAAATCAGTTGGATCAGCAGCATTTTAAGAGTCAGTTGCAAAGTGCAATTAAGTCCCTAGAAGATCCGTTTCGTAGCATCGTGATCATGCGCGATATTCAGGGCATGAGTTATGAAGAGATTGAGGGAAGTCTCGAGTTAAGCGCTAGCCAGGTAAAAGTTTATTTGCATCGTGCTAGGCGAAAATTGCGAGAAAACAGTAAGCTGCGTCAGTT
>MEHZ011576883.1_pt1 | contig 11033 bp, 10 predicted proteins | sample 897221 | NCBI WGS metagenome assembly MEHZ01 (sample SAMN05514161, study PRJNA337945) | marine metagenome | isolation source: marine surface water | place: Arctic Ocean | collected 2007-12-13 | reverse complement strand
ATTTAATTATTAATATAAATATTTTCATTAGATTAAATGGCAATGTAAGAATATTTAATTTTAATTGAGGTGTATTTAAAACTTTAACAGGATATTTTTCCACATTTAGAAATTTACAGCCTCTTTTATCTGAAAAAATAAATACTTCAAAAAATGTATTAAAGGCATTTTCCGAAACCTCGAAATCTGGAACTCAAAATTTTTCAAATGGAGATAATATTATAGTTGCTGATGGTCAGGCTAAAACACTTCGAGGACTTGATGGTGATGATACATATTTTATATCTAATCTTCTTCCAGAAAACAGTTCGATTGAAGTTATCGATATAAATGGAAGTAATGTGATTCAAATACCTTCAAATACTTATATTGATAAGACAATATGGACTAAAGATGCAGCACGTATAACTTTTGAAGGATCCAGAACAATAACTATTAACGGCGCCGATGATTTCACTTTTAATATTGGGGGCAATGTTACTGATGGATCTTTAGGGGTCGACCTTTCTTATTCTGAGTTTGCTTTTTATTTTGGAGTTACTGATGTGTTAAATATATCATCGGGATCCGAAGCAGGTAATGTTTCAGATTTATATATAATTTAAAGTAAATTTATCATCACTAATTTAGGATTATAAACTTAATTATTTACCTTCATAATTCCATTTATAATGCGGAGGTGTAGGGCCTTTTATTCTTTCATCAGACTGCATTTGCTCCCAAGTATGGGAAAGGATTCCAACTGAACGAGATAAACAGAATAATCCGCGTGCAAGTGGAGGTGGACAGCCTAACTCACCAAAAATAACAGCTGTTGCTCCATCAATATTCATAGGGATGGTATTTTTTTTATTCAATTCATTTTCAATTTCACGGCCTATTTGAACATAATTCCCACTAATTTCACCATCATCTACAGCTTTATCAACTAGCTCTAAAAGCCTTGGTGTTCTTGGGTCTTGTGGCTTATGAAATCGATGTCCAAAGCCTGGAATAAAGCCACCATTAGTTTTTTTATTTTCTTTTAATATTTTATTCAGATTTTCAATACCTTGACTTTCTACTTCAATATATAATTCAAGAGCTTGCTGTCCGGCACCTCCATGGACGTCACCCAGCATATTAATTCCTGTTGCTAGGGAATTGTTAATACCAACTCCACAAGTTGCTGACATTCGAGCAGCGGCTATTGAGGGAGCCTGTGGACCATGATCGACAGCAGCAACTAAAGCCGCTTCAAGAAGATATGATTTTTTTTGATTTAAGTTTTCACCAGTTGTCATAAGCCATATCATTTCAACAAAACTTTTATTACCTATTAAATTCTGAATAGGCTCACCTCTTAGAGATATAGACCCTGGTTCCATCTCAATAATTTCCGTACTCCACCAATCAGAAACATCACTCATATTACTCCCTCCTCCTTTAATTTATTAATTGCAGCATCATTAAGACCTAAACTATTGTATATTTTATTATTATCTTCTCCCAATAAAGGTGGATTACCTGCTACAGTAAGGTGTTTTCCATCGAATAAAGCTGCAGTTTTTAAAACATCAATATTTTTTTCTAACCCAGGTATATTTTCTAAATTTTCTAACAAACCTCTTTTGGTTATTTGAGGATGATTGAGAATCTCTGGTATAGTTAGAACTGGTCCAGCAGGGACACTTTTTTGATTAAGCTCTTCGATCCATTTTTCAGCAGGCCTAGTGGTTAAGACGGTTTCAAGTTCTGCTTTTAATCTAAAACGATTTTTCTTACGCTTTTCTCTGTTAGAAAAATCAGGGTTATCAATTAAATCTTCCCTACCGAGATGTCTAGCTAATAATTCCCATTGCTCATCTTTGTTTGCAGCTATATTTAAAATTCCATCCTTTGCTTGAAAAGATCCTGATGGAGCACTTGTAAAGTTTTCATTTCCTTGAGCTTTAGGAATAACACCACCTATCAGATAATTAGATACTACCCATCCCATAGTAACTAGTGTCGCTTCTAACATAGAAATATCAATAAAACTTCCACCTTCAGGATTGTTGAGTGCTGCAGAGACGGCCATAGCGGCTGTTAAACCTCCGATAGTATCAGATATTGGATACCCAACTCGAAAAGGATTATTTTCAGAATCTCCCGTAATTGTCATAACACCAGATAAACCTTGAACAATCTGATCATACGCAGGATTTTGAGCTAGAGGACCATCTTGACCAAAGCCAGTTATTGCACAATAGATAAGTTTAGGATTATCTTGTTTTAATTTTTTATAATCCAGCCCTAATCGATCCATAACACCTGGACGAAAATTCTCAACTAAGGCATCACATTCTCTAACAAGTTTTCGAAAAATTGACTTACCTTTTTTTGACTTAAGATTGAGTGTAATAGACTTTTTTCCAGAGTTTTGAGCTAAAAAACTAATACCCATTCCCTTTGAGTTTAGCTCTGGATTAGCACCAAGGTTTCTAGCAAGGTCCCCCTTTATAGGTGTTTCTAGCTTAATAACCTCAGCACCAAGATTTGCCAATTGATAGGTACAAAAAGGACCTGCCAAAACATTGGTAAGATCTAAAATACGCTTTCCTTTTAATGGTTTCATTATAATTTCTCAAAACATTCATTTTATAATTAATATTTTATAGATAAGTTAGTTTAATAATAAATTCATAAATAACTATTAATGTATACTTTTATGATTTATATAGATTTTCCTACATTTTGGAGATTAAAGTGACGAAAGATTGGACAAAAGACAGCTGGAGAAAGAAACCAATAGTTCAGGTTCCTGATTATGATGACCAAAAGCTTGTAAAAGATGTCGAAGGTCGTCTTAGCACCTACCCGCCTTTAGTATTCGCCGGCGAGGCTAGGAATCTTAAAGAAGATTTAGCAAAAGTATGTCGTGGAGAAGCCTTTCTTCTTCAAGGAGGTGACTGCGCCGAAAGCTTTGCCGAACATCTTCCTGATAATATTCGCGATACATTTAGAGTAATTTTACAAATGGCTATCGTTTTAACTTTTGGTGCTGGAAGACCAGTGGTAAAAGTTGGAAGAATGGCTGGGCAATTTGCTAAGCCAAGATCTTCATCGATTGAAAAACAAGGTGATATTGAGCTTCCTAGTTACAGGGGTGATATTATCAATGATATAGAATTTGATAAATCTGTAAGAAATCCTGATCCTGAACGTCAAATAATGGCATATCGACAAGCAGCTTCAACATTAAACCTTCTGAGAGCTTTTGCTCAAGGTGGTTATGCAAACCTCGATCATGTCCACCAATGGAACTTAGACTTTGTAAAGGAAAGCAAGCAAGGAGAGCAATATGAAGCGCTTGCCGAAAGAATTTCTGAGTCACTTAATTTTATGAATGCAGTTGGAATTAATTCAACAACTACAGCAAAACTTAGGTCTGTAGACTTTTATACGAGCCATGAGTCTTTGCTTCTTGGGTACGAAGAATCCTTAACTAGACTAGATTCAACTTCTGATGATTGGTATGATACTTCTGCTCATATGCTTTGGATTGGTGATAGAACGCGTCAACCAGACGGTGCTCACATTGAATTTGTTAGGGGTATAAAGAATCCCATTGGCTTAAAATGCGGACCCTCATTAGATCCGGAAGAACTAATAAGATTAATTGATATTATTAATCCTGATAATGAAGAAGGTAGGCTGACGTTAATTACAAGGTTTGGAGAAAATAATGTTGAGAAACATCTTCCCAGTCTTATTAAACGAGTAAAGTCTGAAGGACGAAACGTTGTATGGTCATGCGATCCAATGCATGGAAACACTATAACCTCTTCAACTGGTTATAAAACTAGACCCTTAGATAAAATAATTAATGAAGTAAAAGACTTTATCGGAGTTCATAATTCTGAAGGCACATATGCCGGTGGCATTCATGTTGAAATGACTGGTCAAAATGTTACAGAATGTACTGGTGGTACTCAAAAAATTTCTGAGGAAGATCTTGCTGATCGATATCATACTCATTGCGACCCAAGATTAAACGCTAACCAGTCACTAGATCTAGCATTTTTAATTTCAGAAAAATTAAAAGAAATAAGATCTTAATTCTTAAGAAATATTAACTACTACACGCCCTCTAACTTGGCCTTCGATTATAGCTTTAGCAAATTTTGGAATTTCATCTAGTGAGGTTTCAACCACCATTTCACTTAGCTTTTTCATATCCAGATCTTTACTTAATCTACCCCAGGCCCTTTCTCTTTTACTAATAGGGGCCATAACTGAATCTATTCCAATCAATGAAACACCCCTTAAAATAAATGGCAAAACCGTAGCTGGTAAATCCATTCCTTGGGCGAGGCCGCAAGCTGAAACTGCTCCACCATATTTCGTTTGTGCCAAGACATTAACAAGGGTTTGGCTACCAACTGAGTCAATTGCACCTACCCATCGTTCTTTTCCTAAAGGCCTTGATGGTTCGGATAACTCATTTCTATCGATAATAGATTGAGCCCCCAAGCTTTTTAAATAATCGGTCTCTGATAAACGCCCTGTTGAGGCTATAACAGAATACCCGAGTGATGAAAGGATAGAAATTGCTACTGACCCAACACCTCCCGAAGAACCTGTTACAAGAATATCGCCATCAGTTGGTTTAATATTAGAATCTTCAAGACCTAAAACACATAACATTGCTGTATAGCCTGCAGTTCCAATTGCCATAGCTTGTTTATTTGAAATATTCTCGGGTAACTTTATTAAATGATTTGAGCTAACCCTTGCCCTTTCAGAATAACCACCAAAGTGGCTTTCTGATAATCCAAAACCATTTAAAACAACCCTATCACCAATAGAAAAATTTGAATCCTCCGATGATCTAACAACACCGCTGAAGTCTATCCCAGGTATCATTGGAAAAGTTCTTACAATTGGCGATGATCCAGTCATGGCCAATCCATCCTTATAATTCAAAGACGAATGAGTGACATCAACAACTACATTACCTTCCATTAAATCATTCTCAGAAATATCTACTAAGTTAATAGTTTGTTTATCGTCAACTTTTTCAATTTTTAATGCACGAAATAAATCAGTCATAAGCATCTCCTTTTTTATCTTACAAATTTCATTGGCTTTCCAAGAGGGTCGGTAATTACATCTTCCCTCATCACAATATTATTCCTAATGACAGTCATTACAGGCCATCCTTTGATATCCATACCATTATACGGCGTCCACCCACACTTACTTAGAATCCAATCATTAGTAATTTTTCTTTCTTTATTCATATCAACAATTGTAAAATCGGCATCAAAGCCAATCTTTATTTGACCCTTACCTTTAATTTTAAAAAGGTTAGTTGGGTTGAAGCTTGTTAATTCAACAAATCTTTGTAATGTTAATTTTCCGTTGTTAACATGATTTAGCATAACCGGAACAAGTGTTTGAACACCTGGCATACCAGATGGTGAATTAGGATAATCAACATCTTTTTCTTCTCTTGAATGAGGCGCATGATCTGAACCTATTATATCAGCTGTCCCATTTGTAATTCCATCCCATAATTTATTTTGATGGTCTAAATTTCTAATGGGAGGATTCATTTGGGCATAATTACCCATACTGTTATAACAATCAGGCGCACTTAAGGTTAGGTGCTGAGGGGTAATCTCTACAGATGCAATATCTTTATTTTTTGATAAAAACTCAATTTCTTGACCGCTCGAAACATGAAGAATATGTATATTTTTTTTATTCTTTCTTGCTATATTAACTATTCTTTGAGTTGCCTTAAGGCATTGCTCATCATTTCTCCAAACTTCGTGAGAATTGGTATCACCTTTTATTTGAAATTTTTTTCTTTGCTCAAGAAGGTCCTGATCTTCGCAATGAAAAGATGCTCTGTTATTTATTTTTGACAAAATCTTATCTAAATCTTCATCACCCGATACCAATAAAGTGCCCGTACTTAAACCCATAAATACTTTTACTCCACAACAACCTTCAATTTTTTCTAATTCTGGTAGCTCTAGATAATTATCAGGAGTTCCACCAACATAAAAAGCGTAATCACAATGAAGTCTTCCTTTTGCTCTACTAAATTTATCCATTAAAGCTGCTTCATTTGTTGTTGAAGGTTCTGTATTTGGCATTTCAAAAACACCTGTTACTCCCCCCAAAACAGCGGCTTTAGTACCTGAACTTAAATCTTCTTTATGTTCACCGCCCGGCTCTCTAAAGTGAACCTGTGTATCAATAACACCTGGTAATAAATGTAAATCCTTAAGATCAATAATTTCTTTTGCATCAGACTTTGAGAAATCGCCAATTTCTACTATCTTGCCATCTCTTACGGCAATATCAGAAACATAAGTTTTATTGTGCGTAACTATGGTTGATCCTTTATAGATTGTATCAAATGACATTGCTTCCTACCTTAGTTTTTATAGATTTTATGAAACGACATTGTTTCTTTTACCTTAGTTACTTATAATTGATAACTATAATTATAGAAGATTATTATGGCTATGAAAAAACAATTAATTAAATTATCTGATCGCTCAGTAATGTCGATAAATGGCGCTGATGCAGAGAAATTTCTTCAGGGGATAATCACTTGCAATGTTTTAGAGATATCTAATAATTCTATTTATGGTTCAATTTTAACACCCCAAGGGAAATTACTTTATGATTTTATTATTTACAGGTATGAAAGGGAATTTCTTCTTGATACCTCAAAAATAATTTTTGATGATTTAAAAAAATTACTCAATATGTATAAGTTAAGGTCAGAAGTTAACTTGGAAGATAGGAATGATTTATCTGTTTTTGTTGATTTAAATAATACAAAAGAAAATAGTAAGAATATTGATCCTAGGTATCATAAAATGGGGACCAGAGAAATTCTCAATTCTAACAATGAAATTTCAAGTACTAAAGAAACCGTTTATGAGAAACAAAAGATTAACCTTGGTATTGCGGAGATAGGAAGTGATATTAAGCCTGGTGAAGTTTTTCCTATGGAAGCTAATATTGATTATTTAAAGGGAATTGATTTTAAAAAAGGTTGTTTTATTGGGCAAGAAGTTAGTTCAAGGATGTACAGAAAAGGAAATGCAAAGAAAAGAATAGTTACTTTTAGAAGCAACGATAACTTTACTAACAATGAAGAAATAGTCTATAATGATCGAATAATTGGTAGGATGATAAATAAAATAGATGATTGCGGCATAGCTTTAATCAAGATTGAAACAATTACCAATCTCAAAGTAAAGACACTCTCAATTACGTCTGAAAATGAAAAAAAAAATATGGTAATTAGTTTTCCAGAATTTTTTCCTCAATAAATCTTTATTTTAAAATTAATATGAAAAAACAAAATTTAAAAAATACACAGTATTTATCTGGCCCAGAAATTTTAAAAGAAATGAATATTTCTTGGTCAAAAGAAATGTCTAAAGAAACAAAAGATGATTATCAAAAGGTTTCTAGAGTTATTCCAGAAATAGAATGGCCCTTTTTTGCTCCTTATATTAAGGCAATAAATATCCTAAAAAAAGATATGAATGCAGTCATTCTTGCGCATAACTATCAAACTCCAGAAATTTTTCATTGTGTTAGCGATATAAAGGGCGACTCATTACAGTTGGCTAAGGAAGCTGGAAATGTTGAAGCGGATATAATTCTTCAATGTGGCGTACACTTTATGGCTGAAACATCTAAGCTACTGAATATGGATAAGACTGTTTTAATACCAAGCATGAAAGCTGGGTGCTCGCTGGCTGAATCAATTACGGGTAATGATGTAAGGAAACTGAGAGAGAAACACCCAAATATACCAGTTGTAACTTATGTAAATACCTCAGCTGAAGTTAAAGCAGAATCAGATATTTGCTGCACATCATCAAATGCTTTGGAAATAGTTAATTCGTTCGATAGTGAAGAAATAATTTTTCTTCCTGACGAGTTTTTAGCTTTAAATGTAGCTAAAGAAACAAAGAAAAAAATTATTATGTGGAAAGGACGTTGTGAAGTCCATGAAGAATTTACACCCGAAGAAATAATTGAATTTAGAGAAAATGAACCTGGGGTTAAGGTTATAGCGCATCCAGAATGTTCCCCAGATGTACTTGAGGAATCAGATTTTTCTGGCTCGACATCAGCAATGATAAATTGGGTTAAGGATAACCAACCTGAGAAAGTTTTAATGGTAACCGAATGTTCAATGAGTGATAATATTTCAGTTGAAAATCCAAATGTAGAATTTGTAAGACCCTGTAATTTATGCCCCCATATGAAAACAATAAATCTACAAAATATACTCGAATCATTGTGGAATAAAGAACATGAAGTAACGATTGACCCTGAAATTGCTATAAAAGCAAAGCAAGCTGTTAATAGAATGATTGAATTATGATTCAAGGCACATTTACAAGAATCTCTATGGAAAAAATTATAAAAAATGCTCTTCTCGAAGATCTTGGTCAGAATGGTGATATAACAAGCGATTCAATCATTGACTCTGAAAATAGAAGCAATTTTTCTTTAGTGTCTAGATCAGATGGTATTTTATCTGGTTTACCTATAGCAAGTCTTACGTTTGAAACTATGGATAAGAATTTAGAATTTTCAACTGACTTAACTGATGGTGCTGAACTAAAAAAAGGTACTATTATTGGAAAAATTAAAGGAAATACTAGATCAATTCTCTCAGGTGAAAGAACTGCACTAAATTTTTTAAGTCACCTATCGGGTATTGCAACAGCTACAAACCAAATGGTTCAGTTAATCAAGGGTACAAAAGTAAAAATCGTCTCAACCAGGAAGACCACTCCCAATTTAAGAGTGTTAGAAAAAAATGCGGTGAAGAATGGTGGGGGAGTCAATCATAGGTTTGGTTTATATGATGGAATATTAATTAAAGACAATCATATCGCTATTTCTGGATCAATTAAAGAATCTGTTTTAAGGGCAAAAAGTAATTCTGGTCATATGGTGAAGGTTGAAATCGAAGTAGATAATCTATCACAATATAAAGAAGCTATAGAAACCAATGCCGATGCAATACTTTTAGATAATTTCAATTTAAAGGATTTAAAAAAAGCAGTAAGCCTTAATGAAAAAAATATTACTCTTGAAGCATCAGGAAAAATTAATCAAAATAATATTTCTGATATTGCGAGAACAGGTATTGATTTGATTTCATCAGGTTGGATTACCCATTCTTCACCAGCTTTAGATATTGGTTTAGATTACGAATAAAGGAAGTGAAAATGAAAGAACAAAAGGCTATTTTTATAACCGGTGCAGCAGGCGGGATGGGAAAGTCCACAGCAAAACTCTTTTTAGAAAAAGGATGGTTTGTTGGATGTTATGACATTGATAAAAATAACCTTATCAATCTAGAAAATGAACTTGGTAATGAAGGTATAATCTATGAATTACTTGATGTTACAAACAAAAGTCATTTTGAGGAATGTTTAAAAAAATTTTCAGCTCAAACAAATAGTAAGTTGGATATTTTGTTTAATAATGCTGGAATCACAGAAGGTGGTTTTTTTGATGAATTACCTTATGAAAACCATATTAAAATAATTAATATTAATATTATTGGCGTCATTAATGGAATTTACTCAGCCGCACCTTTGCTAAAAAATACAAAAAATTCACTCTGTATTTCAACATCTTCTTGCTCAGGTATCATGGGTATGGAAATGATTGCAACTTATTCAGCAACAAAACATGCTGTAAAAGGGCTAACAGAAGCCTTATCAGCAGAGTTTTCAAGATTTGGTACTAGGGTTTCCGATATCGTACCAGGTGTAATTGATACACCTATGATAGGTAAGGAAATAAGAGATAACCTTCCAAAATCAGGAGTATGGAGATTAATCTCATCTGACGAAATAGCCAAAACAGTTTGGGAGTCTTATCAAAATGATCGCATTCACTGGTACGTACCTAGAGAACTTGAAGAATTAGAAAAAGAAGTAGCAAGTGACCCCATTGAGGCAAGAAATAAACTTAATAATTCAGGACCATTAAGCACAAATTAATTTTGATTATTTGCTCTTTTGTATAATTTTTTGAGTTTCAGAAAGAAAACTGACAAGATCATTATCCTTACCTTTATTGATTTCTTTAGACCATTTGATTATTTTCAAAAATGATTCCGGTAAGCTTGGTATTACTGTTGGAGCTTCGCCAAACAATACCTCACCAGTGCCTCCGTTTATGGTAACGATATCACCCTCAACAACAAATACACCACCGCAATGAAATCTTTTATTTTCAAAATCAATTTTTATGTCTCTTGCCCCTGTAACGCATGTCTTATTTAACCCTCTAGCAACAACTGCTGCATGGCTTGTCATTCCACCCTGGCAAGTTAATACTCCGGTAGAATCATTCATTGCCTTAACATCATTAGGGCTTGTTTCCTTTAAAACTAGAATTGTATTTCTTTTATTTTTCCTAAAATTTGTTAATGTTAAATAATCAAAGACCACCTTTCCAGTCACAACACCTGATGATGCAGGAAGGCCTTTTGTTAAAATTTCATTTTTAAAGTTTGGATCTATTACGGGAGTTAATAATTTTGTAATTTTATCTACCTGAAGAGATAAAATAGCATCTTTCTTTGAAATTAAACCCTCTTTTTCCATATCAATAGCAATTTTTACTGCAGCCTTAATATTTACCTCTGCTTTTCTTGATTGGAGTATCCATAGCTTACCTGACTCAATTGTAAATTCAATATCCTGAATACAAGAAAAATAATTTTCTAATTTTCCTGTAAATTGATCTATATCTCTATAAACATCTGGAAGAAGTTCCTCTAGAGAATATAATGTTGATGGTGAGTTCTTTTTATCAATAGTGCTTATAACCCAGGGTGTTTTAAATCCTGATACGATATCCTCACCTTGAGACCTAATAATATATTCACCCTTAAGCTTTCTGTTACCGTTTTCAGGATTCCTAGAAAAAACAACCCCTGTAGCGCTATTTTCATCAAAGTTCCCGAAAACCATTTTTTGAATATTAACTGCTGTACC
>MEHZ011602410.1_pt1 | contig 11037 bp, 9 predicted proteins | sample 897221 | NCBI WGS metagenome assembly MEHZ01 (sample SAMN05514161, study PRJNA337945) | marine metagenome | isolation source: marine surface water | place: Arctic Ocean | collected 2007-12-13 | reverse complement strand
AAATGGCAAGTCAACGATTTCACAAGCATGATCAGTGCCATCGGTTAACCGCAAAGTTAACACTTTTCCAGCCCAATTACCCGGTGAGTTAAAACGGGCCAAGCTTGGGCATTGTTCGAAGATGAACTACAAGAAGGGCCTTACCTGCTGGGTGCAACCTATAGTGTGGTGAAAGGTATCTGGGCCAACACTTCCCTGACTAGAATCGCGCAGCACTAATGGTGCAGTTGCGGGCAGGGTTTGATGATCACAGGCAGCAACGTAAAGGAGCAATATTACCTTAGGATTAGCAGGCGATGATTAGTCAGAAGTTTTTTCAGTAAGCGACATGTATAATATCAATCTATACAGAGACAGTGGAAAGATTTATGAAATTGGCATTTGGCAAAGGTTTGCAAAAGGGTGCGGCTCAATTTTTAAAGAAGCTAGGTCGACCCACTCATGAAAAGGCGACACCTTCTCAGGACATAGCTCAGATAGATGAAGAGCCGTCTTTGGACAATAAAAAGGAGCCGTTCGTTAACCCCATTATTGAGCCAAAAAACCTGCCACCAGAAAAGTTACAGGAAATTATCCACCTCTTCACTCAAGGACATTTTCAACAGGCATTGGTCGAAATTACTAACACCCTAGAGACCTTTCCCCATGCAGCGGTACTGCATAATATAGCTGGGGCCAGCCATGCGGGTTTAATGCAATTTGATTTGGCTATAGCTAATTACATGCAGGCGCTAACGATTGATCCTAATTATGCTAAAGCCCATAACAACATGGCCATTTCTCTTAATGCTAAGGGAGAGTTTAAGGCAGCTATAGCGAGCTGTAAGCTGGCCCTTGAGATTGACCCTGACTCGGCTGATGCCTATAACAATATGGCAAATATTTTCAAAGCAAGTGAGGATCTAGAGGCAGCCAAAGAAAGCTATAAACAAGCTCTTAAAATCACCCCCTATGATGCTAAGATTCACAATAATATAGGCCTTACCCTGAGTGCTCTAGGCGATATAGAAGCAGCTTTAGAGAACTACAAACAGGCTATCGAAATTGATCCCAAGTATGCGGAGGCGTGGTTAAATATTGGAGCAGTATTACAAAGTATGGGTGATAGAGGCGGGGCAATAGACAGCTACAAACAGTCTCTTATTATAAAGCCTGACTATATTGAAGCTCACCATAATATGGGGACAGCCCTGATTGACGAGGGAGATCTGGAAGGAGCTATAAATAGTTTCGACAATGCTATTAAAATTGAACCCAACTATGCGAATGCATACTATGCTAAAGGTCATGCCTTAGTGGATAAAGGGGTTGTGGATGCTGGCATAGAAAGTTACAAAATGGCTTTAAATATTAATCCTGAGCATTCAGCTGCCCGAACTCATAAGTTGCATCAACAATCCCATATTTGTGACTGGGACGCCATTGAGAAGGATAGACATTTGGTTTCTACCTTGGGATTATCAACTGATTCTGTCGAACCCTATGCGCTTCAGTCCCTTGAAGATGCGCCTGATAGACATCGGCTAAGATCAGAGTGGTTTGTGAAGAAAAAATATGGATATACATCATCTCCACTCTCTCGGACTCGGCCTTTAAAAAAACCACAACGCTTGCGTATTGGTTATTTTTCAGCAGATTTTCATAAACACCCTGTGGCCTATTTAATCGCTAAAGTCCTTGAAACCCATAATCGTAAAAGTTTTGAAGTTTATGGATATTCTATTGGGCCCTTTAAAAACGATGATATGCGACAGCGCCTCATTGAGGCGTTTGATGTTTTTATTGATGTTAAAGATATGAGTGACAAGGAGGTTGCACTGAAGGCCCAGCGTGACAAAATTGATATTGCAATCGACCTAACTGGTTACACTCAGCATTGTCGGCCTGGTATTTTCTTTTATAGGGCTGCCCCCATTCAAATTAATTACCTTGGTTTTTCTAGTACCATGGGGGCTAACTTTATTGACTATATTATTGCTGACCCTGTCCTCATTCCAAGGGGCTACGAGCAGTATTACAGTGAGCACATCATCAGACTGCCAAATACGTTTATGCCCACAGATAATACCCGAGAGATATCGTCACGCCAGATCACTCGGGCTGACGTGGGCTTGCCTGAAAAAGGCTTTGTGTTTTGTTGTTTTAATAATAATTTTAAGATTTCATCCCAAGAATTTGATATCTGGGTGCGTATTCTCATGCAGGTTGAAGGCAGTGTTCTTTGGCTGCGCAGTTCAAATTCATGGGCCGAGGAAAATTTACTTAAACAGTTTAAACGCCATGGAGTCGATCCAAGCCGACTTATTTTCGCTGGCAGGGCACCCATGGATGAACATTTAGGGCGGCAAAAACTAGCTGATCTCTTCATTGATACGTTTAACTATAATGCGCACACTACCGCTTCTGAAGCCCTCTGGGCTGGTTTGCCAGTGATTACAAAAGCGGGGAAGGGTTTCTCTGCAAGGGCGGCAGCAAGCCTTTTGACAGCCATTGGCTTGCCTGAGTTAATCACAGCAACTGCGGAAGACTATGAGGAGTTAATTCTCTATGTTGCTCGCAACCCTGAATATCTAGCACAGATTCGCAAAAAGCTATCAAATCAGCGTTTATCAACGCCTTTATTTAATAGTGAGCTTTATACCAGACACCTAGAAAATGGATATGAGCAAGCCTATCAGCGGTATTATGATGGCCAACAACCCAAGGCGATAAGTGTAACTGAGCACACATAGAGAGCGGCCCACTATTTTAAGAACTTGAGGAGGTATTCATGCCAGCTATGAACCTTGCTAGACACCGCTTATCGAATGCCCTAGAGCAACGTGGCATTCATTTTGGCTGGGTCATGGTGGCGTTAGCTTTCGTGAATGCGCTCTTTGCCACTTCAGCAGTAGGGGTGCCCAGTGTCTTAATTGTGCCTATGGCTGAGGATTTGGGCTGGAGTATTGGCGAGTTAGCCGCGCCAACGGGACTGCGCATGGCTTTATTTGGGTTGTCTGCACCTTTCGCAGGGGGTTTGATGATGCGTTATGGGCCACGCCGTATGGTGGGTTTGTCGGGCATACTATTAATCATTGGCTTAGTATTATCCATCACCACGACCCAAAAGTGGCAACTTTGGCTAGGTATGGGGTTCCTATTAGGGATAGGCCCCGGCCTTACTGCAATGCAACTGGCTTCTGTTGTCGCATCACGTTGGTTCACAGACAGGCAAGGGCTGGTGCTGGGTATTATGATGGGTGCAACGGCCACGGGTATGTTGATATTTATGCCTCTGGCAGCCATGATTAGCGAAGCCTATGGATGGCGTCTAGCCATGGCTATCCCAACCGTGGGCTGTATCCTCAGCCTTGCATTGTTTTACTTTTTTGCTCATGACCGACCTGAAGACATTAACTTGCCTCGCTTTGGCGAACAGCAAGTGGCCCCTGTACCTGCACCCTATACAAGCAATTTTGTGGCTTTGTCATTTAGCGCATTGGCATTAGGAGTTAAAAGCTGGGTGTTTTGGGTGTTAGCGGTGACTTTTGCCATTTGTGGCATTTCCTCTTACGGTATTACGCAGGCTCATATTGTCCCATTTTGTGGGGATCTGGGGGTGCCCTTTGCCGCCGCGGCTTGGCTGTTAGCAGTGATTGGAGTCAGTGATTTAATAGGCACCATGGGTTCAGGTTGGTTGTCTGACCGATATGATAATCGATGGCTATTATTTTTTTATTATGGACTGCGAGGTTTAGGGCTGATTTGGCTAGTGAGCTCCGACCCATCCTATGCCATGCTCACCATTTTTGCCGTCGTCTATGGTTTAGATTTTATTGCCACCGTGCCACCAACGGTCAAACTTACGGTGAACGAGTTTGGTCGAGAGATGGGGCCTGCTGTTTTTGGTTGGATTTTTGCTGCACATCATGTGGCGGCTGGCTTAATGGCTTATGGCGCTGGCGTCAGTCGTGACATGCTAGGTAGTTATGTTCCATCATTTATGCTGGCGGGCATAGCCTGCTTATTCGCTGCTGCTAGTTTTTATCTATTAAAGCGCCCTGAGCCACATACTGTTTAGCTAAAACTTATAGGGACATTTTGGCGATGGCGATGGCGATGGCGATGGCGATGGTGCTAGCGGTTTAGCCACCCTTACGCTATATTTTTAACGACCCATAGTGTGGACTTGAAGTGTGAGGTTGTTATTTTTTATCTGAGTAGTAAGAGAGACTCAAAGGCTCCTTTAGGGGCAACAAAAAATGTCGTTAACATCACATCAGTCTTGCCAATCTTTACACATCTTTTAATCTTAAATAATCACACTCTAAAGTTTACAGTTCAAATTTTGCGCAAATACAGCTTGTCGCAAAAATAGGAATAGGCTCCATGAAATGCACATTTGCTTTTGCTCCTTTTGCGGCAGCGGCAGTGTCAATTAACGTTCTAATTTCGTAACCACCTTGCCCAGCATCTCTATACGTCTCTTCATCTGTATACGACAACATCGCGTCTTTGTCGTTACGCTGGAAGCGATCCATAAACTCTTGATCCCATTCGACATTAATTTTTCCAGAGTCTTGGGTAGACCAGAATATAATATCAGACTGATTTCTCTTTTATTTAATTATAAGAGTTTGTATTATAAGGGAATAATGGTGCCCGGAGACAGCCAGTCTTACAGTTCCTTTCCTTTGAGTGGCGCTAAGACGCTTAATCTATACGCTTCACAACGTTACTACGCGGCCTGCAGCGACGTCAAGCTTGCGCTCAGGTGTGACAGTTGGTGTTACACAAAGACCTTCCCTAATGCCTCCATGTTACTCTGACTAAACCCCTTCCAAAAGGCAACGAACAGCCCAATGAACGCAGGCGCTGAGTGTCCCATAACGGCACCATACGACCACCCTGAATGCCCGTTAACACATCATCTTCCCTCACTGAAACCCTGTGACAGAAGCCTTACAGGCCGCTTCTAAAGCAGTTAAAGGAAGGAGTCATATTAACCCATCACCTAACGTCCACCCCCGGGTAGGGGGGTGAGACGCTATGAGCCGACACATACATGCCTGTGTAAATCATACGGGTTTTTTGAAGGCTGTTGGTTTGGCCACCACTGTTTTATTTATGGCTCTAATTGGAGCCTTAAAGTTGGATCAAGTTCTGGATGGTATTGGAGTCATTGAGAACCTAAACTTTACAGTTAATTAATTTGGATAAGTTGAGCATTTACCTAGCGATTAGGATAGATATCCTTAGGCGGCATCTTTAGAAATGAAGTAACGTATTTAGTCAATATGTGAATGTGAACTAGGCAGTTATGCTTGAATTGGCAGCTGTGTGCTAGTTATTAAGAAATCTTGTTACGAAAAAATTGATTGACGCACATCATTGCTACAGTATAAATTGCGGCGAGGAGAAAACTATGCCCCGCCCCACCGTAAAAGATATCGCTAAAACTGCTAACGTCAGTTTAGCAACAGTTGATCGTGTGCTCAATGAACGAACTGGCGTAAGACAATTCACCATCGATAAGGTATTGAAAGTTATTGATGAAATTGGTTATGTGCGAGATATTGATGCTGCAAATTTAGCGCGTCGAAGAGAATATAAATTAGTGTTCGTACTAGCGGAAGGAGATACCCACTTTTCTGCAGTGGTCGAAGATAATATAAATGCGATTATTGCTGGGCCTAATACTGACCGAGTAGCGCTGGAGGTAATGAAAGCGCCAGTAGACGATTTGCATAAAGTCGTTGCCATCCTTGGTACATTGAATAATAAAAATCATGATGGTGTTGCTATCATGGCGCCAGAAACACCATTAATACGTGATGCGATACGCAAGCTAAAAGAAGATGGTCTCGCGGTGGTTACGCTGGTTTCTGATCTGCCGGGCTCAGGTAGAGATCATTATGTTGGCATCGATAATATTGCTGCTGGCCGCACAGCTGGTTTTTTAATGAGCAATTATCTCGGTCAGCAAGGTGGCAAAGTGTTGATCACTGCAAGTTCAATGCGATTGCGTGACAGTGTTGAGCGCAGACTGGGGTTTGATGCTTATATAATGGAAAAAAATCACTCAATTACATCCCTACCTTCACTCGAAGGTCATAATAGGCCCGAGGTTCTTGCCAGCGCAATACGAAATGCTTTGGATGCAAATCCAGACGTTAAGGGTTTTTATTCGGTTGGCGCTGGAGTTGGTGCCTTATTAGCTATGTTGGTTGAGAGTGGACGGATGAACGATTCATTTGTGATCGCACATGACCTCACACCTCAAACAAAAAAAGGGCTGCATGATGAAATGATCGACGTCGTGATTGCTCAAAATATTGGGCATATGATTCGGAGTGGTATTCGGGTGCTTAAGGCTATCAGTGATGGTGCCAAAATTGATGCTGCTCAAGAGCGCATTCGTATTGATATCATCCTCAAAGAAAATTTGTTTCATGCTGGTTAACTCAAACACATTTAGTATTTTGATACCCTTGGGTTAGTTTGAATTTGAGATCGTACTGGGTCATTCTGGTAGGGTATGGGTTTTTATCCACAGGGCATGTGGCACTTAAAGTTCGCCATTTAGATATTTATGATGTACGTACATCATAAAAAACTAGACATGATGTACGTACCTCATATAAGATTGACTTAACGTCAAATGTCCTATGTCTCGGAAAAAGGCGCTACCTTGAAAAGAATAAATTAAAAATAGAGAGGAATTACAAATGAAATCTCAGTTATTAATGGCCAATACTCTGCTAGCTGCCACTTTATATGGATCTGCTGCACAGGCCGATGATTTAACGCTCTGCTGGGCTGCATGGGATCCTGCAAATGCATTAGTTGAACTCAGTAAGGGATTCGAAGCCCAGTCTGGTCATAAAATGAATTTTGAATTCGTTCCCTGGCCAAATTTTGCTGACCGGATGCTTAATGAACTGAATTCCGGTGGTAAACTTTGTGATCTGCTAATTGGTGACAGTCAGTGGATCGGTGGTGCTGCTGAAAACGGTCAATATCTTAAATTAAATAGCTTCTTTGAAAAAGAAGGTATCTCAATGGATGACTTTATTCCTGCGACTGTTACCGGGTACTCTGAATGGCCAAAGAATACTCCCAACTACTATGCACTTCCAGCATTTGGTGATGTTGTGGGATGGACCTACCGTAAAGATTGGTTTGAACGCCCTGAACTTAAAAAAGAATTCAAAGCGAAATATGGCCGAGATCTTGGGGTTCCAGCATCACTCGCCGAATTAAAAGATATTGGTGAGTTCTTCCAGGGACGTGATATTGATGGCAAAACTGTTTATGGTGCTGCTATCTATACAGAACGCGGTTCTGAAGGCATTACCATGGGGGTAACTAATGCCCTTTATAATTATGGCTTTGCATATGAAAACCCAAACAAGCCCTATGATATCGATGGTTTTGTGAATTCAGATGGCGCTATAGAAGGCCTAGAGTTTTATAAAGATTTATATGATTGCTGTACCCCACCAGGATCCTCTGACTGGTACATGGGTGCTAATATCGACGCCTATAAATCAGGACAAGTTGCCATGCAGATGAATTTTGCATTTATTTGGCCTGGTGTTGAAGCTGATCCTAATGTTGGTGGTGGCAAATCAGGTTACTTCCCTAATCCTGCTGGACCTGCTGGTCAGTTCGCTCAATTAGGTGGTCAAGGTATCTCTGTGGTCTCATCCTCTAAGAAACGTGCAGCAGCGCTTGATTATATTAAGTGGTTTGCGACACCTAAAGTGCAGCAGGATTGGTGGACAGCAGGTGGCTACTCCGCATTAAGTGCAGTAGTAGAAGACCCAAGTTTTGCTTCTAGCCAGCCATACGCTCAAACTTTTCTTGACTCTATGGCCATCGTAAAAGATTTTTGGGCAGAGCCATCCTATGCTTCTTTATTGTTACCAATGCAGGCGCGCGTTCATAATTACGTTGTGGCTGGACAAGGCACGGCAAAACAGGCTCTTGATGGACTTGTAAAAGACTGGGACGAAGTCTTTGAAGACGAAGGCAAGAAATAAGGCTAAAGCTTAAGCCTAATTCTGTCGTTAGGCGAAGCCAGAATGAAGATAAACATCTGGCTTCGCCCCTTTTATCATTTTTCACTAGAGGTCTGTATGCTAAAGTCCCCCGCCGATCGTGCTGCTATGGCGACTCCAGTGCGTGTTGCGCGTCGAATTAAAGGGCTCTCCGATCGGGCAATAGCATGGATCTTTGTGACGCCCACCATAATAATACTTTTATCAATCAATATTTTCCCTCTGATCTGGACTATCTGGTTAAGCTTCACTAACTTCCGTGTGAATAGGCCCAACAAGGAAGTCGACTTTATTGGACTGCGCAACTATGAGCGCATTTTGACCGATCCAGACACCTGGCTAACAATGCAGTCAACCGCACATTTTTTGTTCTGGACGATTTTCTTTCAAGTTCTAATCGGGTTTGCACTTGCCTATCTGATTAATAAAAAATTTAAAGGAAATGACATGTGGACCACTATTATTGTGTTGCCTATGATGTTGTCTCCAGCCGTAGTTGGCAATTTTTGGAAATTCCTTTATCAGCCACAAATTGGATTTTTCAATTATGTTGTTTCGTTCTTTACCGGTGTTGAACCAACAAGTTTTTCAATGATTGGTGACGTTTCGTTGGCACCATGGTCTATCGTAATCGTCGACACATGGATGTGGACGCCATTTGTTATGCTGATCTGTCTCGCTGGTCTGAGATCTATCCCTGACAGTATCTACGAAGCCGCCGAATGTGACCGTGCCGGGAAATGGCGTCAGTTTTGGACAATTACTATCCCAATGGTATTACCATTTTTGATGTTAGCCATTCTCTTTCGTGGTATCGAAAACTTTAAAATGTTTGACTTGGTTGTACAATTGACCGGCGGCGGACCAGGGTCTACGACTGAGCTAACCTCAATCAATTTAAAGCGTGAGGCTTTTGAAAAATGGCGGACTGGATATGCTTCAGCCTATGCGGTCATTTTGTTTGTCACGGTTTTTGGACTTGCCTCAATCTACGTGAAAGCACTTAATAGAGTAAAAGCACGATGAGCTATTCAGTCAACGAACCCTCCAGTCGCCAAAAATGGGGTGCTGGGATACTGGTGATTAGTTATGCAGTTATCACTTTGTTACCTTTACTTTGGATCATTGCGACGGGGTTCAAATCGCCGACTGATTCAATAGCCTATCCACCAAAAGTGTTGTTTGAACCGAGTCTTGGGGGTTATGTAAATCTATTTACCACACAAACCCGAGCCTCTGCCGAAACTCTTGAAGCCTTGGGTGAACCAACTACTTGGTACGATGAAATTGTCCAAGAAAAAGATATGGTTATTGTTGGCCCCTCCCGATTTCCTGAACGTTTTTTAAACTCAGTTATCATCGGTTTTGGCTCAACATTCTTTGCAATTGTGCTTGGTACAGCGGCTGCCTATGCTTTTTCGCGCTTCAAGGTACCGTTAAAAGATGACTTGCTGTTCTTTATTCTATCGACAAGGATGATGCCTCCGATTGCTGTGGCAATACCCATCTTCCTCATGTTCAGAAATTTAGGTATGAGCGACACACATGCCGGTATGATTCTTTTATATACGGGGGTAAACCTGTCCCTGGCTGTATGGCTGATCAATGGGTTTATTGACGAAATTCCAATTGAGTACGAAGAGGCGGCTTTGATTGATGGATACACACGATTTCAGGCTTTCTACAAAGTGGTGTTACCTCAAGCCGCCACTGGGATTGCCTCAACAGCAATTTTTTGCTTAATTTTTGCATGGAATGAATATGCATTTGCAGTTCTGTTAACCTCTGGTACAGCACAAACTGCGCCACCCTTCATCCCGACCATTATTGGTGTTGGAGGCCTTGATTGGCCAGCTATGGCAGCAGGTGCTACCATTTTCTTACTGCCGGTCATGGTCTTCACTATTTTGTTGCGTAAGCATTTACTGCGCGGCATTACTTTTGGAGCGGTTCGCAAATGAGTAATTTTATCAATGGCTTATTAACCTTAAGACGCGGACCTTGGGAGACTATAGCCACTATTTTAATCGCCTTGGGTGTGTTCATGCTTATGCAGCCCTTCGCCCTGTGGATGTTTACCTACTCCTTCATCATAACCCTCATTGGCACGGTCATGTTTATCGTTGTCAGTCATTTTCCGGAGTAAACCATGGCACAGATACGAATAGAAAATGTGCGTAAGGAATTTGGCGATTTCACTGCGGTACAGTCATCTTCATTTACCGTTGAAGACGGTGAGTTTTTTATGCTGCTTGGGCCATCAGGTTGTGGCAAAACTACCACCCTACGAATGATGGCAGGCTTAGAATTGCCGACAAGTGGAAAAATATACATTGATGGCGAGGAGGTGGGTATGAAACCGGCCTCTCAGCGGGATATTGCCTTTGTGTTTCAAATGTTTGCACTATACCCACATATGAATGTTGGGAAAAACATGGCATACCCATTACTAAGTCAGGGTATGTCCAAGCCTGATGCGAAAAAACGGGTTGCTGAGGTAGCTAAAATCCTAGGTATTGAGGGTATGCTCAATAAATCTGTTAATGGATTATCCGGTGGTGACCGTCAACGTGTCGCTCTAGGGAGAGCGATTGTAAGAGAACCCAAAGCATTTTTAATGGATGAACCTCTTGGCGCACTTGATGCCGAGTTTCGTGAACATATGTCTGAAGAACTGCGGGCATTGCACGACCGTATAGGAGCAACCACGGTCTACGTGACGCATGACCAGTTGGAAGCCATGCAAATGGGTGACAAAATCGTCGTCATGAACCATGGTGTCGTCGAGCAGTTTGGTACCCCACAAGATATTTATGATAAGCCAGCTACTCTGTTTGTCGCTGATTTTATCGGATCACCTTCAATGAACTTCCTTTCTTTTGACGGCGGTGTGCAAGAGCACACCAGTAGCATTGAGCTGTCTGGTCATACAATGGCTATTCCCCAACAGCGTGAATCATCAGAGGGAAAACTTGTGTTTGGGGTGCGGCCAGAG
>MEHZ011496444.1_pt1 | contig 11042 bp, 8 predicted proteins | sample 897221 | NCBI WGS metagenome assembly MEHZ01 (sample SAMN05514161, study PRJNA337945) | marine metagenome | isolation source: marine surface water | place: Arctic Ocean | collected 2007-12-13 | reverse complement strand
ATTTCTCTCTTTCGGGTTCTTTTGGTCGGGGGTTACCCCATGCTCAGGCCACCATCGACTGGCAGGACCGTGCCGGTGATGAAACCGGCGTCCTCGCTAGCGAGGAAGGTCACAGCCGCTGCGATTTCATCGGGTTGTCCGATGCGTCCGAGCGGAACCAGATCGAGGATCTGAGCGTGTTGGTCTTCGTTAAGCGCCGCGAGCATATCGGTGTCGATCGGCCCGGGTGCGACGATATTTACTGTCACATTACGTGACGCGAATTCCTTAGCGAGTGAACGCCCCAAGCCAACCAGTCCTGCCTTGGATGCTGCATAGTTAGCTTGGCCTGCCTGTCCGCCCTGGCCAACGATCGACGAGATGAAGATGATGCGGCCCCAGCGGGCGCGCATCATGTTCCTAATTGCTCGCTTCGAGGCTCGGTAGGTACCGGTCAGATTGGTCTCGATGACCGACGTGAAGTCGTCGTCGGACATGCGCAGCACCAGACTGTCGCGGGTGATACCAGCGTTGGCCACCAGGATCTCGACGTTTCCGAGCTGCTCTTCAACAGCGGTGAACGCGGCGTCGAGCTGCTCGACATCGGTGACATCGGCCTGCACGGCGAGTAACCCTAGCTCTTCGGCCTGGGCCGGGGGAGTGGAGTTGTAGGTAACAGCGACCCGATGGCCAGCGGCGGCCAGCTTGACAGCGATTGCAAGACCGATGCCCCGCGACCCACCGGTCACCAACGCCACTCGTGAGGAAGAAGAGTCGCTCATGGCCCCCACCGTAGAACAGCGGAGGCTGAACTCATACCAGCCCCAAATCCAGTCATCAGCACGAGTTCACCTGGCTTGATCCGTCCAGCGGCTTCGGCTTCGACAAAAGCCAGCGGGATTGAGGCTGAGGACGTGTTGCCGGTGTGGTCCAGACACACCGCAACCTGGTCCATCGGCACGTGCAGGCGCTTGCACGCCGCCTCGATGATGCGGATGTTGGCCTGGTGCGGCACTACGAGAGAGATGTCGTCGATTGTCACACCAGCCTTGGACATGGCTTCATTGCTGGTGCTGACCATAACCATGACTGCCTTACGGAAGACCTCGCGACCGTTCATGATTAGGTTGCCGCCATTGTGCTCGGCGTACAGCAGCTTCTCGAGTGACCCGTCTGAGTCGAGCGAGGTTGCCAAAATATTGCCGGGACCCTCTGTTGCCGAGAGGACCATCGACCCAGAGCCGTCGGCGAATAGGATCGCAGTGCCTCGGTCATCGCAGTCGGTGATGTTGCTGAGGGTGTCGGTACCGATAACAAGAACATGCTCAGCGCCGGTTGCGATCAGGCCGTCGGCGAGGGCAAGCCCATAGACAAAGCCGGAGCAGGCGGCCTGCACATCGAATGCTCCGCCGCTAATGCCAAGCGCGTCTTGCACCGTGGATGCGGTTGCCGGACACTGCTTGTCTGGCGTTGTCGTAGCCAACACCACCATATCGATGTCGTCACCAGTCAGACCTGCACGGGCGATGGCCGCTTGGCCAGACTCGACAGAAAGACTATGTGTAGTTCCCCCGATATGGCGGCTATGAATGCCGGTGCGCTCGACGATCCAGTCATGAGTCGTGTCGAGTGTCTTCTCGAGATCGTAATTCGTGACGATCTTGTCTGGCAGCGCGCTAGCCCATCCGGTTACACGAGAACCGCGCCCGCGGCCGCTGGTCATGACGACCGCAACCAGGCAATCGGTTGTGCAAGCTGGACCCGTTCACCGGGTAGAGCAAGAAATTCGATGAGCTGGCCTGCAAACGCAGAAAGAACCTGTGAGTCTCCAACCGAGCCGATCACAGAGCCGGTTTGCAACATGGCGCCGGCCCCGACATCGGTTTCAGGGATGAACACTCCGGCGGTTGGGCTAACGATGAGGCGTTCGGTGACGTAGAGATGTTCGCCTTCGGCAGGTTCGCTGGTGTCGCGGCCGCCAAGCGCTTCGAGGAGCGCGTCGAGGTCACCTGGTGCTGTCACGTTTAATCGCTCGCTGGCGCGAGCGGTGCGCTTGACCATGCCGCTTAGAGCGGTGCCCGGCCCGATTTCAACAAACGTCGAGTAACCAGCGTCGACCATTGCGGTCAACGTGTGGCTCCAACGAACCGAACCAGTGAGTTGGTCGTGGAGCAGCTGTTGCCACGGACCGGCGGTTGTATGGGCTTGGCCATCAATGTTGGCGTACACAGGGTGGTCTGGATCCCGAAAGTCGGTCTGAGCGAGTGCCTTGTCGAGGCGCTCTTGCGCAGGCGACATGTGCGGCGTATGGAAGGCGCCGCCGACAACCAACGGCATAACGCGTTTGGCGCCGGCCTCTTTGCAAGCAATACCGCCCGCTTTGACCCCGGCTGGTCCGCCAGCGATCACGACCTGGCCCGGTGTGTTGTAGTTTGCTACCCAGCAGTCGTCGACAGATGCGACCGCCACTTCGACGTCGTGGTCGTCCATCCCGATGATGGCAGCCATGGTCCCGTCGTGCTCGTCGGCTGCGGCTTGCATGGCTTCACCACGCTCAGCAACAAGTCGGACAGCGTCGTAGAAGTCCAGCACCCCAGAGGCGGCCAGCGCTGTGTACTCACCCAAGCTGTGGCCGGCATGGCCGCTGGTTTCGACACCCAACCGGCTTACAGCGTCGAAGGCCACCATCGAGGTCACAAAGGTGGCGAGCTGAGAATTTCGTGTTTCGCGCAGTTCCTCGTCGCCTGATTCGAGTAGCAGATGGCCGATATCGCGCCCCGTCGCATCACTGGCTTCGACGACAAGTTCCCAGGAATCGTGCTGACGCCACGCCGCGCCCATGCCAGCGTGTTGTGAACCTTGACCCGGATAGAGAAAGGCAATCATGAATGTGGTTCCACCCGCTGATGTAGTTGAACGTTCGCTCTTCGGACCTGAGTGAGCACTCTATGGTTTCACGTTTCTTACCCCAGATGCAGACAACCTGGCCGAAGATGTCGTTCTCGACGAAAACCGGGCTCGTATTGGCGTTTGATACGTTACACTCTGTTGACCAAATCATGCCCGGATGGCGGAATTGGCAGACGCGTCGGATTCAAAATCCGATGTCCATTGGACGTGCGGGTTCAAGTCCCGCTCCGGGTACTCATTTTCCCATCGACTGCGGCTGTTCTTGACAGTTACCAGTTTCTTAGTAATTGTGTCCGTGGCTGAAGATTTCCGGTGCACAGTAACTGGGTTGGCCGCCGACGAGCCAAGGGTTGTCCGCTTGACGCATCATGGCTGGATTGATCCACGGACGTCGTTCATGCGCCGGATCCAACCTGTTGGCAGTTCTGATAGCCGGAGAACCGGCTTCCCACGGCAACAGCTGTACCCAGGCCAGGTCGGAGCAGGGAGTACACTAAATGCAATGGTGCGGTCACGGATTGAACGACAGTTGGCCGACGTCGGTAAGCAGCTGAAAGCGTTGCGCTCTGATTTGGGAGTTGCTGAGCAGGCGCTTATGCAGGTCGACTACGAGGCCGACGATGCGCGTTTACGCTCGTTGGTGTCCGAGACCCCGCTAGCGCAGAAAGAACACGAAGAGGCACGGCGACAGGTAGACGTCAATCGGCGCAACCGCGACCAACTCCACGCCGAGGTTGTCCGACTCGAAGTCCGGCAGGACGAACTGCTTGATGCCTTCAACGAGCGATGACAGACGTAGATAGCGCAACCGAGATAGCTGTTCGGCAGGGCATCCGAGTGTTCGTGGCCGAAGATGAAGCCATCATCCGACTCGACATCGTCGAAACTCTTACGGTGATGGGCTTCGATGTTGTCGGGCAAGCCGCACGTGGCGACGCCGCCGAAATAGAGATTCGCGAACTTGTCCCCGATGTCGCGATTCTGGACATCCAAATGCCGGGTAAGACCGGTATCGATGTGGCGAAAGCGCTCACCGATGATCTTGTGTGCGCGGTAGTGATTTTGAGTGCCTTCAGCCAGAGCGGCCTCGTCAGTGAAGCCATTGAAGCTGGTGTTCAGGCCTATCTAGTCAAGCCATTTCAGCGCAATGAAATAGCGGTGCAAATCGAAGTTGCCCAAGCCCGTTATGAACAGATGAAAGACCTTTCGGCCGAGGTCACTGCGTTGAATCAGCGGCTGGCGGACCGGGTGCTACTCGACCGGGCAAAGGGCGTGCTAATCGATGAGCACGGCCTTGGCGAGGCTGAAGCTATGCGGTTTGTGCAAAAGCGAGCCATGGACGAGCGGCGGCCAGTCCGAGATGTTGCCGCCGAGATCCTCAACGGTTCGGTCGCTCCGTAGGCCTCAGCGCCAGGAAACCACAGACACTGTGCAAACACCGAGCGTCGAACGCAACCTTAAACTGATCCCGCTCCACCAGGCGTTGTCTTCATCAATGGTCTATCTGCCAGTGTTCGTGCTGTTCACGCGGGACAATTTTGGTGTATCAGGTGCGCTCCAGATCGCGTCACTGACCTACTTGTTCATCGTCGTGCTTGAGGTTCCGTCCGGTTGGATGAGCGACTTGTTCGGTCGCGTCCCCACTCTTTCGGTCGCTGCAACCGGATTCGTCATTGGCCAAGCATGTTTCCTCTTCGGCGGTACTGAATTTGGCATTATTGTTCTGGGTCAGTTCTTTGTCAGTGCTGGCTATGCCTTTATCTCCGGTACCGATGTTTCTTTCCACTTTGACTCGCTCGAAGGACTCGGGCGAGATGGCGAGTATCTGCACCGCCAAGCGCGTATTTCATCGCTGAGCTATTTGGTGCGAACCGTCAGCGCTCTTGTCGGTGGGGTGCTGGGCCTTATTGACTTGCGGCTTACCTTCGCTGTATCGCTGGTGATAGCGCTGGGCCAACTCGCTGTCACTCGACTGCTCTACGAGCCGGGGGAGAGCGAGGTGAAGGCCGAGCGGTTCGTGAACCAGATTGGAAAATGTCTGGGGTACTTGCGGCACGGTTTCATGGCATGGCTGTTCTTCTACGGCATTGCGCTTGTTGTCCTCGAACATGTCGCGTTCACCCTGATGCAGCCATGGCTGACACAAGCGCTCGGCAAGTCGCCTGATGAACTTGGCGCGACGCCCCTCGTGTCGGGTGGACTTTTTGCTGTCACGGCATTTGTCGGCGCGTTAGCGGCGCGCTCCAGCGCCCCAGCCGGGGAACGCTTTGGCACAGTCCGAACGTTGATTGGTCTAGGCCTGGTCTCGGCCGTGATCGTGACCGGGATGGCGCTGTCGTTTTCGATTCTGATCCTGGGTCTGATGGTGTTCCGCAGCGTGCAAGGGGCAGCGGCCCCCGTGCTGATATCGGCCTCGGTCGCGCCGCGGACCGAACAACAACATCGAGCGACGCTACTCAGTATCAACTCGCTGGCTGGTCGATTGTTCTACGGCGGGCTGCTGCAGGTGCTTGCTATCAACGTTGAGGACGACCCGCGGCCATTTCTGCAAGCAACATCGGTCATCTCCTGGATCCTGGTGGCGTTGCTGCTTGCGACCGGCACTTGGGCCGCAGGCCGCGAATAGGCAGCGATACGAGACCAGTCATCGGTACCCGGCACCAGTGCATATAGCAGCGGCACCCGCACACCTCGATCGCGAGATAGGTTCGCGGACGTGGCAAAACTGATGCTGATTGACGGTCATTCATTGACCTACCGAGCGTTTTTTGCGCTCCCTGCTGACATGGCGACAACGAGTGGCCAAGTCACCAACGCTGTTTTCGGATTCACGTCGATGCTCATAAACCTGTTGCGTGACCACAAGCCGGATCGCTTGGCCGTCGCGTTCGACTTGCCCGAGCCGACCTTCCGCCACAAGAAGTACGACGATTACAAGGCCGGACGCACCGCTGCGCCTGACATCTTGCGACAACAACTTGGCCTGGTTCGTGAGTTGGTTGATGCTCTCGCTGTACCGGTCTTGGAACTATCTGGTTTCGAGGCCGACGACATCATCGCCACGCTTGCGACACGAGCCAAGGAAGCAGGTGACGATGTGATCGTGGTTACCGGTGACCGCGATGCGTATCAGCTCGTCGAAGACCCTCATGTCAAGGTCCTCTACAACAAGCGAGGCGTGAGCGACTATGCCTTTTACGACGAAGCCGGAATCTTCGAACGGACCGGTGTACGCCCCAAGGACTATGTCCATTACGCCGCGTTACGTGGCGACAAGTCCGACAACCTCGAAGGTGTGCTCGGCGTCGGCGAGAAGACAGCAGCCAAGCTGATTAATAAATACGGCGACATCGAAGGCATCTACGCACACATCGATGAACAGACGCCCAAGCTGCGAGAGAATCTGGCCACGTACCGAGAGAATGTGGATCGCAATCTTGAAATGATGCCGCTGGTGCTCGATGTTCCTATCGAGGCCAAAATTGACGATCTGCAGATCGGTGGCATCGATGCCGAAGAGGTCCGGCGGCTTTTTGACTTCCTCGAGTTCCGAGCACTTTATGACCGCCTGACTGGAGTCTTGGACTTCGACAGTGGGGCTGCGATGGGCGATGTCGAGGTGATCGAAGCGGAGGTGACGGTGCCAGACACCGTCGTCGAAGCTGTCTCTGCTCTTCACGCTCTGCCGCTCGTCGGGCCTGTCGGGGTGGCGGGTCATGTAAGTGACAATGGTGAACTTCAGGGCCTAGCCGTCACGAGCGATCCAGTATCTGGCGAGGTGCTGTGGCTGAGTGCTGCATTGCTCGCTGACGAGTCGGTCGCTGCCGCAGTCCAACAGACGGTGGGCAGTCCGACCACCGACCTATGTGGACACGACATCAAGCCGGCCATGCGGGCGCTTTTCGACTTGGGAATCGATCTGCCCGGGTTGGCTATGGATACGGCGCTTGCCGCTTACCTACTTGATCCGGCTGAGCCGTCCTATCCACTTGAGGGCCTGTTGCAACGATTCGCGTCGTTGCAGCTGCCCGACGGTGACGCTGCACCCGAAGGACAGCTCGACTTTGGTGAGGACTCGGTCGACGATGCGCTGTTGACTGGAAGGCGGGCGCTCGGTATCGCTCGTGTCGTCGAGCCGATCCGAGAATCGTTGGAAGAACTTGGCTTGACCAAGCTGAATACCGAAATCGAGGTCCCACTGATTCGTGTGCTGGCCAAGATGGAGCATCTGGGGGTGGGTGTGGATGTTGCCGAACTCACCAAGATGCGCGACGATCTGACCAAAGAGTGCGACCGGCTACGTGAGGCGACTATCGAAGCCGCAGGCGAAGACTTCAACATCAACTCGACGAAGCAGTTGCGGGAGGTTCTGTTCGAGAAGCTCGGTCTGACCCCGCAGAAGAAGACCAAGACCGGCTACTCGACCGATGCAGCGACGTTGGAAAAGCTGCGAGGTGACCACCCGATGGTCGAACTGTTGCTGCAATATCGAGAAGTTGAGAAGCTCCGGTCGACCTACGGCGAGGGACTCGTCGCGGAGGTAGGGCCAGGCGATCGAATTCGGGCGACCTTCAATCAGACCGTTGCTCGAACTGGCCGCCTCAGTAGCGACCAACCCAATTTGCACAACATCCCGGTTCGGTCAGAACGCGGCCGAAACTTCCGGCGTGCCTTCGTGGCTGGCGACGGCAAGACGCTGCTCATCGCGGACTACAACCAGATTGAGCTGCGCTGCATCGCACATCTCGCAGAAGATCCAGGCCTGATCGGAGCGTTCGAGGCGGGCCACGACATACACAACGCGACTGCGGCTCGTGTCTTCGATATTAAGCCTGAAGACGTCACTGTTGAGCAACGATCCAAAGCCAAAATGGTTAGTTATGGGCTGGCTTATGGGATGGAGTCTTACGGCCTGGGCCAGAGACTTGGCATACCCACCAACGAAGCCCAAGTCATTCTCGACGCGTACTTCGAAGCTTTCCCGGCCGTGCGCCAATATATGGACGACACTGTCGCCGAGGCCCGCCAACGCGGCTACACCGAAACTCTATTCGGACGGCGCCGTCAGATTCCAGAACTCAGCTCGTCGAACTTCCGGATCCGTCAAGCTGGTGAACGCCAGGCCATGAATGCAGGAATCCAAGGTTTAGCCGCCGATATTTTCAAGGTCGCGCTTGTCGAACTCGACAAAGGTCTCGACGAGAGCGGTCTCGAGGCCAAAGTCATTTTGCAGGTACACGACGAAGTGGTGCTCGAGACCCCACCCGCCGAACTGGACGCAACCCGGGACCTAGTTGTCAAGGTGATGGCCAACGCATTCGATCTACGAGTCCCACTTGACGTAAACCTGGCCGACGGCCCAACTTGGGCGGCTGGAAAGGGCTAGCGCTTGTTTTCAGCAACTATCCTGTCTGCGTCGATGAGGTGCGAGGTGCAAAGCCCCGAGAGACTTTTAGGAAATTCCAGCGTTATCACCCCCTATGTCAGCTTGAGCCACAGGTCAGTATCGACAGACGTCCGAACTCTGCACGGTTGCGGAGCAGGCGCTGCTTACCAACCCTTTGTGTCACAACCCTTTGTGTCAGACACAGATGGTTACACCCTTTGTGTCAGACACAGATGGTTAGACACAGATGGTGAGTTGGTGGGATTGGAGTCGACAAGAGGACACGTCGCTAAGATGCGCTCCGTGTTGCAGGTAAACGAGTATTTCGATGGCGGGGTGAAGTCGATTGGGTTCCAGGGACCCGAGATGGCGTCATCCGTTGGTGTGATGGCGCCGGGGGAGTACGAGTTCGGTACCAGCCAGAACGAAGTCATGACCGTGATCAGTGGTGAGCTTTTAGTGCGACTGCCAGAGGCAGATCACTACCAGCCGTTCCTCGCCGGCGACTCGTTTGAGGTTGCCGCAAACCAGAGCTTCGAGCTCAAGGTTGCAACTGACACCGCCTACCTTTGCACCTACGCCTAGTTCGTGTTGAGGTTCAGCCCTCGGTGAAACAAGGAGCGTAAGCCACAAGATCTAGGACCCCGGATCGCTTCGTTACCCGCAAGCCACTCGCCGGAGCTCGGACGGCAATCGGGTAGCTCTTCGCATCGCCAGCCTTTGTTTTGGCCAATATGACATAGGCGGCTATCAGTCATGACGCTGCGACGGCACGGGTCCGAACTCGGTTTAGCCACTATGAGCGGGAAGAAGAGTTGCCGACCCGCCAGAGCCGAGTTGCACACCCGCAGAGCGAACGGGCCTGTGCTGCTATCACACCGTTTACTTGCGCCGTGCCACTTGATCCGGCCCGATCTAGATTGCTGTCGAACGGGTAGTGGTGGCGGGCGTTGCCGATGTCGGCGATTTCGGCGATTTCGGCGATTTCGGCATAGATCAGCGAAATCTCTTACAGTTTCGGGAAGTTGCGTCTGAAACCTGCTCGCCACTTCCTTCTTGAAAAGCAATCAGGTGGGTCCGGACAGCAAGGAGGGGTCGTCGTATGCTCGGAAGGTGCGATGGAACATGGGTTGGCTGTGACTACTTAAGCCCCGAGAACCCATTGAGAACGGCAGAAACCTGAGTTGGTCTGTGAGGATCCGGCAAAGGCCGCATTGGTTGCATGGCAATAGGGTGAGGTTCCGGGCATCACACGTCTACTGGGGCGCCACCTCTTTCGAGAGGGACGCAGACGCAGTTAACGCCTCGACTTTGGTTGCCCCATCGTCATACTTTGACGAGTGACGCAGATAGCCTCTACACGCGGCGTGATTCATCGCTGCGCTCCCTATTCGATATCAGCAAACGAGATTCCGTGTCCGATACGACTATTCCCACCACACCAGAGCCAATTGCAGAAGAAGCTGCAGCCATTGTCGAAGCGCCCGAAGCAGAAGTAGTAGCTGTACAAGAGGCAGCCACCGAAGCAGCTCCCATCGAAGAAGAGGCCGCTGAGGCAACTCCCGCCACTGATGCAGCTCCTGTTGTCGAGCCAGCACCAGCACCAGCGCCGGCGCCGGCGCCAACACCTGCCGACGATGAATCAATGTTCGGCACCTTCGACGAAGAAGGTAACTACACGCCGCGCCAGATCGTTGCTGACGATATCTCGGATGCCGATCTCGATGCTGCCTATGGCCAGACCTTCGTATCGGTCGAAGAAGGCCAGATGGTCAACGGCACCGTCGTTCGTATCGATGCCGACGAAGTCCTGCTAGACATCGGCTACAAGAGCGAGGGCGTTATCCCGGCTCGTGAGTTGTCGATCCGCAACGACGTCGACCCTCGCGAAGTCGTCTCCATGGGCGAGAGTATCGAGTCGCTTGTTCTTACCAAGGAAGACAAAGAGGGTCGCCTGATCCTCAGCCGCAAGCGTGCACAGTACGAACGTGCCTGGGGCAAGATCGAGCAGCTCAAAGAAGAAGACGGCATGGTCTCGGGACCAGTCATCGAGGTCGTCAAGGGCGGCCTGATCGTGGACATCGGCCTGCGTGGCTTCCTTCCCGCATCGCTGGTTGAGCTGCGTCGTGTTCGCGACCTCCAGCCTTACGTAGGACAGACACTCGAAGCCAAAATTATTGAGCTCGACAAGAACCGCAACAACGTTGTGCTGTCACGTCGTGCGTGGCTCGAAGAGACGCAGAAAGAACAGCGCGAAGAGTTCCTAGACAATCTCAAGCCAGGCGAAGCTCGCAAGGGCATCGTCAGTTCGGTCGTGAACTTCGGTGCATTCGTCGACCTTGGCGGCATGGACGGACTCATCCACGTTTCCGAACTCTCTTGGAAGCACGTTGATCACCCAAGCTCTGTTGTGCAGGTTGGCGACGAAGTCGACGTGCAGGTGCTTGAGGTCGACCTTGACCGCGAACGCATCAGCCTGTCGCTCAAGGCGACACAGCAAGACCCATGGCAGCAGTTCGCTGGTGCTCACAAGGTCGGCGAACTCGTCTACGGTCGCGTTACCAAGTTGGTCCCTTTCGGTTCGTTCGTCCAGGTTGGCGACAGCATCGAGGGTCTGGTTCACATCTCCGAGATGTCAGCCCATCACGTCGATCTGCCAGAACAAGTTGTGTCACCGGGCGAAGAGCTCTGGGTCAAGATCATCGATCTCGACCTACAGCGCCGCCGGATCAGCCTGTCGATCAAGCAGGCTGCCGAGGGTGGCGTC
>MEHZ011561049.1_pt1 | contig 11048 bp, 12 predicted proteins | sample 897221 | NCBI WGS metagenome assembly MEHZ01 (sample SAMN05514161, study PRJNA337945) | marine metagenome | isolation source: marine surface water | place: Arctic Ocean | collected 2007-12-13 | reverse complement strand
AAAAACCCAGCGCCGAACGCCTTCATGCGCCCGTCATTGGGAATATTCCCAATGACGGGCGCATGAAGGCGTTCGGCGCTGGGTTTTTGACCCATGCGGTGGGCTAAATGTACGGTCACACCTTCATCAACAATTTCGTTAGTGGGCCATTCGCCTTCAGTTCGCCGTCCAAGGTGACTAAGCATGTCCTGCTCGAGGGCTATATTGACAAGCGACTGCCCAAAAGGAATTGGGGAGTGATTTCTTCGGCGCCAGTATCTTCAGCCTCGACTGGCTTATCTAGAAATTCATGGTCGATGCGCGCTCGGGCACGGTTCTTGATAAGACGCTTTTGCGCAAGGGTGCGGCGGGTACGATCTATTGGATCCCGCGTATCTTCTCGACTGCCCGTGCCAATCTTGACCGAGATATCAAGCGCTATCAGAAAAAGGTTGCCGATTACACGCGGCGCGCGAATGCCTGCAAGCCACTCGATTCCAAATGCATCAAGGTTGCGATTCTGGCGCAGCGGACGGCCTATCAGGCCACAAACCTTATCCAGCAAGGCCTATCGCCATGCGTAAATCGAGGATGTCGACACGGGTCTGCGTAAATGGCCCGCGATCAGCCACCGGATTGCAATCGCCCTGTTTTTCAATAAGGCTTGGAAGTTCGACGTCGACAAGGCCGAGGCGATCATGAAGGCCTATGCCCGCGACCACATCCTGTCGATGGCAGGCGCCCCGGATTTTGTCGGCGCGACGGCGAAGGTAATCAGCAAGGTGGTCGACGCGATTACGCTCAAGGCGCTGCAGGCGGTGATCAAAAAACTGAAGGACAAAGCCTTCGACACGATGCTGCAAGCGGCGATCGGCATAAACAAGGCCGAGCTTAAAAAGCTGATGACCAACCCGCAGAACTATTTTAATTCGGTCATGGGCTCCGGCGGCGGCGAGAAAATAAGCCTCGCGAACTTCAACGCGAAATATCTGAAGATCGCCGATAAGGGATATAGCAATCTGTGGGAGGCGTTTGACTATCGCTAGTTCACAGCGGGACATAATACGGTGCAGATCAGCAAAATAATCCTGATGTCACCGTCCGAAGTTCGCCGGGTACTGCGCTATATCGGCTCAAAGAGCGCGGTGACCGGCAGTAACATCATGCTGGGTTTCATGCGCACGCTGGATGGCAACGTTCGGTGGCGGAACGACATGCCAGCGGCCCGCGATTGCGTGGCCTATCGCAAGATATTGATGAAACAGGCGGGCGATGATGAACGTTGCAGTGGCATCAAACCGAAGCTGACCCCGGCTGTGGCAAGCTGCCGCCGCCGCGTTGCTTGTAAAAAGGTTGTGCATCCGGGCAAGGTCGTAGCTGGCAAGTGCAATATCGGTTGGGGTGGAAAAGAGATTGTTCGTACCCGGTATCAGGTATTAGTGCGCGCTCAATAAGTGCATACTGCACCCGGTAATATTACTGGGGAACCAAATGGAAACCGTTAGTACGTCAATCGCGGGACTGCCGCTCTTTCTTGCTTATCTGGGAACGGCGGCAGTGCTCACGGGGATTTATATCGTCGTTTATATGTGGGTGACCCCGCATGCTGAGATCAAGCTCATCCGCGAAAATAATCTCGCGGCGGCGGTCGCTTTTGCCGGCAGTCTGATTGGGTTTTCCCTGCCGCTGGCCAATACTATCGCCGGATCGGTCAGCCTGGTCGACTGCGCGATCTGGGGTCTGATCGCTCTGGTGGTGCAGATACTGATCTATTTTATAGCCCGGATACCAATGCCGAAAATGTCGGCGCGGATCGAAAAAGGCGAAATGGCCAGTGGTGTCTGGCTCGGGTCGGCGTCACTTGCCGGCGGCCTGCTCAATGCGGCGTGCATGTCCTATTAGGTTTGGGCGGGCGCGTGTATTCGGCGTCCTGAAGATCTTTAAGACCTGCACGATTGTCATTCCGGCCTTGTGCCGGGATGATAGGTTTTTGGTATTCAAATTGTCGTTTCGGATGAGGCGACGGATGCGCCCTGCACTGATCAATCCGTCAGGTCGTCCCACAGTTCTTTCACGCGGGAGAAAAAGCCTTCGGATTCAGGGCTGGTGGTGGTCTGGCCCTTGGCCGGCTTTTCGCCGGCAAAGTCGCGCAACAGTTCTTCCTGGCGCTTCGACATATTGACCGGGGTTTCGACGTTCACTTCGATATACATATCGCCGCGCGCCTGACTGCGCAGTACCGACATCCCCTTGCCGCGAAGTCTGAACTGGTGACCTGACTGGGTGCCTTTCGGCACGGTGACTCTAGCCCGTTTGCCTTCGATCGTGGGCACCTCGACCGCGCCACCCATGGCAGCCGTGGTCATCGGGATCGGCACGCGCAGATGCAAATCGGCACTGTCGCGCTGGAACATTCTGTGCGGTGCGACCGCAATGAAAATATACAGATCGCCCGCCTGCCCGCCCATCGCGCCGGCCTCGCCTTCGCCTGACAGGCGGATGCGGGTGCCGTCCTCGACGCCGGCTGGAATGGTGACTTTCAGCGTCTTCTCTTTGCGCACGCGTCCCGCGCCGCCGCAGCTGCCGCACGGATCCTTGATCACCTGACCGGCGCCGTTGCAGGTCGGGCAGGTGCGTTCGATGGTGAAAAAGCCCTGCTGTGCACGGACCTTGCCGCGACCCTGGCACGCGCCGCAGTTCGTCGGGTTGGATCCCTTGGCGGCGCCTGACCCGTTGCAGTCGTCGCAGCCGACCGCGGTCGGCACGCGGATCTGGGTTTCACGTCCCTTGAACGCGTCTTCCAGGCTGATCTGCATGTTGTAGCGCAGGTCCGCGCCATGCGCAGCGCCGCCTCGGCCGCGCCCGCCGCCACTGCCGAAATCGCCGAACATTTCGTCGAAGATGTCTGTAAAGCCACTGCCGCGTCCGCCGCTCTGACTCGGGCCGCCGTTTTCAAATGCGGCGTGGCCGAATTGGTCGTAGGCGGCGCGTTTGTCGGGGTCCTTCAGGACATCATAGGCTTCGTTGGCTTCCTTGAATTTCGCTTCCGCCGCCGCATCGTCGGGATTGCGGTCGGGATGGTGTTTCATGGCAAGCTTTCGATACGCGCTTTTCAGCGCCGCCTCGTCCGCATTGCGGTCGACCCCCAGGGTCTCATAATAATCAGGTTTGGCCATACTCACGCCCCCTATGCAACGTTGAAATCGCGCAACGCACCGGTGCCGTCAGGCACCGATGCGTTGTCGTCAAACGTTTAACGTAACCGCTCACAGATAGCCGATCAGTCCGATTTATCCGATTTATCCGATTTATCCGATTTGTTCTGAGGCTGGTCATCATCAACCTCTTCGAAGTCGGCGTCGACCACGGTTGCATCGTCACCGCCGGCCTGTTCGCCGCCAGCGTCATTACGCATTTCGGCGCCCATATCGTCCATATCACCGCCGGCCGCAGCGTCTTCCTGCTGAGCCCTATACATGGCTTCGCCCAGTTTCTGAGCGGCCTGAGCAAGAATTTCCGTCTTGGCGCTCATCGCATCTATATCGTCGCCTTCGAGCGCGGATTTCAGATCGACAATTCCATCCTCGATGGCGGCCTTGTCTTCGGCGGACAGGGACTCGGCATGTTCGGACATAGTTTTTTCGGTCGAGTAAATCAGACCGTCCGCATTGTTGCGAGCTTCGACCGATTCACGTCGCTTCTTGTCGTCCGCCGAATTCTGTTCGGCGTCCTGGACCATCTGTTCGATATCCTCGTCCGACAACCCGCCGGAGGCCTGGATACGAATGGTCTGTTCCTTGTTGGTCGCCTTGTCCTTGGCGCCGACATTGACGATGCCGTTGGCGTCGATATCGAACGTGACCTCGACCTGCGGCACGCCGCGCGGTGCCGGCGGGATGCCGACAAGATCAAACTGACCGAGCAGCTTGTTGTCCGCCGCCATTTCGCGCTCGCCCTGGAACACGCGGATGGTGACCGCGTTCTGGCTGTCTTCGGCGGTCGAGAACACCTGGCTTTTCTTGGTCGGTATTGTCGTGTTGCGGTCGATCAGGCGCGTGAACACGCCGCCCAGCGTCTCGATGCCGAGTGACAGCGGCGTGACGTCGAGCAGCAGGACGTCCTTGACGTCGCCTTTCAGCACACCGGCCTGGATCGCAGCACCGATGGCGACGACCTCGTCCGGATTAACGCCGCGATGCGGCTCACGTCCGAAGAAGGTCTTCACTGTCTCCAGCACCTTGGGCATGCGTGTCATACCGCCGACCATGATGACTTCGTCGATCTCGCCTGCCGACACGCCCGCATCTTTGAGCGCTGCTTTGCACGGCCCGATGGTGCGTTGGACCAGGTCGTCGACCAGCGCTTCGAGCTTGGCGCGGGTCAGCTTCAGGTTGAGATGCTTCGGTCCGTTTTGATCGGCCGTGATGAATGGCAGGTTGACCTCGGTCTGCGATGAACCGGAAAGTTCGATCTTCGCTTTTTCCGCGGCTTCCTTCAGGCGCTGCAGGGCGAGCTTGTCCTGGCGCAGGTCGATCGCGTTCTCTTTTTTGAACTCGTCGGCCAGGTAATCCATGATGCGGGCGTCGAAATCTTCACCGCCAAGGAACGTGTCGCCGTTGGTCGATTTCACTTCGAACACGCCGTCGCCGATTTCCAGGACGGATACGTCGAACGTGCCACCGCCAAGATCGTAGACCGCGATGGTGCCGGCTTCTTTTTTCTCAAGCCCGTAGGCGAGTGCTGCCGCCGTCGGCTCGTTGATGATGCGCAGCACGTCGAGCCCGGCGATCTTGCCGGCGTCTTTTGTGGCCTGACGCTGGGAATCGTTGAAATACGCGGGAACGGTAACAACAGCTTCGGTGACTTCCTCGCCGAGATGCGCTTCGGCGGTTTCCTTCATCTTCTGGAGGATGAATGCCGAGATCTGGCTCGGCGAATATTTCTCGTCGCGCGCTTCTACCCAGGCGTCGCCGTTATCGGCTTTGACGATCTCGTAAGGGACAAGGTCCATATCCTTCTGCGTCGTCGGGTCGTCGAACGGACGGCCGATCAGGCGCTTGATGGCGAACAGTGTGTTTTCCGGGTTGGTGACGGCCTGGCGTTTCGCGGCCTGGCCGACGAGGCGTTCATCGCCCTCGCCGAAAGCGACCATCGACGGCGTCGTGCGCGCGCCTTCAGAATTTTCAATGACGTTGGCGTCGGAGCCTTCCATCACGGCAACGCACGAATTAGTAGTCCCGAGATCGATACCGATTGCTTTACCCATAATAGTACCTCGCTTTTCGGCAGATCTCTGCGGCCCTGTCGGCGCCGCTGGAAATCCCCCAAGGTTTGAATAGACCCATAAAGAGTGGATTGAACGTTATATAAGTAGCCCGGGCGGGTCTTACAATAGCTTAGGGCCCGCAGTCGAGGCGTATTTTGCATTTCTGCCTGCCCTGTTCCGCACATCTGCGGACTGCTTGTGGGCGCGGTCTTGTGGGTGCGGCATGATACATTCGTCGCAGGATCATTTCCGCCCGCTACCGCACCGATGTGCCGGCGTTTCACTCCGACTGGTTCGGCGCGCGTCTGGCGGATCATGTCTGCGAGGTTGCAAACCCCTATGGCGGAAAGCCGTCTTCGGTCGCGCTACGCGGCGACGGCGTTAACGGCTACGTGCTCTGGACGCGGAGCGCCGCGCCATTTGCTGCCGCGTTTGGCGATGTGGCGGCACTCAATCTACCGTTCGTCGTTCAGTTCACGGTGACCGGCTATTCCCGAAATCTCGATGCTTATACGCCGCGCGCCGCCGACGCGGCTGCTCAGATTTCAGCGCTGGCGCGGGAATTCGGCCCTCGTGTTGTCGTCTGGCGCTATGACCCGGTGGTCTTCACTTCTATGACGCCCACTGCCTGGCACATCCGGAATTTTGCCGATCTAGCCGGTAAAATCGCCGGTTTGGTGGATGAATGCGTCAATTCGGCAGCCCAAATCTATAAAAAGACTGAAAGACGTCTGAATATTGCCACCCAAACCCATGAATTTATCCGGCAGGACCCTGATTGGGATGAAAAGAGGGGGCATTGAGCGGACTGGCGGACATAGCGGCTGGTTTGGGCATAGAAACCACTATTTGCAGCCAGCCGGATGCCCTGAAGGGGGCTGGTCGCGTCCAGGTTGGCCCCGGCTCGCTGTATCGATGCGGCCCGGCTGTCGGATATGACATCGCAGCGCGGCAAAAGGGCGATCGCGACGGCTGTCTGTGCGCCGAGAGCCGCGATATTGGCGCGTATGACACGTGTGCACATGGCTGTGTGTATAGCTATGCGGAATCGGATCACGACCGGGCGGTTGCGAAACTTCGACAGTTGGCCCAATCTTAGCCCGCCCGGCCCTGATTTACGTCGGCTTCGTCCGCCGCGACGCAAGCGCTATCGGAGCACGCTCGGGCATAACCGGCGTTTCAACCATGACATAGCCGTGACGTATGCCGGCCAGGCTGATCTTAAGGTGCCGGGTCGGTTTTCAAGCGCCGGGTCGATCTTCAGCGCTACGCGGTCGTATCGATCTGATCGCCGGTGCCTGTATCCAACGGTGCCGCTTTGGCGATACCGACCTTAGCGGGACGCAGCAGACGGTCGTGGATGATATAGCCGGTTTCCATTACCTGCATCACGGTGCCGCTCGGCGCATCGTTCGTCGGTATTTCGAACAGCGCTTCGTGGAACTGGGGATCGAATTTTTTGCCCATCGGCTCAATCTTCTCGATTTTGTGGCGTTCCAGCGCCGATAGTAGACCCTTTTCGGTCAGGGCGATGCCTTCGATAAACCCTACGAGGGCAGCACCATCGGGATCGCCGTTTTCGGGGATCGATTCAATCGCCCGCCGCAGGTTGTCGGCGACCGACAGCATGTCGCGGGCGAAGTTGGCAGACGCATATTTCAGCGCGTCTTCCCGATCTTTCTGCGAACGACGCCGCAGGTTTTCCATGTCCGCGAGGGTCCGCAGCAGTTTGTCTTTCAGCGCTGCGATCTCCGCTTCCGCCTCGGCGGCAGCGGAGATTTCGATCTCGACGTCTTCCCCGGGCGCATCCTCGGCGCCAAGTTCCGCCAGCTCTGCGGCCATGTCCGCTGCCGCGTCTGCCGCGGCTGCTCGTTCTTCGGGGGTCTCGTTATTGTTTTCCTGATCGCTCACGTTTTCTGCTTTCTCTTCATGTTTATCTTGGTCCGAACAGCCCTCCGGCGGCGACGCCGGGCGAACTATCCGATAATTCGGTCGATTACCTTTGCGGTGTAATCAACCATGGGAATGATGCGCGCGTAATTTAACCGGGTCGGGCCGATGACCCCGATTGCGCCGACGATGGTCTGGCTTTCGCCCTTGAACGGCGCGACCACCATCGAACAGCCTGCTTGATCGAACAGTGTATTCTCCGCACCGATAAAAATCTGAACGCCATCTGCTATATCGGTCACATCCAGCAGCTTTACCAGCAGTTCTTCGGTTTCCAGCGCCTGAAAAAGCCCGCGCACGCGCTCCAGGTCCTGCACGGCCGACACTTCATCGAGCAGGCGGGACTGACCTTTGACGATCAGCGTGCCGCCCGAGCCTGCGCTATTGCCTGCGGCCCCGGTCCCTGACCAGGCTGCCAGCCCGGCATCGATCAGGTTCGCTGTAATCTGGTCTATCTCCGCCCGGCGTAGCTCGATCTCCTGTCCCACGGCGTGGCGTGCGCCGTCGATTGTCTTACCGGCGAGGCGGGCATTCAGATAATTGCCTGCCTGCACCAATGCCGATGGCGGTGTGCCGGTCGGCATTTCGATGATCCGGTTTTCGACAAACCCGTCATCGGTCACCAGAACGGCCAGTACCTGCCCGTCGCCCAGATTGACGAATTCGATATGCTTGAGTGGCCTCGCGGTTTTAGGTGCCACCACCAGACCGGCGCATTGCGCCAACCCCGACAGCAGTGACGTGGCCTCGCCCAGGGCTTCATTCAGATTGGTGCCATGGATCAGACAGCGCGCTTCGATATTTTCACGATCTTCCGAGCTTAGATCGCCGATCTCGAGCAGACCGTCGACAAACAGCCGGAGTCCCGCATCGGTCGGTAGCCGTCCGGCAGATGTGTGCGGCGAATAGAGAAGGCCCATATCTTCGAGGTCGGCCATCACATTGCGGATGGTTGCCGGCGATAGCGGCATTTTCAGGCGACGCGAAAGCGTACGCGAGCCGACGGGACCGCCCTCGGCCACATAGGCCTCGACGATCTCGCGAAAAACCTCGCGTGAGCGGTCGTTCAGTTCGCTGATTATGGTGGAATTCGGATTGTTCATTCAATTCACCGAAACGCAACAGGAATGTAGTGTTGGCCGGCTTTTTGTCAATCAGGCGATTTACGGCAGGCGATTTACCGGCAGATTCCATAGATAGCTTTACGGCGCGGCCCGGCTTGGATAGCTTGCGCGCACTTTCCAAAACAGGAGAAAAACATGCGCCCGTCCGGCCGTTCCCCCGACCAGATGCGATCCGTCACGCTGGAAACCGGTTTTAGCTCTTACGCCGAAGGCTCGTGCCTTGCGAAATTCGGCGACACGCACGTGCTGTGTAACGCGACTGTCGAGGAACGCGTGCCGCCATGGATGCGTAATTCCGGTCGTGGCTGGGTGACTGCCGAATATGGCATGCTGCCGCGCTCCACGCATGAGCGCACCGATCGCGAGGCCGCCCGCGGCAAGCAGTCGGGCAGAACCCAGGAAATTCAGCGACTGATCGGGCGCTCCCTGCGCGCCGTGGTCGACCTCGAAGCTCTTGGCGAACGCCAGGTCCGGCTCGATTGCGATGTCATCCAGGCCGATGGCGGTACGCGCACCGCGTCGATTACCGGGGCCTATGTTGCCCTCAAACTGGCGACCGCCGGGCTGATACGTTCCGGCGCGCTGTCGGCGGACCCCGTTAAGAGTTCTATCGCTGCTATCTCCTGCGGTATTTACAAGGGAACTCCGGTGCTCGATCTCGATTATCCCGAGGATTCGAATGCCGAGGCGGATGCCAATTTCGTGCTGACTGGCACGGGCGGTATTGTCGAAATTCAGGGTACCGCGGAGGCCGACCCGTTTTCCGAAGAGGCTTTCCTGCAATTGATGGAATTGGCCAAGAAGGGCGTCGGCGAGTTGACGACGTTCCAGACCATGGCCCTTGCCGATTGATGCCGACTGATATGGCGCGTCAGTTCACCGAAAAGCGGCTGGTTATCGCCAGCCACAACCCCGGTAAGGTCCGGGAGATCGGTGAGTTGCTCAGCCCTTGGCAGATAGAGGTTGTTTCGGCAGCGGAATTAAATCTGCCAGAACCCGACGAAACCGGCGATAGTTTCGTTGCGAATGCCAAACTAAAGTCGGATGCCGCGGCTTTCGCCGCAGAACTGCCGGCTTTGGCAGATGATTCTGGGATGGCGGCCAACGGTCTCGACGGCGCGCCCGGAATTTACTCCGCCCGCTGGGGCGGCCCCGACAAGGACTTCGATATGGCCATGGCACGGGTCAATGACGAGCTGGGGGACAATCCTGACCGTACAGCGCGCTTTGTCTGCGCTCTCTCGTTGACTTGGCCGGACGGTCATAGCGAGATATTCGAGGGCGATATCGGTGGCACGCTGGTTTGGCCACCCCGCGGTGACAAGGGGTTTGGCTATGATCCGATGTTTCTCGCCGACGGCGATGCCGGTACTTACGGGGAGATAGATCCCGTGGCCAAGCATGCCAGCAGCCACCGTGCCGCCGCCTTTGCCAAGCTGATCGAGGCATGCTTTCCACCGGGCCCTTGAGTGATGAATAACGCCGGAGAACCATTTCTCGGCGGATTCGGCCTGTATATCCATTGGCCGTTCTGCGTGTCCAAATGCCCATACTGCGATTTCAATTCCCACGTCGCTGACACCGTAGATGACGCAGCGTGGCAGCGGAGTCTGTTGGCTGAGCTGGATCATTACGGAATCAAAACAAAAGGACGGCGGCTCGACAGTGTATTCTTCGGGGGCGGTACGCCGTCGTTGATGCCGCCGGCAATCGTCGCGGCCCTGCTGGATAAATTATCGGATTACTGGTCGGTGCCCACCGACCTCGAAGTCACCCTGGAAGCGAACCCATCATCCATCGAAGCGCAGAAATTTGCCGATTTTAGGGCCGCGGGTGTGAACCGCGTTTCTGTCGGTATCCAGTCCTTCGACGATGCGGCGCTCAAGTTTCTTGGCCGGGCCCATAGCGCGGCAGAAGCTTCGAAGGCCATTACGGTTGCGGAACGATCTTTTGATCGCGTGTCTTTTGACCTGATCTATGCCCTGCCTGGGCAGAGCCGCGATGCCTGGGCGTCGGAACTCGCACAGGCCCTGGCGCGTGGTACCGGTCATCTTTCGCTCTACCAGTTGACGATTGAGAAGGGAACGCCGTTCTACGCCGATCATCGTCGGGGGTTTTTTGCCCTTCCTGAGGAGGATCTGGCGGCCGATCTGTATGAATTGACCGGTGAAATGATGTCGAAAGCGGGGTTTGGCGCCTATGAAGTCTCAAACTATGCTCGTTCGGGGCAGGAAAGCCGTCACAACCTCGTATATTGGCGTGGTGGCGACTATATTGGGGTCGGGCCCGGTGCGCATGGGCGGTTGACCCTAGACGCAGCGCGGTTACGGACGGAACAGGTCCCGGCACCGGCAGGCTGGCTCCAGGCGGTCGCACAGGATGGCCATGCGACCCGGGTGTACGAGCGCGTCGCACCCATGGAACAGGCCGAAGAATATCTGATGATGGGATTGCGGCTGGCCGAGGGGATTGACCGGGCGCAGTTTGCACAGATCGTCGGCCGCCCCCTCGAGGACTGCATCGACGGCGCGAAGGTTACGGCTCTGAGCGATGCCGGGCTGTTAGAGACAGATCTGCGAGGGTTGCGCGCTACAGGTGCGGGTATTCAGCGTTTGAACATGATAATTACCGCAATAAGCCTCTGAAGTGTCTGTCAGAGGGCTGTTCTGCTTAGTTAGTGAGGCTTTCGAAGATCTTTTGGGCCGGATCAACGATTTTGTTGCCGGATG
>MEHZ011615468.1_pt1 | contig 11057 bp, 30 predicted proteins | sample 897221 | NCBI WGS metagenome assembly MEHZ01 (sample SAMN05514161, study PRJNA337945) | marine metagenome | isolation source: marine surface water | place: Arctic Ocean | collected 2007-12-13 | reverse complement strand
AAAGTGCGTTTTCTTACCAACTTTCCTTAAATAGTTGTTGACAGACACCCCAAAACGACGTATAATACATTTATGGAATTGAGAAATTACACAAACAAATTACTAAATTACTTACTGCCTTGGAGGCATAATATGACTGCAACTACAAAAAGTGCTCCAGTAGCACGTACTCCTAACTACTCTGACATTCAAGTCGCTACCATGATTGAGTGTTATACTACTGAACCTACTCGTGCTACTGTTGATGCCCTAGCACGCAAATTTAACAAGAACTCTCGTAGTATTATTGCGAAGTTAGTACGTGAAGGCGTGTATCAAACCCCCGTACGAGTTACTAAAACAGGTGCTCCTGTTGTTCGCAAAGCTGCAATCATTGCTAACATTAATGCAAATCTTGGTTTGGCTGACAGCGATTTGGCTTCTCTAGAAAAAACTTCTAAGGCTGACTTGGAAGCTCTTCTAACTGCTATTACTTTGCGTGTTGTAGCATAGTGAACTGGGATATATTGTTAGACTGGTTCACAGCCTTTATGTTGGGAGGGTTTGTATGTGCCTCAGTAGTTCATATCTACTGGGAGCTTACAGACCCTGGATATGAAAAGCGTACTAAAACATACCACAAATCACACGATCATTACCGTGATGGAGACAACACATGAGTGAAGAAGAGATGGATTGGTACACAATCTTGTACGGCATGATGCAAGACGGAATGAGTAAATATGAAGCCATGGCTGCTATGGCAGTCATGGACTGCCCTAATAGTATTATGACGAAACTGCTGGAGAGTGGAAATGCGAAGAGTTAAAGTGATAAACCGAATTACATTAGAATTCAATCGTGATGAGTTAGAAGAGATTCGTGATCTTTTGCTTGTTCTTACTGAGCAAGAAGAGATAGACAAAACAACTGTACAAGTAGCTGCAGATTGGGTCAACGTACTAAATGAGAATATAGTATGACAAAACTAAGATCTCAAGAAGACACGTATATTGACCTTGAAACATATATTATGAAAGCATGGCAAACAAGTGAAGATTTAAATGCAGTTATGCACGCTATGGAAGATATGACAGAGGATGAACAAGCCACCGCACTTCTTGGTATCTATACTCTAAACGAAGTTCGTATGAAAGACCTGTGGCGTGTATTTGAGCAATTTGTACAACAAAAGAAAAAATAATTCTTGACAGAAAGGTTAAAAATACGTATAATAGTATTTCAAAGATTGAGAAAGAAGAGTAAATCGCGACTACAAAGGGATCTGGTCCCGCAGTAGATATATTCTTGAATGTGGGAGAAGTTAACCTCGTAACTCACAGCTTGGTTCTTTCTCTTCTTTGAACAAGTCCAGTAGTAATGCTTGAGTGATGTGGCCGACGTAGTCGTCTTTGATCTCGCGGAGACTACTGGCACAACAAGTCCGTGGCTCTTTTAGGGCTTAACGGCAAGGTAACTCGGTATACCTAATGTAAAATGTAAATGTATCGAGGAGTCCACGTCTAGCTCGGAACGGCGTAGGTTATGTCAGTGTAGCGTACTATCCCTTATTGCTCAGTGAGGCAATTAAATTAAGAAGCGCGAGGTGTCATAGTAGCCCAACTATGTCAGATTTAGGTAGCGTGGCGGTCTCCTTCATCACTAAACAAAAATAATTCACAGCCCTTCTATCCCTCTTCATGAGGGATTTTTTATGCATGTCCTAAAAAAATTCTTGACAAATTTGTGAAAGTTCAGTATAATAGTACAGTCGAAATTCAAAAGAAGGAAACAACAAATGAGCGAAAATGTAATTAAATTCCCAACCAAAGCTCAACAACGCTTGGCCATGAAAAAACGTCTTAACACTGCAATCTTTAATATGGATAAGTACTATGACAAGATAGATGCTATCATGGCTGAAATGTGTCTTTTAGAGGACGAAGTAGGAAAACTAGAAGCAGATTATAGTCAAATACTGAGAGAATATGCTAAAATATCTTCGATGGAGGATATGGAAACTCGTTTTCTAAGTTACTGTACTGATGCTAATGTTCACTGGGATGGAGACACTAATAGTATAATATTTCGAATGCCTTTTGAAGACGACTTGATGAATGACGAGGAGGAAGAATGAATTATACAAAAGAACAGACTATAAAAATTGTAAGTCACTACGAAGCCGAACCTACTCCTGAAACTGTAGCAGCACTAGCCACAGAACTCGGAAAGAGCACTAAGTCAATAATAGGAAAATTAAGTAGAGAGGGAGTGTATCAACGATCAGTTTATGTAACAAAAAGCGGAGATGCTCCAATCACTAAAATAGAACTAGTGTCGCTCATAGCAGGTAATTTGAATCTAGAAAACAGCAGACACTTGCTTGACGGTTTGGAAAAAGCTCCTAAACAAGTATTATTTCTAATAGAGAAGAGTACTGCCCCTTAAATCAAAGCTAGAGCAGACCACAACAAATAGATTCACCTATGCCCTCTACGTGAGGGCTTTTTAATACTTGTGATAAAGAGCTACGCTCTTTCCACTAGCGCTAACGTATGTAAGCTAGGAAGAAATAGGAAGAAAACAGAAGGGGGAGGAAGAGAACTAGGAGAAATTATTTACAATTATAAAAGACCAAAAATATATCGCGAATTGGGCCTTATTATGTCCGTATATATGCTTGTAAAAAACAGACGCAACTTTAGTAAAGATTGATTAAAGGTCTCTTAGACCCAGTGTTGGTGCTATTTGATTATCGTGGTCATATATAATTGTAAAGAAGAAGATAGAAAAACGATTTTGTAAAGTTAGTGTTTGTGGAGCTCCCGTTCAACACTCACGCTCCACTATTTCACTTTCCTACAAGCTTTTTTCTTATAAGTGATTAAATCTTAGTTTACTTGATTACATATCAAATTGTATATTTATTATATCACACAATTTGAAATCTGTAAAGGTCTCTTTTTTCCGTAGGTGATCGGAATACAGAGTTGAAAGCCTTTTCAGGAAGTAAAAAATATTTTAATTCCGAAAGATGAGAGGAAGCGCAAGGAGAATCCAATGCGCCATGCATAACAAAAGAAAGTCAGAGGCCGTTTCTACAGAAGTACCGAGTGCTATAAAAAACATGACTATAACATAGAGAGTCCATGCTACAGTGAGTAGGTCTCCTAGAAACTTACTCCCCATTTACAACAAACTCATTTTCTGTACCTTTATACCAAGTAAAGGAATCCCTTCTGCTCACTACTTCCAGTATCTTCTTTTTAGCGTAGTGATCCAGATAGCTTGAGCGATACAGTTCATTTACTACGTCTCGTACATCTTTGGTGACAGATGCGACCCAAGGGCTTTCTTTCATAAATCTGGCTTGTTGCCTTGCAGCATCAGTTTCTTGATTCGCAACGGTATACATAACTTCAGGAGCTCCATCCATTGCCTCCAATATATCATCATAGTGAAGAATGGGCATTGTAAATGCTTCTGCCATTTGATTAACATTGTCTTGAAGCTCTTTTTTTGTTTCTCCAAAAGGATCACAGGGAGTCTCACTACACTCATTTGGCCACCCCGCCGCATTATAGTAGACTTCATGAATACCGTAGTAATGGTCTCCGTCTTCGGTTGTTTTTATTACTATTCTATAGTTCCAGGCTCTCATCGATTACTCCACTCATTTTTCAGTTCTACCCACCAAACTTTACCGTCTCGCTCTGCATCATAGAAAGTGGATGCGGTAAAGAAAGTCATAAATATAATACCAACATGAGCGACTACATTTGTAAAGATACCTAGAAACCAGCCCATTGAAAGTCCAAACGCTACAGCCCATCCAATCGCAAGAATCATTGTAACATAGAATTGTACAACTAAACTTGGAATACGTTTCAAAGGGTTGTATAGTGGATTCATTACTACATTCCAAGTATCATAGAAATGCATATATGCTCGTTGCCACACTGTCATATTATGTCTCCTCCGTAGTCTTCGTCAGTACCAAATCCTGCGGAAGCAAGAGCATCTCCATCATCTTCGTCATAATCGTGTTCATCATCAAAGCTCGGATCCGATTTTTCCAGACACTGCATTTGATATAGACGATGGAGAGCATCTTTATCAAAGCTCGGATCCACACCAGGAGTAATTTTTCCAGACACTGCATTTGATATAGACGAAGCAAGAGGATCTTCTTCATCAAAGATCGGATCCCAGTTTGGATCTTCCCAAGGTTCTTTGTGGCTATCCTGCATTACTTGTTACTCCTCGACGAGTAAGTTCATGTCGTATCTTTTGAAGCCGCTTCGGGGTCAGACGAGCTTCTTGAATGTCCGAAACCAGTTGACGAGTAGAAATTGTATGCATGTAGAAGTTCTTCGTGCTCATCTTCTTTGTGCTACGATCCATTATCTTTTGGGTTGGTGCGTATTTAATCGGCATAAATATTCCTCAGTTTGAATGCGTTGTTTTTCTAGAACCTCTCTTTGAAGCTCTATCATTTGTTTTTGCTGAATGTTTCTCTTTTCCTGATCTTCAGTAGAATTTACGAGTTCAGGAATACTTTTGGCAGGTGTTGGGGGTTTTAAAGTTGGAAACTTTAATAAATTTGCCATAAATTTCTCCTTTCTTCATTTTATAAGATTATTATACGGAAGTTTAAGGTGTCTGTCAAGGATTTTTTCCGTTGTATACCTTCACTTTCTCAGTATCTTCCAGCCGAGGAACGCAGTAAGCATTTACTTCACGTTGAGTGGGATATATCGACATATTAATCTCATTCGCAAACCATATACATCGTGAGACAGAGTAGAAGTACATATCATTGCCTTCCACTATTTCACCAGTAGATTTATTTAGAACAATTAATAAAAAAAGATCTGTAAGCATGACTTACTTCTTTGGGAATGCACTTGCAAGGCGAGGGTAGTATCTACCTGCAAGTGTAACGCTAAAAATATTTAGCTGTTCAGTAGAAGTGAGCAGTTTGTCTATCTTCATCGCCTGAAACCTCCAGTCAATACAAACACCAGACATTACATACTTCTCTTCTAGTGATAGATCGTGCCCATTGTCTTGTTCGTACACATTAAGCTGTCTCAAACATTCTCGTTGCTCAGTATGCATTATAGGAAGATTGACGCTTTCGCACTCTACCTTGCCAGTAGCGATACTACACACTAATACTAGTGCACTAAATAGCTCCATTGTTTTTCTCCTTATAGTTTGATACTGCTGCTTTAATAGCATCTTCAGCTAATACAGAGCAGTGAATTTTTACTGGGGGCAAGGCAAGTTCATTTGCTATTTGTGCATTAGTTATAGAACTAGCATCCATAAGAGATTTACCTCTGACCCATTCAGTAAGTAAACTGCTGCTAGCAATAGCACTACCACACCCATAAGTTTTAAATACAGCATTGGTAATGAGTCCATCCTCGACCTGAATCTGAAGGCGCATGACATCTCCACACGCAGGAGCACCCACCATACCTGTGCCCACACTTTTTTTACTTTCATCCAAGTTACCAACATTTCTAGGGTTTTCATAATGATCAATTACCTTAGTTGAATATGCCACAGTTATCTCCTATGTAGTGTAGAAACTTTCTCCACACCCACATTTGCTTGTTTCATTCGGATTGTTAAACTCAAACCCCTCAAAAAAATCTTCTATCTTATAGTCCAATTCTGATCCTGCTAGTACTATTAGACTTTTTGGGTCTATATACAACATATGCTCAAACACTTCGTCATTTGTCGTGTCTTCGTCTGCTTTAACATACTCAAGTATATATGTTAAACCATTACACCCTGCTGACTCAACTCTTGCACGAATACCTGGACACTCTTTCTCCATAGCTTCATGCAGAAGTCTTTCTCTCGCAGCGGGTGTAATGCTAATCATTGAACTCAAGTTCAAGCTCTAAAACCTCTACTATGTTTTCCAAATCTAATTTAGCAAGTTTTTCTTTGCAATACTTTACCCACCGCTCTCCTTCGATAATTTGCATCTCGTAGTAATGTCTGGTTTTTTCTAAGTATTCTTCGTTCATTAGGGGTGTCCTATTCCTGCCTTTAACTGTTGTTGAGCTAGTATAGTTTCAAGATCCGGAGGAAAATAATCTTTGCCTTTGAGTACTTTGCCATCGCTACGGTATATGACTTTGCCGTCTTGGAGCTTGCTCATGTTGGAGCGGTGTACTTCATCAAAGCATTCGTTTAAGTCAATACCAAAAGCTTGTCCCATTCCATAGACTACATAAAGAATATCAGTAAGTGCGTCAGCAACTTCAACTAAGCTTCTTCGGTCTACGCCGTCATGTAATTCGTCGCACTCTTCATCAATGAGTTCAAGCCGTAGCTGTGTGATAGCTTCTGAAGGCCAAGCAGGAACCTCTTGAACCTCTTGTCCGAATGTATGCATAAATTCTCTTACTTTATCTTGATTTGTCATAGTCTTTTTCTTGCCTTCTTTTCTCTCTGAGTTTAGCGGCAGACATTTTTTTATTTCGTCTAGCCGATGGTTTTTCATAAAATTCTTTTTCTCTTAAAGCTACTAACTTATTGCTTTCTTTTATACGTCTTTTGAATATTTTAAGAGCGCCCTCTATATTTGTACCTCTTACCTGTATCTTCATTTAAAAATAAATCCTCTATTTCTTAATTGCCACGCTTTGCTAGTTATTGCTTTAGCGCTACGTCCCGGCAAGTACTTTGTGAGCTTCTCTTTATCCACATGATTGTAATTTACTAGGAGCAACTTGCATTCTACATTACTCCAAGGCTTCTTTTTATATTTTTTCATAGACTTATTATAAAGCATTACAAGTATATTGTCAAGCACTATTTTTTTAAATCGTTAGACACTTTTAACAAAAATTATATATTTTTTAAAAGGTATAAAAAAATTTATCTTGACAAAAAAGTTAAAAACCAGTATAATACATACATTATTTAAGAATAATTCAAGCCGAAAAACTAAGGATACTTTATGGAAATACTAATATTAATAATGCTGGCGTGTGTTTTTGGCTGTGGAATAACCTCATACTATTTAGGGCGCAGAGTAGGTATAGAAGACACTGTTACTCATTTAGTAGACGAAGGCATCATAGTACTTGATGAGGAATAATAAGGAATATATGATAACTAATGAAAAAGGGTTGGACAGTATGGAAACATGCTCTCGGATCTTACTCAAACGAGGATACCGCAGGGCACGATGATGCGATCGCTTTGATACGCACGTTTCTTGTCGTCTTTAATTTAATCGCAGCGGGGTTAATAATGGTCAACATTTTAGCAAGTTGGGCATGAAAAAATTATGGAGAATCTGGGCGAAGAGCTTAGGTGAAAAAGTAGGAGAAACTGACGTACAGGCAGATACAATCGCCATAATCAGAACCGTCTGGTGGTTCACTCACATGGCAACGTGTATCTTTATTATACTAAACGCTATTGCAAATCACGGATGGGGATTATTATGGTAGAACTTGAACGAGAAATATTATCAGACGGAAAAACACAGTTCAAAGTAGTGGACAAGGATAAAGTTTATATTATCACTACAAGCGAAGAAGCTGCCATGAGCTGTTACCATGAGAGAGTAAATGAAAAAACTAAAAGAATGTGACTGAAACAATAATGTTTCAGTATAATTGATCGCCGAAAGGGATCACAAGCGCGTACCGAAAGGACGCATAAGGAGTATAACTATGACACATCAACATATAATGTCAATGGCAGACCTACAGAAAAACTTTCTCGGGTTTGACCGACTGCAAAACGACTTTTTCAATAATACACTTGATCAAGGCTACCCTCGCTATAATTTAATTAAAGCAGGAAGCGGGTATCGTATAGAACTCGCAATACCAGGATGGGATAAATCCGACCTGGATATTAGTCTTTTCAAGAATGTCTTAACGATTCAAGGCACGCAAAAGCAGACGGAGAAAAATGAAGAGACATACATCCACAAAGGATTGAGTGGAAAATGCTTTAAGCGAGCTTTCACAGTAGGGGAATATATTAAACTAGAGAAAGCATATATGGCAAAGGGCTTGCTGTGTATAAATCTAGTAGAAGAACTTCCTGAAAGTGAGAAACCAATAATCGTTAAAATTAATTAACAAGTGACAATCAGGAGAAAAAGTCAGTGATTAAGAAATCAGCATGTGTACTATGCGGGTTGGCCCCCGTATTATGCATATTTGCAGCACCATTTATAGTAATCTTACTAACAGCAGTATAAAGGAGTAACCCAGTGGACATAGATAGAGTACAAAAACAGCTAGAGATTGATGAGGGCGTAGTTTATGAAATCTACTTAGATCACCTAGGTTATGCAACCTTTGGTATCGGACACCTTATCACCCGTGACGACGAAGAATATGGAAAGGATGTAGGAACTTGCGTACCATACGCTAGGGTTAAGGAAGTATTTAAGAGGGATTTAGGCGTTGCGGTGTTTGAATGTACTGTACTTTATGACTGTTGGGACGATCTACCAGAGGAAGTCCAAGAGATTTTAGTGAATATGCTATTTAATCTTGGACGACCTCGTTTGAGTAAATTTAAGAATATGAACAAAGCAATTGCAAACCAAGATTGGAAACTTGCTAGTATTGAAGGAATAGATTCTCTTTGGTACCAACAGGTAGGCGCTCGTGCAGAGCGATTAATGAAGAGGTTACGGGATGTCAGTACTTAATGCATTGATTGGACCAGTTGCGGGGTTACTTGATAAGTTCATCCCAGACGCTGGAGAGAGGATGGCTATAGCTCATGAACTGAGTACTATGGCGGAACGACATGCACAAGAGTTGGCGAAAGGACAGTTGGAAGTCAATAAAGTAGAAGCTGCAAGTAAGAGTTTATTTGTTGCAGGATGGAGACCTTTTATAGGCTGGGTATGTGGACTCGGATTCTTGTCCAATTTTATACTTATACCGATGGCTAACTTCGGTCTAGCACTTGCAAAGATAGCAGTAGTAGTACCAATGATAGACACAGCACAAATGATGCCCGTACTTCTAGGAATGCTAGGATTAGGTGGTATGAGAACAGTTGAAAAACTTAACAAAGTATCGAGGGAAAAATAAAATGGAAGGCGAATTTAACTCAAAATCTAGAGAACATTTAGAAAAGTTTCACCCTAATTTAAAAAGCATTTTAATAGAGGCTTTAACTATAACAGAGCTTGATTTTGAGATACTAGAGGGACCACAAGGAAAGAAAAGACAAGAGCATTTGTGGTACAAAGGAGAAATAACTACAGAGGGAGGCCCTGCTATGTACGGGTCCGGAGCATATCTCGGTATTTATATAGGAGGTATTATTTGTTTTAGTGCGTCGATATATACAGAGCTAGCTACAAGTATTAGCTATTCTGCATCAAACCTTGGGTACTCAATAGCTTGGGGAGGCGCTTACTCAAAACATGAGGGATTGAAAGATATAACAAAAATAAACTACGGAACCTTAGAAGACTTAGTATCTGAGTGCCACGAAGAAGCAAGAGAAGGAGAGTATGACTACGTGCCAAGAGTTAATTATTTTGAACTAATGTTTGAAGATTAATGTTTACTGATATTTTTTATACTAATCCTATTATTACTGAAGCATCTTCTGATATCTTACGATGTGAGTTTTTAACTCCTGAAGGATGTTTAATGCTACAAGAGACCTGCAAAGCTATAGGGGGCTGGACAACAGAGTTCGGAGATAATCTATATAAAACTCACGATATACACTTTGAAGACAAACTGCCTGATTTTTTTGAAATTATAAAAGACCACTTTCATTCAGAAGTGGTGCCTCTTTGTGCACAGTATTGGGATATCCCTTACTTTGAAATAACAACAGTATTTGCTATAAAGTATTCTGACGATACACAAAAAGAACTAAAACTCCACCATGATGATAGCTATATAAGTGGAAGCGTAAAGTTAAATAATGAATACTCAGGAGCAGAACTATACTTTCCCAGGCAAAAGTTTTCTAATGTAAAAGAACGGATAGGAGACATACTCTTGTGGCCAGGAGATATCACACACAGACACGGATGTGAGCAACTGTTAGAAGGAGAAAAACACTCTTTAACTATATGGACAAAGAAACTTGAAGAATCATAATATTTATACAGATGTTTTTACGGTAAGCGAGCTAAGAGGATTAAAACAAGCCTCTCTTCACTCGTTGTATACTACTCGTATTTATACTACGTTTACTTTACAGCAGATAAAAATTTTAAAAATGTTTAATATAAATAAATGTTCTTATATAGAAGAGTGGTCTCAAAACCCTAACTTAATACCTTTACCAACCGAACATTATGATAAAGATGAAGAAGTTTATGATAAGTCTGGAGAGCTAATATTTCCTTTGGCAAGCTGTATAATTTATATAGATATTGAAGAATTACACGGCTCTTCTCTTGTGCTTTGCGATTGTAAAACAGAAATATTGCCAAGATCAAACATGATAGTAAAACTAAACCCAGGAGTGCTACATAAAGTTACTCCATATATAAGTGGAAAAAGATTGTCTCTAAATTGGAATTTGTGGTAGTATTAGGTTAAATATTACTTGACAGCGATTGCTTTTTTTAGTATAATATATTTTAAAGTTAGGAGAGTAACTATGGACGAGAACGATACTATTACACAAACTTACGCAACACTACTAGGAACTGTTGCTGCAGTAGTAACTTCTGGAGTAAACACTTTAGAAGTCGCCGCCTGTTTAAGTCAACTAGGTTTAAGCCTGTATAAAGACAGTTTAAGTCCTGAAGACTACGAAGTTATGTGTAATGAAATAATCAATAGAAGACATTTAGTAACAGGGTTTTCGGATAGCTATTGGGCAGTAGAAGAGTCAAACAAAGTCTTGCATTAAGATAAAACTGGAAAAGTAATGAAAAATAACTTTGTCGCAAAACATATGAATAAATTCAATAAGTCTTCTACTCACAAGGACAAGACAAAATATGATCGTGTCAAAGAAAAGTGTACTCACTGGGACTTAGACTATCTCTCTAAAGAAGAGTGCGAAGAATTGCTTAAGCAACAAACTGACCC
>MEHZ011608235.1_pt1 | contig 11062 bp, 5 predicted proteins | sample 897221 | NCBI WGS metagenome assembly MEHZ01 (sample SAMN05514161, study PRJNA337945) | marine metagenome | isolation source: marine surface water | place: Arctic Ocean | collected 2007-12-13 | reverse complement strand
CATACTGCCTTAGATGGTAAGCAAACTCCTGCAGAAGGATTAACATACTCTGTAAGAATTGGTACCACTGCTGGTGGAGAAGAAATTCTTGCTAGTGGATCTGACATAGATGGAGTGAAAGTTGCTGCAGATAAAGGAAATGCTGAAAACAACCTGTCTTGGAAAGTAAACGTTCCTCAAGGCGAGTATTATGTTTCTGTTCAATCTATTGATGCAAGTTTTATTGGATCTACATTTAGTCCTGAACAAAAGTATACAGTTACTTCTGCTTTCAAACTTGGAGATTCAAACGGAGATGATGGTATTAATATCTTAGACTTAACAACGAACTTGGATTATATATTAGGAAATAACCCTAAAGTATTTGTTCAAGAAGTAGCAGATGTAAATAATGATGGCAAGATAGATGTAACTGATATTTCAGCTATAGTTAACTTAATTCTTAATGGTGAAGGTGGAGTTGCTAATGGTTCTAATTATGATCCATATGACTGGGACTACTTCTCTGACAAGCCTGTTGGCGATGCTACCTTAGTTTATACTGACAATAGAATTTATTTAGAAAACGACAAGCCAGTTACTTCTTTACAATTCTCAATGGATGCGACAGTAGAATATGAATTGTCTGAAGCACTCAATAACATGTCAGTTGTAAGCTTTGTCAAAGACGGAAAGAGAACATTCTTAATCTATAGCTATAATAATCAGCCTATAAATGAGTTGACTAATGTAGTGTTTGATTACATTGATGTTAATGAAAATGATGATTTCGAAATTGTAGATTTAAGAGCTGGAACAAACGATGGTTTAGTTCTTGATTTAAAATACTCTGACGAAAGATTCTTTGATTCTTTAGAAGACTCTGTTCAAATGTATCCAAACCCTGCTAGTTCTAATATTAACCTGTTAACTGATGTTAAAAAGAACGTAGAAAGACTGGATGTGAATATTTATAATGTGCTTGGGGTTTCAGTTTATAATACGTCCTTTGATTCTATGGGAAGATTAAACGACCTGGATGTTAGTATGTTATCCTCTGGAATTTATACAGTTCAAGTTAAAATGATAACTAAGGATAATGAAGAGATTGTGAGTGTTCATAAGCTAATCAAGAAATAAAGATTGATGAATAGACTTATTAAGTTACTAATACTCTTTTTAGGAGTATCGATTTATAGTCAAGACACCCTGTCCGTTAAGGACGGGGCGTATGGCTATGACAAAGATTTTGTTTTAGATTTACATTTAACCACTGAAAGTGCTATAAAAGCATTACAATTTGATTTAAAATATGATGGTGATAATTTTAATTATAAATCATCTTATGAATTAATTAAAGCTAGGTTAGGTGCAGAAGATTCTGATCACGTTATTACTTTAAAAGAAGTGAAATCAGGTAATCTGAGAATTTTAATATATTCTCCTTCAAATAAAGCAATTCCCACTGGAAATGGTAAGTTATTAAGTATAGATTTTCACAATAGTAAAAACTTTGGTAAGTATAAATTTGAATTAGCAAGTGTAGTAGCTTCAAAGGAAGATAACACTAACTTAACTTTGAAATTAACAAATGGTGAGATAACTACACTAGCTCCTGGAATTGGTTGGAATAGTAATTCTATTGATTTTGGAAGTGTATATAAAGACGAAATAAAAGATCTTAAATGGGAATTACAAAATATAGGTACAGATACCCTAAACATAACATTAAATAAGGAAGAATTAACAAAATTTTCCTTAACAGATTGGGATTCAAAAACCAATGTAATTGCCTGGCCCCAAAAAATATATCCTGGAAATAAATTAGAAGTAAACGTGAGAGTAAATTCCTCTGAAAATGGAACTTTTAATCAGTCTTTATTTTTAGACTCTGACGATCCTGTAAATTTAGGAACCAAAGAGTTTAATTTTAAAGCTAGAATCTATAATGAAAACAGAATAGTTGTTCAATCTGGTGCTGATGCAGAAAATAAAAAAACATCTGATGTAAAAGTATCTATTAACGGAGACGAAGACATAACTAGTTTTCAATTTGATATCTATCCCCCTGATAATAATAACTCTTCTTTAGATGCTGGTGAAAATAAAGTTGAACTTATTTCTGGAAGTGCCAGTTTGTTGAAATCTGAAACAGATCACATCATAAGTTCTAATGTTAGAACAGATGAAAATGGAAATAAATTTTTAAGGGTAGTAGCCTATTCTCCTAGTAATGCTTTATTGGCTCAACCAATTGGAGAAATTGTTAAGTTTTCTGTTCGCCCTGATAAAATTCTTAATCCAGGTTCCTATCCAATTTTTGTAAAAGATATTGTTTTAACCAATAAACAACTAACAAACGTATCCTCAGCTTCTGAAAATGGAAGTATTAATTTAATCACAGGAAGACTAGCGTTTAAGTTTCCCCCAGTGACTGGTGACGACAGTAAACGTAACTATACTTTAGATTTAGGTGTTATTTTTAGAAATAGTTATAATGAAAAAACAGTGCCTTATTTCAATAGTGGAAATAAAAAATTAAAAATTACAGGAGTAATATCAATTGATAATGATGTGTCTATTTCTGAAACATTTCCTTTAGAAAAGGAGTCAAACGTAGATTCAAATTTAAACTTTAAAATAGTCCCATCTGGACTTACTGATGATTTCAGTTCTTACTTAAAATTTACACACGATGGTGGGTCAGAAATTGATTCCATAGAAATTAAAGCCACGCTTAAAAACAGAAACGTTTTAGTAATGAAAAATTCAAATGTTTCAAAATCAGCTGTCAATTCTATTCCAATTTCTATGTTGAATTCCAATGAGATTAAAGGAATGCAATTTGATTTGACTGTGCCAAAAGAAACTAAATCGTTTACATGGACTCTTAAATCAGATTCTAATGATGATTTTATTTTTTCTGAACTAAGCGATGCCAAAGATCCTGGAATAACACATTATGTAGGTGATGAAATTAAATTTATAAATGATGCTGGAACTACTCATCCACTTTTCATAGTTACAGCTTTAGGTAGTGAAGGAGGGTATGATTCTACTAAACAACTTGCTGGAGTAACTAATCAAGGAGCGACATCAGGAACAGTTACTGTTGATTTATCTGAAGTTTCACCAGGTACTTACTATTATATATGTGGAACTCACAAATCAATGCAAGGAGAAATAGTAATCCTTCCTAAATTTTCTATTGATGCGAAATCCGCAAACTTAATCTCTGAAAGATCAGCTGATTTTACTTTAACACAATCTATTTTAGGAGCTAGAAAATACAGATTCTTATTGTTTTCAAGTACCAATGCCTTGTTTACAGGAAATAATGGTGCAATTATTAATATGCCTTTAGAATTAAAGAAAATTGATAATGAAACCATGGCAGTTGCAGATGGTTCATACCAAGTGACTTTAGATAACATTATAATTTCCGGTAAAGACAACAGTAACGTAGCCTCAGAAGCAGCTTCTGCTGGAACAATTGTTGTAGGTGGAGTTAATGAATTCGATCCGGTAATAGATCCTGGTCAAACAACAACTTTGAATGAAAATCCAGTAACTAACACCTATTTTTATAAGGTTAAAGCTAGTGATGCAGATGAAAATAGTTTTGTAGATGATTTTAAAATTGTAAGTGGAAACGATGATGGAACATTTGGTGTAGTTGCTGAAACAGGTGATTTATATGTAATAAAGCCTGTAAATGTTGATTACGAAACTAAAAAATCATTTTCTATTGGAGTCACAGTTTCTGATGGAACTAAAACAAGTGCTGAAGAAACTATTACTATTAATATTACAGATGATCCTAATGCTTTTGTTGTGAATAATTTCACTGTGCAAGTTTACAGGGATAATAACAAATCAGGTTCTTATAATGATTCTGATGATATAAGAAAAAGTTCAGCTGTAGCATCTTCTGATTTTTCTTATGAAATAGAATCTGGAAATGACAAAGACTTATTTTTATTGGATTCATCAACAGGAAAATTAACTTTAGTTACTGCTCCAGTTTTTTCAAGTCCTACAGATTTAGATAAAAATAATATTTACGAACTATCAATTAGAACTATCGTTAATGACGATACTTCTAGTTTCAAACCAATTGTTTCATCTGAAAAAACAGTCTCAATAAAAGAAGATACAACGGATGCATTGACAGTAGCTTCTATTCTAGTAACTGAGGCTAGTGATGTGGATGGCGACGGAATTATAGATTCCTTAGATAATTGTCCTACTATTGCGAATTCAAATCAATTAGATCATGACAAAAACGGGGAAGGAAATGTCTGTGAGGATTCGGATGGAGATGGAGTTTTAGATTACAAAGATGTTTGTCCTATTATTCCAAATGCAGACCAGGCAGATTCTGATTTTGATGGAATTGGAGATGTATGTGAAGATTCTGATAGTGATGGAGTAATTGATATATTTGATAATTGTCCTTCAGTTGCAAACTTAGATCAGGCCGATATGGACGGAGACGGTATAGGTGATGTTTGTGATGATGATAAGGATGGGGATACAATTTTAAATACTACAGACAACTGCCCTTCTGTTGTTAATACAGATCAGGCAGATTTAGACAATGATGGTATTGGGGATGTTTGTGATGATGATAAGGACGGTGATACTATTTTAAATAACATTGATAATTGCCCAGCAGTTGCTAATACGAATCAATCTGATATTGATGGGGATGGAATTGGAGATCTTTGTGATGAAGATATTGATGGGGATGGTAAATTAAATTCTGAAGATAATTGTCCTAATGTTTCTAATGCAGATCAAGCAGATTTAGACGGAGATGGTATTGGCGATGTTTGTGATGACGATAAGGACGGTGATACTATTTTGAACGATGTTGATAATTGTCCGCTAATCGCTAACGCAGATCAAGCTGATGCTGATAAGGATGCTATAGGTGATGTATGTGATACAGTTTTTAATATTCCAGTAAACAACAACAAGGTTGAGGTAACTAGTGCTAGTTGCATTGGCACAAGCGATGGGTCGATAGGACTTAGCGTGGAGGACAACGCGTATGATTATAGTATTACTGTTACAGGCAAAGACGATCCAATAGTAATTTCTGGGGAGAACAAGACATCTTCTGTTACAGGGTTAGCTAAGGGAACTTACAGTGTTTGCTTTAAAGTTACTGGACAGGCAGAGTATGAACAATGCTTTGAAGTAGTAATAGGCGAACCCAAAGCACTTAGTGCGTTTATTGATGTAGACAACGACAAAAGAACTACTAACATTCAATTAGGAGGCTCTAGGAGCTATAACGTGGATGTGAATGGAGAAAGATTTAAGGTAAGTGGAGATAAGTTTAGTACAACACTTCCAACCGGTCTTAGTATTATCAAGATAAGCACGGATTTAGATTGTCAAGGAATAATAGAAAGAGAGATCTTTATTTCAGAGGATATTTTCTATTATCCTAATCCAACTAAAGGAGAAGTGGATGTCTTTGTAAATGGTGAGGATAGGGGAGTGAAGATGAGTGTATTTACCACCAAAGGAGATCTGGTGTTTACTAGAGATCAAGAGATATTAGATAGTAGAAAAACAGAATTAGATTTAACAGGTGTTCCAGCAGGAACTTACTTAGTAATCTTGGAAGGAACAACCGTTAGAAAAACCTTTAAAATTGTAAAAAGATGAAAAACAACCTATTAAAATACTTTAGTTTTCTTTTTACTTTGACTCTTATAAGCTGCGGCGGTGGCGGAGGAGATGATGGAGGCGGTAACACTGGTGGTGGAGGTGGTGGCCCTGTAGTTAACCCCCCAGGAAAATCTACTTTAACAGCACCTGCTAACAGCGAAACTTGTGAGACTGGAACTAGCGTATCGGCTACTCAAAGTGATTATTAATGGATAAAAAATACGATGTAATAATTGTTGGTTCTGGACCAAACGGTTTAAGTGCAGGTATTTTTTTAGCTAAAAAAGGGATAAAGGTTTTAATACTGGAAGGGTCTGAAACCCTAGGTGGCGGAATGCGAACAACTGAATTGACATTACCTGGTTTTAAACACGATATTTGTTCTGCTGTTCATCCAATGGGATTTCTATCCCCCTTTCTAAAAACATTACCTCTTGATAAATTTGGATTGGAATGGATTATTCCCGAAGCTTCAGTAGCTCACCCTTTAGATTCTGGAGAGGCTGTAATTTTATCTAAATCAATTGAAGAGACAGCGAAACAAATGGGAGTAGATTCATCAACATACAAAAATCTGATTCATCCTTTTTCTAAAAAAATAAATGTATTACTAAAAGACACCATGAGACCTTTAGGGTTTCCCAGCGATCCAGCTCTTTTTATTCGTTATGGCTTAAAGGCTATTCAGCCTGCAACATTATTTGCTAAATCTGCTTTTAAAGATGAAAAAATGAAGGCACTTTTTGCAGGATGTACAGCGCATAGTATTTTGCCTTTCAATAAATTATTTACGACAGGGATTGGGTTGTTATTTTTAGCCGTTAGCCACGAAGAAAATTGGGCCATCCCAAAAGGAGGTTCACAAAATCTGGCAAATGCAATGGCGGATTATTTTATAAGTCTTGGCGGAGAAATTCAATGTAACACTAAGATTGATAATTTTAAACAATTACCAGAAGCCAAAAAATACATTTTCGATACCGACCCTATACAATTAGCAACTATTGCTAGTGATCAAATTCCTCTTTGGTATAAACAAAAATTAAACAAATATAATTTTGGCCCTGGTGTATTTAAAGTTGATTTTGCTCTTAATGATCCCATTCCATGGAAGAATAAGAATTGCTTAAAGGCTTCTACAGTTCACATAGGGGGTTCTTTTGAAGAAATTGCCCAAAGCGAAAAAGAAGCTTGGGAAGGAAAACAAAGCGAGAAACCATTTGTTATGCTTAGTCAACAAAGCCAGTTTGATTCAACAAGAGCTCCTAAAGGAAAACACACGGGTTGGGCCTATTGTCATGTCCCTAATGGATCATCAAAGGATATGACTCAAATTATTGAAAATCAAATTGAGCGCTTTGCTCCTGGTTTTAAAGATACCATTCTAGCGAAATCCAGCATGAGTCCTAAAGATTTTCAAAGATATAATCCAAACTATCTCGGAGGTGCAATAACAGGAGGATCAGCAGATATTACACAATTATTCACAAGGCCTGTAGCTAGAATTAATCCCTACAGCACTCCCAATCCTGATCTTTTCATATGTTCTGCATCCACTCCACCGGGTGGTGGTGTACATGGGATGTGTGGTTTTTATGCAGCTAAAAGTGTATTGAGATCAATACAAAACTAATTGTTTTACTCCCAAGGCTGAATGTCCTTTAATGCTCTAGTATTTCCTGTGCCTTTTTCAATCAAACCATCATGAGCATCATAAATACGATATTCTAAATTCTGTGTATGAAACTGAGGTGATTCTACCATAATAACTCGCAACTGTTCTGACTTATAATTACAACGTTTTTGAATGGAGTTTAAAAGTGTTTCATTATGCAAATGGCCATCACCAAAATTCCAACCCACAACTTCACCAGCAAGAGCTTCGCCATCAATCCAACGATAATCATGAATAGAATCAATTGCTTTTGGCACTAACTGATTTATCAATCTTCCAGGTAAGTGCATTAATCGAAACCCTAAAATCATTGAAATAATGCCTTCGGCAAAATCAGTTTCATATAATTTTTCCATTTGCACCAAAACATCTTTTGAAGTTTTAGGGATCTTTTCTTCGATTACATCCTTAGCATCACCCTTAAAGAGCCATACACTATATGCCCATGTGCCGGCATAGTATCGCATTGATAAAAGAAAGGATATATACTTTGGAAATAAGTTGCCTAAAATTGGAAAAATAAATAATGAGAGTGATAAGACAGCAATCAATATAGGGGAGCTTATATCTAAAGGATTAAAAGCAGGATTTCCATAAAACAACATCCAAGCACCATAGACCATAATAACATTCCATTCGAGAGGTACACCCATGGGGAAATTAGCGAAAATAAAAATATGAAAAAGCGTTATTGCAATTAAAGCAAAGAAGGTAATCTCTGCATTACCCATAAAAGTAATTAAAAGTATAGGCATTACAAACTCAATGAACGTTCCAAAATGTGCCATATTATTTGCTTTACGGCTAGGTCGTAAATCTTCTGGGTAGGATTTAAAAAGACTCTTTTTGAAGTTGTCAAAACAGGAAGGAATGAAAAGAACACTATTACTAATCATAACATTTACTGCAGAAGTAAAGTTGGGTGTTAATTTGGAAAAAGCAGCCCAAAACCATATTCCGAACCAAATAATTTTTAAACCAGCTCCTGTTTCTAATGGAAAAAGAAAACATACTGCCATGGGTAAATAAATATCTCCTCGTGCTGCTAAAAATATAGTCCGATCTAAAAGGCCACAGATAAGTAAGAGAATAATCACTGGAATTACGATACTAGGCGTAATGTCAGAAGCTACACAAACACGAATTAAAGCTATTAATAATAACAAATACAGTCCTATATCTAACCAATTTCTAGAATCATTTCCTAAAAATGGGATTTTGGGAAATAATGGGACTTTTACGGTTTTTGGACGTAAAAAATAAGTGATTCCACCAATAATGGGAGCATAGCGACCAGTTAAAGGGCCACTGGCTCCACCCAAACCAATAATTTCAATAAGAACAGTCCAGAAAATAAATTTACCAAGAGCTTCAGTTTTTGTCCACCACAAACTGAACTCGGAAATACCTCCTAAATCATTTGAAAAAGAACAAAACCAAAAAAACATAAAAACATAAAATATGATTTTTATAAAATAAAAAATCGTAACAGATATTGGAGAACCATATCCTTGTAAAGCCCAGTTTTGACAAACTTTTTTAGCACGCTCTGTATAGGATTTCTTTTTCCATTCTTGGTAATCGTAAGATAAGGGCATTGGTTTTAAAAACTTTTCTAGGGGGGTCATTGTAGTTGCTGTTTTTGATATTGAAAAGGAGATTTTTAATCCAAATCTTAAAAAAATGAATGATGTTTTAGCTAATGTATTAAACTAATTTAATAAGAAGTAGTTTATTATGCAAATCTGTTTTCAGGGGTATTTATTTTCCAACTCTGAATCCCAAAAAATACCATTTCTAAATTTACTTTCTTTAATTTTAAACATGGATTATCCTTCGAAAATTACAGTAGCTTCATCTTGATGCCAGGTCAAATAATTCCTTTCATACAACTTGTCTACGTTGTTTCGTTTAATTTTTAAAGTAGGTGTTGTCAAACCATTTTCGACAGTCCACTTGTCTTTAACAATAATTAGGGTTGATATTTTTTTGTATCCAGCTAATTGCGCATTGACTTTTTTCAGAAAATTACTTAGATAGGATTTGATTTCTTCTTGAGGCTTTGCAAGTCCAATTTCAGACATAACCCCTAAACAAATAGGCTGGGAAAGCCCTATACCAGCAACGCAAATTTGTTCAAATTCAATAATATCAGCAAAATAGCTTTCTAAAACGAAAGGTTCAATATATTTACCTTTAGAAGTTTTAAAGATGTCTTTAACTCGACCGGTAATGAATAAGAATCCTTCTTCATCCAAATGACCTTGATCTCCAGTATGGAGCCATCCATCTTTTATGACTTCTGCGGTTAATTCGGGTTGCTTATAGTATTCCTTCATCATAAAAGGACAGCGCATTAAAATTTCGGAAGTTTCAGAATCAATTTTTAATTCTACTTCTGGTTGTGCGATTCCTACAGACCCTACTTTCCCTATCATATATGGCTCAAGGTGCGTTGTAATGGCACAGTTTTCAGTCATTCCATATCCATTTGTGATCAAGATTCCAATTTTACGATACCAATCTTTCAAAGATTCTTGTAAGGGAGCAGCTCCAGAAACTATGCCTCTGGCTTTACTCAGTCCCAATTTTTTCTTGAATTTATTTTTCAAGATCCATGACAAAACAGGTATTTTAAGAAGCTTTTTAAGTTTTTCCTGAGGATGTCTGGATAAAATTCTCATTTGAAATTTAGTCAAAATTCTAGGTACTGCAAAAAATAATGTTGGTTGTGTGTCTTGTAAGTTTTTGGAAAATGTATCCATACTTTCCGTAAATGAAATGGTTCCTCCATAACAGAATACTGTAAATTCAATTACAATGCGTTCTGCAATATGACATAATGGTAAATAAGAAAAGAAGGAGTTGTTTCCGTTGAAATCTATTTGAAGTTCGTTTGACTTTAAAGTAACTAACTCAGTTCTAGAATTGGCTAAGTAATCCAGTACTACTCCTTTTGGACTTCCTGTAGATCCGGAAGTGAAAATAATGGTCCATACATCACTCAGTTTAGGAATGTGAGGGGTTTGTAAAGGTTCGAATTGATTGATAAAGTTGAACCATTGATGCCCTTCGTTGATATTTGAATGGCCAGTATAATTTGGGAATGCAATTATGGGCATACCTTCAGGAACACCATGTTTTTGCTCTTCCCAGTCTTCTACTTTTCCAACAAATAATAGGTCAACATCACCAAAAGTAACTAAGTTGTTTATTTCTTTTGAGTTCAGATTCGGAAAGAAAGGTACACTGATATATCCAGCCATCATAATAGCTAAATCTGCAATAATCCATTCCCTACAATTTTTTGAAACTAAACCTATGTGAGCATTTTCTCTGAGCCCCAAGGATTTCAAACCTGTAGCTAGTTTTCGAGCGTATTGCCCAACTTCTCCCCAAGTATAGATTTCCCAAACATCCCCAAAAGGTTGTTTTAAAAAAGGTTTGTCTCTTAGTTTATCTTCCCAATCGTAAAATTTAAAATCATATGTTTCTGATGTATTCATATTTAATTCAGTTTCTTTTTTTTATTACCATGCCAACGGCTAGTTCTACCAATGCAGCATATAAAATATAGTTATTTTTTGTTAATTCATCATAAAAAAAATTTGAGACCTCCACATTTATAAAAACTAAATAACAAGCTTAAAGTTTATCTATTTTGATTGCACTGTGAAGTGAGTTAAATTCAGGAATTGACTTAGCAATACATCTACTATTTTT
>MEHZ011526376.1_pt1 | contig 11064 bp, 10 predicted proteins | sample 897221 | NCBI WGS metagenome assembly MEHZ01 (sample SAMN05514161, study PRJNA337945) | marine metagenome | isolation source: marine surface water | place: Arctic Ocean | collected 2007-12-13 | reverse complement strand
CCGCGGCAACGCGCAGCTGCCAATCGACCAGATCGATTCCGGTGACCATTTCCGTGACGGGGTGTTCGACCTGCAGACGCGTGTTCATTTCCATGAAACAGACATCGCCCTCCGGCCCGAGTAGAAACTCAACCGTTCCTACCCCCGTGTACCCGACCGCGCTGGCCGCAGCGATCGACGCTTCATAAAGCGTGGCGCGGGTTTCATCGGACAACGCCGGCGCGGGCGCTTCCTCTATTACTTTCTGATGGCGGCGCTGGGCGGAACAATCACGCTCGAACAGATGCACGATATTGCCGTGGGTATCGCCGAAGATCTGGACTTCGATATGCCGTGGCTTTTCGAGATACTTCTCGATCAGCAGCGCCTCATAGCCAAATGACGATGCGGCCTCGCGCCGCGCCGATGCCAGTGCGTCCGGCAACCCGGTCTCTGCGCGGACAATGCGCATCCCGCGCCCGCCACCGCCCGATGCCGGTTTGACCATGACCGGGTAGCCCGCCTCATCGGCAGACGCTGTCAGTGCTGCGTCGTCCTGGTCAGACGCCGTATCGCCCGCCAGCACGGGTACGCCCGCTGTGGCCATGATCCGCTTGGCCTCCGCATTTGATCCCATCGCGCGGATCGCCGACGCGGGCGGGCCGATAAAGACGAGCGCCGCGTCAGCACAAGCCTCCGCAAAGTCGGCATTCTCTGACAGAAATCCGTAGCCTGGGTGAACCGCCTGCGCGCCGGTCGATTTCGCCGCATCGATCACCGCCGCAATATTCAGATAGCTTTCCGATGACGGTGCCGTCCCGATGCGGACGGCTTCATCGGCCATGGCGACGTGCAGCGCATTGCGGTCGGCAGAGGAATATACCGCGACCGTGGCCACCCCCATTTGTCGGCAGGTAATCCATCGGTGTGTCCGGGGTGGTCGATGTGCTATCGATTTTTGGTGGCGATGTCGCAGTCGATTGTACAGGCGGTGCGATCGATCCGATTACCGGTTGTTCGTTGCCGAATGCGCCGTTGTTCGGTGGCAAAGAATTTGCCATCAATCTCATCGCCTCATCCGGCTGGTTCAGTGGTGACGATGTGCTCCCCACGGGACTAACACCTGCTAGCGGACTTACTCTTTTCGGTGAGGGAGAGCAGTTTTCCGGTGAGACTGTGGCCGGTGAATTTGCAATCGATTTCAACACATCTGCAGCCGTGCCCGAGCCTGCCATGCTTAGCTTGTTCGGTTTTGACATTGCAAGCTCTGTCTGGCGACCCAATGGCGCAAGACGAATTAAGAAGCAACGTCCATCGTTTTACGCAAGACGGCGGTCCTTTGAGACCGCCGTTTTCTCGTTCGGAATATCCGCTATGGGTCAGAAGCGGACATGACGAGGTCGGGGAATTTACGTCCGCTATTCACCCTAACCGAGGGCGTCTAGAATATTCGAGGCCATTCAAACCGAACGGTCTCCTGGAGTCTGCGTTACTCGCAGGGACGCGCGTGATACCGTGCACTTGAATGTTTCCGTCGTTTGTTTGGCGGACAAATAGCAGTAACACGGGGAGATAGGCTATTCAGCAAGTTATAGGAGGCCACGCCGATGGCTGAAGAAGAGGGAAACAGCCAGGTGTCGGCCGGTACCGTTATTGCGAACGAACTCATCGAATTCGCGAACGAAAAGCAAGAGGCCGGTGTTGATGCTGCGGTTATCGCAGCAGCGTTGCGTCATGCTGCGGCTAATTACACGGCGTTTGCCTTCCACGCTAAAGGAGGCCCACTGGACACCGAAGATATAGTGGAGGAATTCGTTCGATTCCTTCATTTTTATGATGGTCGCCATCGAAGTGGTACGCGTCCGATGACGCCTTTAGAAAAGCTAGTGCAGCAAGTCGAAGACGAATAGTTGGTAACCGGCCAAAGGGCGTTCACACGTTAACTGGCACGGTTGCCTGAACTCGATCTGGATCAGGCGGCAAGCTAACCTTGATTCCAGACAGCGAGCGTATCGGCTCGAAACTTCCTGAAAATACGTTGGGATAGAAGATGGCGTTGAACGTAGACGGTGTTGTAAACCGCGGAGTGGATCGACAGGAACCGTTTCGCTGACCCTCGTGATTTGTACCCCTCCTGTTTTCGCTCTCGCCGCCAGACCGGTTGGTGTGAGTTCTCCGCCCGATTGTTCGCTCGCAATCCCTGATCGGGTGGAAGGGGAATTCAAACCCTCGGTACGATTACGCATACCTCGTTTTGACACCGCCGTTTTCTTTTGCACGATGTCCGCTTTGGCTCAGATACGGCCTCTCTGAACGTGGCCCCGTTACGTCCGTTGTTCACCTAGGAGCGGACATCCGCAAAGCCCGGTCAAAGGATCCGCTCATAGCCAGAAGCGGACCCCCCGCGGCTACGCCTGACCCAATTCGTATTTGTCGGTGTCAGATGTCGAAATTTTCCACGCCAAAATCGCCCGTATCCAAGCACCGGTGCTCATATCCGAGCGCCGTTGCCGGGTCGCATAAATAGCGAGCAGGAAAAATTCACATCCCGGTCGCCTTAAATAGATGCCGTCTGCGCGTTACTAACAGCGGCCGAGCACAACGATCCCGCCCCAATGCAGTTGGCATGACAATTGATTATTAGCATTCAACTATATTGAAATTTAGTAGGAGCAGGCAATGTTTGCCAACCACATCTATGTGGCTTACCGCCCTTTTTATCTGCGATCGTTCTTGCCATAAAAAATCCAGATGGTTCATGAGGTCCTGAAACGATTTCAAGAACAATCAAAACCTTCGCTGCGGTCGCCGTCGTATTTCTGGGTAGCATCGCTTCGGCGCAGGCCGCAATCATTAACGTTTCTGGAATCAGGGCTTGCCGGCGTGCTGTTGGCCCTCGCCATGCCACTCAGAGCAACAGATGCGGAGAGGCATTCTCCACTCCGCCACCTTGAGCATATCCTGCACCCATGGGTCGCCTTCCTGGTGCTGCCACTGTTTGCGTTCGCCAATGCGGGTGTAATTTTTCCGGCACGTCGTTCTCATCACTTCTGGAGCCACTGCCGCTTGGCATCGGGCTCGGGCTTTTTGTGGGCAAACAGATAGGCGTATTCGATGCTGCCTTCCTCATGATCAAGACCGGACTGGCAAAATGCCCGAACGGACGAACTGGGGGCATGCTGCACGGTATCTCTCTGCTCTACAGGATTGGCTTCACGATGATTCTGTTTGTCGGTGAGCTCGCATTCGATGATGCGGCCCATGCAACCGCTATCCGCCTCGGCGTGCTGGCCGAGTCACTGGCCGCCGGTACATTGGGCTACTTCGTGCTCAAATTCGCTATTGCCGTACCAAAGGAGACTCAAAAGGCTAGGCCGGGCAATCTATTAACCCTCGGCGGGAACTTAAGCAGGCATTTACGGGAAAACGCTCTAAACCGGCCGCACTGTGGCTAGCTAGATTACGCGATCACCCGGGGATACGGGTCGCCGGAGGATTACGCCAGTTTCTGACCGTATTTCTGTACGTCCTTAAAGCGGCCCATCAGGTAGTCCCCCGACTTGATGGGTTCGTGTTTGGGCAGGATTTGGGGCGACTGGCACGTCGGCAGGCATTCGACTGGAGCATCAAAATCAAGATTGAAAAACATCGGGATTGAGTAACGCTCTTTGCCTGTCCGGTTTACGACCCGGTGCTGATTGGAGACATAAATGTCATTTGTCCAGCGCCGCAAAAGGTCTCCCAGGTTGACGATCAGCGTGCCGTCGATATAGGGGGCCTGGACCCAGTCACCGCTGCGGGTACGGAGTTCCAGACCGCCGATCGGGTCCTGCGAGAGCAACGTAATCATCCCGTAATCGGTATGCGGTGCCACACCGAAGCCGGTATCTTCATCCGGTATCGTCGTCTGCGGTGGATAGTGAAACAATCGCATCTGCACCATCGGAGTCTTGCAGTACTGGAGGAAAAAGCCGTCTTCCATCCCGAGAGCAGTCGCAAAAACCCTGAGCAGCCGCTCACCCAATGCCTGTGTTTCCAGGAAATAGGCCTCAGCCGCCTCCCTGAACCAGGGGAGTTCCTCCGGCCACTGGTTCGGCCCGTGTAACGGCACCCCAGCGACGACCAACGGGTGGGTAAGCGGAAGGTCTGTGCCGATCTCATAACTCTCTTTGAGATCGGGCGCATAGCCCGGGTGTTGATTAATTCCCTGTTGCATAAAGCCCCGACGGAACTTGTCGTCCATCTTGTCTGCTATCCGCTCCGAAACCGGAATATCAAAATAACGTCTCGTAGCATCGAATACGTTCTGGGAAATTTCGGCCGGTATCCCGTGGTTTTTCACGTAAAAAAACCCGATATCCCTGCAGGCACGATCTAGTTCTACGGCGAGTTCATCCAGGCTGCCACCTTCGGTAATCGGTGTCAGGTCCAGAACGGCAACGTCTTCTTCGGTCGCAGTGCGAACGGATTCCATAGCTCCAGATTTCCCCCTATGAATATCAGGCTGATTGATGGATCACGATATCAGGCACCCATGACACGGTTACCCTCTTTGTCGACCCAAAACACGACGATCCCCTGGACCCACACCACAAGCAGATGAAGACCAACCCCGATCAGGGACAGGATGATCAGCACGGCGAAAATTCCGGGCATGTCGAAGTTATAATTCATCTGCAAAATCAGGTAGCCAAGTCCGGCCTGCGATCCGACGAACTCACCAACGATCGCGCCGATTACCGACAGAACGGCCGCGACATCCAACCCAACGAAAATAAAGGGGAGCGCATGCGGGAACCTAACCATGCGAAACGTCTGCCAACGGGTCGCCGTGAACGCGACCATCAACTCTATCTGGTCGCGTGGGGCGGAGCGCAGGCCGACAATTGTGTTCGCAAGCAATGGAAAAAACGCGATTGTGGCCGTGATGATGATCTTGGATGACAGACCGTACCCGAACCAAATCACGAAAATCGGTGCAATAGCCACCTTCGGGACAGTCTGAAATGCAACGACATAGGGATAGAGTATTTTCTCCAGAAAAAGGGACTGGCCGATAAGAACTCCCAAAAGCAGCCCGCCAGCCGAACCGATCGCGAACCCCGCAACGATCTCATAGAACGTCACCAGAAAATGCTCGACGTACAGCCCCGTGGCAATGCCGTCGAACAGCGAAACAAGCACCATCGACGGCGCCGGGAAAATAATTTTGGGGATCTCAAAGCCCTGAACGATGCCCTCCCACAGCCCAAGGAAAATCACAAGTGTCAACAGAACCACCCCGTATCCGTCTTTCAAGGATTTCTTGGGGGCCACGTCTGAATCACTCATCACTCGATCTCTTCGGTGACATTGAAATGCTGTCGAATCCTGAATGAATAGGCACCAAATTTTTCCGTATTAATCATTTCGATCGTTCGGGGTCGGGGTAAATCGATATCGATGATTTCCGAGATACGCCCGGGACGCGGGCTCATGACCACGACGCGGTCCGCAAGAAAGACAGCCTCGGTGATGCTGTGGGTGACAAGCAGAATTGTTTTTCGGTTTTCGGTCCATATTCTCTGCAACTCTCGGTTCATCGCCTCGCGGGTCATCGCATCCAGAGCGCCGAACGGCTCGTCCATCAGCAGGAACGTTGGGTCGTTCACAAGGGCTCTGCAAATTCCCACACGTTGCTGCATCCCGCCCGACAATTCCGAGGGGTACTTGTTTGCGAAGTCGGAAAGGCCAACCATTTCTATCAGTTCCAGAGCACGAGCAGTGTACTGCTCGCGATCGCGGCGCTGGACCTGGGCCGGCATCACGATATTCTCAACCACGTTGCGCCAGGGCAGCAGCACAGGCGCCTGAAACACGACGCCGATATCTCTGCTCGGTCCCTTGAGTTCGCTGTTCTTCATCAACACGATACCCGACGTGCGTTCAAGAATCCCGGCGAGTATCTTGAGCAAAGTACTTTTTCCGCAACCGCTCGGTCCAACAACGGTAATGAATTCACCATCTCCGACCGTCAGGTTGATATCCGAGAGCGCGTGAACCTGTCCGCCTTCCTGGGTATCGTAGACCTTCTCGAGTCCGGTAATATCCAGAACGGGCTTGCCCGACGCCTCGGGCAAGCCCCCAACCGGGTCTTTGTGCAACACAGCTGGCATCGATCAACTACCCCATGCTGCAGGTTTTTGCGGCAGCGCGGACGGCGTTTGCATCGAAATCGTTGATTTTCTTATAGAAGTCCTTGATATCAACGAGGTAATCCGCAGCCGGGATCGTTTTCTTGATCAGGCCGGCACTCAGCATGAACTTTTGTAGACGTTCGTAGGCCACCGGATCCACATTGCCGACCAGTTTGTCGCCGCCGAGTTTTAAAGCCGCTTCCAGGGTACGAAGCTGAGAGTTCAGGCGATTGTCGTCCCATTTAACGGCAGTTGCTTCGTCCACGCCTGTTGGCTTCTTGGAAGGATTGTCCTTCCAGTAGATCTTTCGAACACATTCCGGGTTGGACAGTGCGAATACCGTCGCCTTGGCAGCGCCACGCGCTATCGCCAGGATCATTTTCGGGTCTGACTTGATTGTCTTTTCCATCACCGAGAGCGAATAGTCCGGGTATGTCTCCCAATCGTCTGCCTTCAGCAAACGAAGCTTGAGGCCGGCATTCTGAAATCCAGCCGTCGCTGATCCCCAGTACATCAGCCCATCTACATGGCCTTTGCGCAGGGCGGATACCGCAGGTGCGCCGAAACCGGTTGCGAGAAGTCGAACGTCTTTGTCGGCGTTAAGACCGCTCTGAACCAGATAGCTTTTCAGAAACAGAACGCCGCCAGTGCCGAGATTGATCAGCCCGACCTTCTTACCTTTCATATCTGCGCCCGATTTGATGCTGGAACTTTCAAGCACCGACAGGCGCCAGTCGATCACGCCGTTCATCATCGCTATCCTAACAGGAAGGTTGTTCTTCGTATTGGCCTGGATAATGACGCTGGAGTTGGCCTGAGCAAAATCGGCGTTCCCCGCAACCATCTGCTGCATGGCCTGCAGCGACCCGCCAGCTGGAAGAATTTCAACGTCGTAGCCTTCGTCTTTCCAGTATCCGAGCGAAACCGGCAGCGTCAGCCAGGGGTAGGTCAAATTCATCACAGAGGTACCGAGCGCGATCTTGACCTTTTTCGTATCTGCCGCTTTTGGGGCTGCTGATGGCGCAATCGCGCCAGACAGACAAACGGCAATGGCCAGTGAGCCCAGAAGGCCTCTGCGGAAATAGTTGGAAATCATATTCTTCTCCCTTTTTTTATGCGCTCAATCGGATGAGCATGACGCTTTACCAAATGCAGTGATCTGAGACGCCTCCACACCTTGCCTCGCAAATTCCATGCCACTGCACCGAACTCAGTTTCAACTCGCCACATTTGAGCATGACAATGGCAAAGTCCCACGTCTGTATATAAATTTATATAATTCGCCGCGCTGCACAACCTCACTCATGCATACTTATTAGCCCGCGTGCCTGAATGTCGCTCGTTTGCATTCGGCCCATTATTGAGCATTCTGTATGATCCGCATTACGGCTACGACAACGCCGCCTAAATCCAGATAAAGCGAGCCCCACAACCATGCAATCCGACACCACCATTTCCGATTTCATCGAGCATCTGCCCAAAGCCGAACTCCATGTTCATCTCGAAGGGACGCTCGAGCCGGCATTGTTGCTTGATCTTGGTCGCCGCAACGGAATCCAGATCCCGTTCGACACCGTCGAGGATCTGACCGCCGCATACGCATTCGAGAACCTACAGGAGTTCCTGGATCTGTATTATCTCGCCCTGACTGTTTTGCAGACCGGTGAGGACTTTCACGACATGACCCTAGGATATCTGCGCCATGCGGCCCAGGATACCGTGCGTCATGCGGAGGTATTTGTCAGTCCGCAGGCACACACGCAGCGTGGCCTCCCGATCGAGATGGTCATCGAAAGGATCCTGTCGGCCTTTGAGGAAGCATCCACGGATTTGGGCATGACCGGCGGTCTGATTGTCGGCATTCAACGCCAGTTCGACGAGGACGATGCGCTTGCCATGATCGATAGCTGTATGCCGTATCGCGACAAGATCCTCGGACTGGGTCTGGGCGGGCCCGAAGTCGGAAATCCGCCTGGCAAATTTCGCCGTGCTTACGACCGGGCCCGCGAAATCGGCTGGCGCACCGTCGCCCATGCCGGGGAAGAAGGAGATGCGTCATATGTCCGTCAAGCTCTGGAAGAACTGAAGGTCGACCGAATCGATCATGGTGTTCGCTGTGAGGATGACCCATCGCTTATGCATCGGTTAGCCGAAGAGGGTATCCCTCTGACCGTCTGTCCTCTTTCCAATGTCAGTTTGAAGGTTTACCCGGATATTGCCTCACACAATCTCAAAAGACTGATGGACGCGGGTGTTCACGTCACGATCAATTCCGATGACCCGCCCTATTTCGGAGGGTACGTGAATGACAATTTCCGAGCCTGTTCTGATGCCCTGGGCCTGGACCGTCAACACCTTTCCCGGTTGGCCCATAACAGCTTTACAGCCGCGTTTATCGATGAGCCACGGCGTGCAGACTATCTTTCCCAGTTGGACGAATACGTCCGGACCAACCTAACCAACTGATCGCACTGTCCTCTAGTAGCAGGTCAGCCTAGCCGGGCGCTTGCGTGAATTCAATCACTCGGCCACGGGTATCCGTTTGGCGAACTGCTCGCGCCAGTCTTCTATCGGCTGGAAGGTCGGGTCTGCCTTGGCGTGCGCTTCGGACGCCGCGTGAATTTCAGCATCGGTCATTGTGAAATCGATGTCATGGCGGTGCGGCTGATTGATGTACCAGGGCGTGTCCATGAACGCTTCGAGCCGGTTGCCTTCCGGATCGAAGAAATAGACCGACCACGCATTGCCGTGGTCGGTGACCATGACCTTCTGGACGTCTTCATCCGTCGTCACCGCAGCGTGAACCTGGCGGAGATCGGAGAGGTTTTCACACCTGAAGGAAATCTGGTTCACCGTGGTCTGATCTGTATCGGGGCGCCGCCCCTCAGCGACGATCACCTGATGATGATCACGCGGGTCGCGCGACATAAAGGCATACCGGTTGCCGTTCAGAAGCCCCTCATCCGCGATGCCGAAGCCGAACATACGGACATAGAAATTCTTCATCCGGTCGAAATCCTGTACCCAGACGCCAACATGGGCGAGCTTCATTTCCGGTAGTAAACCCATTGTGCTCTCCGCGTTTTCCTTTGTCTGTCATAAGTTTAGGCGCGAACGGACACTATCTGCAACGCCCTGAATCTCCCGCAGACTTGCATATCGCAGCGCAGGCGTTATTCATCCCGAATTGGATAAACGGAGGGCTGCATGAAGATCACCACATACTCAGTTAACGGAACTGAATCCTATGGCGTCGTGACCGACGACGGAATTATTGACGCGAAACCCCTAGCGGGCGGACCGCAGACCCTGAAGGGCGCTATCGCCGCTGGCGCACTCGACATCATCGCCGAGGCCGCGGCGGGCAAAAGCCCCGATCACAGCCTGGACGAAATCGAATTCCTGCCAGTTATCCCGAATCCGGACAAGATCATGGCCGTCGGTCTGAACTATCGCAGCCACGTTCTCGAAGGCGGCCGCGACATTCCCGAATGGCCGATGATCTTCACGCGGTTCGCCAATTCGCAGGTTGGTCACGGTCAGGCGATGATCAAACCGAACGCCTCCGACATGTTCGATTTCGAAGGTGAGATGGCGGTCATCATCGGCAAGACCTGCCGCCACGTCTCCGAAGCCGATGCGCTTTCCGTGGTCGCCGGTTATTCCTGTTACAATGACGGCTCGATCCGCGACTACCAGCGCCACACCAGCCAGTTCGTTCCCGGCAAGTCGTTCTACAAGTCGGGCGCATTCGGCCCATGGATGGTAACGGCGGACGAAATCCCCGATCCGGCATCGCTAACCCTGATGACGCGCCTGAACGGCGAAGAAATGCAGCGCGCAACCACGGACGATCTGCTGTTCAGCATCCCGCAGCTCATTCACTACCTGACGACCGTGACCGAGCTGGTCCCGGGCGATGTGATCGTGTCGGGCACCACCGGCGGCGTCGGGTTCTACCGCGACCCGCAGGTCTTCATGAAAGAAGGCGATACGGTTGAAATCGAACTCGACAAGATCGGCGTGCTCCGCAATCCGATCATGAGCGAAAAATAGCAGCGCGCTAGAATTCGCCTGTTTAACCGCCGGCCCTGTGCCGGGGGTTTTCTTTTGGCATCAGCGCGTCACGCCCGTGCCAGGTGATCTTCCAGCGCGCGGTTAAAGCGGTCCGGGTGTTCCAGATAAATCATATGTCCGACATCGGGCAGTTCAACAAAGCGCGCACCTGAAATCGCCGCAGCTATCCGCTGCACGACTTCCTGCGAGGCGGTCTTGTCCCCTGCCCCGGCGATTGCGGTCGCGGGACATGGATCATCTCCGATCTCCGCAAAGATATCGGCCCGCGCCATCGCCCGCCATTGCGCCAGATACCCTCTCGGTCGCGTCCATGACGTGACCTCTATTCCTTTTGCCACTGTCGCCGCATCGGCGGAGGCGGCGACCGAGCGCGGCGCATGATGTTTGGCGTAAGCCTCGACACCAAGCTCCGCAAGCAGGTTTTCACGCGCGGTAATGATTTCGGCCTGCCTTGCCAAGCCGAGCGGGCCTGACCCAATCACCGGCTGGGCCATAACCATGCTGGTAACCCGTTCGGGGTGCGAGTTCTGAACCGCCGGCATAAGGGTGGCGCCAAACGAATGGCCGACCATATGGGCTGTCCCGACATCCAGCGCATCGAGCAACGCGGCGATCGTTGACGCGAAATCGGCGACCGAGGGTTCATCACTCGGCCAGTCATCGGACTCGCCATAGCCCGGCGCATCCCACCCGATCACGCGATACCGATCGGCGAACTGGGCATACTGAGTTTCCCAGTTCCGAGAATTTCCACCCATGCCGTGGATAAACACGAGCGCGGGCCCTTCGCCCGCTTCGCGCCCCGCTTCACGCCACGCGAGCTGTCTCCCGT
>MEHZ011352693.1_pt1 | contig 11088 bp, 12 predicted proteins | sample 897221 | NCBI WGS metagenome assembly MEHZ01 (sample SAMN05514161, study PRJNA337945) | marine metagenome | isolation source: marine surface water | place: Arctic Ocean | collected 2007-12-13 | reverse complement strand
CGAGACCAACCCGACATAGCCGGTACCCACCATCGCGATTTTCATGCGGACATCTCTCCCAGACGCTTCAGCATGTCGCGGGTGCCCGGCCCCAGATCATCTCGCGCAAGCGCAAAGGCGATATTTGCTTCCAGGAACCCAAGCTTGTCGCCGCAATCGAAACGCCGGCCCTCGAAGGCAAGCCCGTGGAACGGTTGCCGATCGATCAAGCGCGCCATGGCATCGGTGAGTTGGATTTCGCCGCCGGCACCGGTTTCCTGACGTTCGAGCTCTCTAAAGACTTCCGGCATCAGGATGTAACGTCCGATGACCGCCAAATTCGAAGGGGACGTTCCCGCGGCCGGCTTTTCGACCAGCGCGTGCACCGGACGTAAAACGCCGGTGGTGTCCCCTGCATCAATAATACCGTAGCGCGAGGTGTGCGCATCGGGCACTTCCATCGCCGCAATCACGTTGCCGCCGGTTTCGGCAAAAACGTCCGCCATTTGCTTCAAACAAGGCGTATCGGCCTGGATCAAATCATCGGCCAGCAAGACCGCAAACGGCTCATCGCCGACGAGGTGGCGCGCGCACCAGACCGCATGCCCGAGACCGAGGGGTTCCTGCTGGCGCACATAGGCGATGTCACCTGGGGCCATGATCGTATCCCGAAGATCGGCGAGAGCATCGTCCTTCCCGCGAGCTTCAAGCAAGCCCTCAAGTTCGACACTGTGATCGAAATGATCCTCGATGGCGCTCTTCCCGCGCCCGGTCACGAAAATAAATTGTTCGATACCCGCAGCACGCGCTTCATCAACGGCGTATTGGATCAACGGCCGGTCGACAACCGGGAGCATTTCTTTCGGCATAGCTTTGGTGGCGGGGAGAAAACGAGTTCCCATACCGCCGACCGGAAAGATCGCCTTGCGTACGCGGTTTGCCATTGATTTAAAACGAAAGTCCGATTGCGATGCGCCAAAGGGCAGAAGCTATTCTTCTGCCATAGCGCGACGATACCGCGCAAGCACGGCCCTTTACCCGTTTAGCAAGACATCCTTGGCCTGGTTGACCTTTGCCGCCATCCAGTCCGACCCGCCCTGATCCGGATGAGCGCGCTTCATTTCCTGTCGATAGGCCGCTTCGATCTCAGAGTCCGTTGCATCTTCCCCCAAACCAAGTATCTCGCGCGCATCATCCGCACTCATACCGTCGCGTGTCCACGGGCTTTCCGAGTTTGCACTCCCTGCCTCAGAAGCTCCCTCGCCGACCACCTCACGCCATTCCGGCTGGGCACGATCAAGGAAACTCTCCAGAACACCGCGCGATTGCTCGTCTTGGCGCGCACATAGGCGCCACAGCTCGATCAATTCCCCCAGCTTCATGTCCGACAGGGTCTGGCCGGCAAACGGACCTTCGCGGACCTCGCCATCCATATCTCCTGAATCATGGTCGAGGGTCATCCGGAAAAAGCGGGTATCAACATGACTGGCGCGCCCGGCGCTGGGGCCTTGCGCGTTCTTCTGCATGCTTCGGATCGCCCGCCACCGCGCGATCAACGGAAACGCTGGAATCGACAGTACCCAGAGCAAGTTCCAGCGACCAGTCAGGGCGATAAATATCACCCCCGCGACGACTATGGTCCCCGCCGTCCAGCGGATTGCCAACAGAATATCGCCAGGACGAGCGCTGACATACCAGCGGCCCATAAGATAGAGCCCGACCAGCAGACAAACACCAAAGAGAATCCAGGGCATAGACGAGGTTACCTCTTACCGTTCATTTGATCTGCGATCTCGAGCACACGCCCCCCTTTAGCCTTACCCAAATCGGCAAGCGCGCGACGCCCGCCCGCCGAGAATACAGCCACTGCGGCAAGCAACTCGCGCAATTGCTGGCCACTGCCGGCGTCAAAACTACAATAGGCCCCGCCCGATAGTCGTGCGATCTGTTGAAAGGCATTGCGCGACACCGGTTCTCCACCTTCGTGAAAAATAAACACCGGGGTTCCAACAAGTCCCAATTGCCCAGCCTGGTGACCGAGTTCGTCGATATCCTCTTCCACCACGTCGCCGACAAACACGAGGGCGTCCACCTTCTGCTGGTTGGATTCTTTCAGGGCGTGGCTCAGCAATTTACGAATCTGTGTGCGGCCAGCCAGGCACCGCACCTTGATCATCCGGCGAACGAGTTCATCGGGGGATTCGAGCCAAGGGGTGACCTTCATCTCACCAAAGCCGCGGTAGAAGGCGAGTTGCACCTCCAGACCTCCGAGATCATCGGTCGAGGAAAACATCTCTGACTGGATCTGGCACGCCATGTCCCAGGTGGGCTCACGGCTAGCCGTCGCATCGATCGCGAACAACAACCGACCGCGGCGCCCGGCGGGGCGTTGCATCGGCGTCACCGCGACCTTCTCCAGAAAGGCATCAATTTCGGACCGGCTCGAGCGGCCGGCGGGCAGGTTGGGGTCATGCTTGTCGCCGCTCATCCGCTCCCCCTATCCCGACGCAGCAACGTCGGGAGCCGCGACAACTTCGGGCACACCGACCGTGTGCAGAAGATTGCGAACTTCTTGCAGTGCAGCGACATGGGACATGGTCAAAGGCACGTCCGCCTTCTCTTCGCGCACATCCAGCAGGGTCAGGCCTTTGAGGAAAAGCTCACGGAAAATCATCCGTTCGCTGAACCCATGGGCCAATCGGAACGACAGCCGCACCGACAAAGCCTCCAGCGCCACATCCATCTGGCGTTTGTTGCGGGAATCCAGCGCAGCAAGCCGATTGCGCATGACCACCCAGTCGATTGAGCCGCCGTCCCGTACCGCGCGTGCCTTTTTCTGCTCCCACACCATCTCGGCGTAATCGCTCAGGGCGATCACTTTGTTGGTCTCCGGGTCGATCCGGCCGAGCAGATCCAAATCGACAAAACTGTCGTTCATCGGGGTGATCAGGATATCTGCGTAAGAGTGGCCGATCCGTGAGAGTGGACTGTCGCTGCCCGGCGTATCGATGACGACGATATCGCTGGTCGCCGACAATTCGGACACCACATCAGCCAGATTCGTACGATCCGCTTCTTCTGCCTCCTGGCGATCCCGAAGCTGACTTTGCATAACCGCCCGGTATTCCGGATGGGGCAATTGCAGACCCATCTTGGCGCCGTAGATACGCCGGTTATCGAAATACCGCGCCAGCGTGCTTTGCCGCGCATCCAGATCGATCGCCCCGACCGCATACCCCTCACGCATCAGGCCAACGATGATGTGCATCGCTGTCGTGGACTTTCCGGTCCCGCCCTTCTCGTTGCCGAGAACAATGATTGTCGTGTTGCTCATGCCGGATTCAACCAAATCGCCGTGTCGTGATAGACGGCGCCGCCATTTGGACGACCGGCCTCCGCACTGATCAGAAGATTGATCCCTATTCCTTCAACGAACGCCCGGTTCGGCCAAACGCTCTCCACAATCACCGTGCCACGGCGCAAGCCTTCCGAGGGACGCACATGGACGCAGACCGAACCCTGGCTGTTGCCCAGTCGGACCAGATCACCCGCATCGAGCCCCAATTCCGCGCAAATATCGGGATGGATTTGGGCTTCAGGCCGTCCTTCGCGAACCTGACTGGTCGCGGTCTCCGTGAAGCTCGTATTCAAATAATTGCGCGACGGCGCGGTCACCAGCCGGAACGGATGCCCGGCATTGCGCGCATCAATCGCAGTGTCATGGTCAGGCAGGCTGGGCATCCCGGCATAGTTCCCGCCAATTGATGCCCAATCCGCCTGGAAGTGGAATCTACCATCGGCATGACCGAAGCCGTCGAGAAAATGAGAGGCCTCGAAGGACTGGGCACGGTCTTCCCAATGGCCTTCCCAAACCGTCTGGGCGTCGGCATAGCCGGACGCACGCAGGGTTTCGTCCATCACCTCCCATTCAGATTTTGCAAAACCCGGATGTTCGGCGCCCAGGCGCTTGGCAAGTTCACCAAGCACCCAATGGTTTGAGCGTGCCTCGCCGACCGGCTCGATCACGGCGCGGGCGACCTGAAGATGCGTATGACCGCCCGCCAAATACATATCGTCATGTTCCAGGAAGGTGGTCGCCGGCAGCACGATATCCGCCATTTCCGCGGTTTCGGTCAAAAACTGCTCGTGGACACAGACAAACAAATCGTCGCGGGCAAATCCGGCCCGCACCTTGCCCAAATCTGGGGCCACGTTCATCGGGTTAGTATTCTGGATGAACAAGGCGGTGATCGGCGGGCCATCGCCCAGATCCTGTTTGTCCCCAGTGAGGATCGCTCCAATTCGGGATTGATCGAGAATGCGCGTATTCGGATCCACCGCATCGAGCCCTTCGATCAGGGATTTATCGATGCCGTAAATTCCCGCGTTGGAATAAAGCGCGCCGCCGCCGGGATACTGCCAGGCCCCCGTTACCGCCGGCAGGCAACTGGCCGAGAACATCTGCACCGCGCCGTTACGCGAACGGGTAAACCCAAACCCGAGACGCAGATAACTGCGCCGAGTCTGACCATAAAGCGCCGCGAACGCCTCGATCTCGGCAACCGGAATGCCGGTGAGCGCCTCAGCCCATTCCGGCGTCCGGGAAAGCAGATGGGTTTCCAGTTCGTCGGCACCGGATGTGTGGGCCGCCATGTAGGCACGATCGGCATAGCCGTCTCGAAACAGCACATGCATGACCGCGCAGGCCAGTGCGCCATCGGTGCCGGGATTGGGCATCAAATGGATATCGGCCTGCTTGGCGGATTCGGTCACATAGGGATCGACCACAACGATCTTTGCGTTACGGTTTTTGCGCGCCTTTGTGGCGTGGGTCATCACGTTGATCTGAGTGCTAACAGGATTACAGCCCCAGATCACGATCAGATCGGATTCAGCCATCTCCCGCGCATCGACTCCGGTCTTGGACCCGGTGCCCGCAAGCCAGCCCGCATCAGCTAGGGTGTTGCAAAAGGTCGAATGCTGGCGCGAATAGCCCATGGTGTGACGCAACCGCTGAATACCGTCGCGTTGCACCAACCCCATGGTTCCGGCGTAAAAATACGGCCAGACGGTTTCCGATCCGTGGGTTACAGCCGCACGTTGGAGCTCGGCAGCCACAACATCAAGCGCCTCATCCCAGGAAATTTCCTCAAATGCATCCCGGCCGCTTCCCTTGGCGCCGACCCGCCGCAACGGCTTTGTCAGACGGTCCGGGTGGTGCACCCGTTCGGCATACCGAGCGACCTTGGCGCAGATAACGCCCGCTGTGTAGGTGTTCGCGGTGGCGCCACGCACCCGGCCAATAGTTTGCGGTTTCAGGCGCTCAACTTCGAGCGCGCAGGTGCTCGGACAGTCATGCGGACAAGCCGAGTGGAAAACCTGAACGTCAATTTGGTCGTCAGGTGCCGTATCGGAGCGGTTTTGATCCAGGGGCATCGCGAATATCTCCAGGGCACAACTATACCGGACGACGCCGGTAGCGTCGATTGCACGGGACGCTGTTATTTTCAAAATGCAATCTCGCCATCAGGGCGAAACGCCCGGGACGCAAAGGCAAAGGTCACATCATAGGGAACATCGGCGAGCTGCCCGTCAGTCCCGCGCCGCTGAACCACCACATTCCCGACATCCTACCCTGACGGAACGGTTGGATTGTCATGGACTGAGTTTTACCCCGGAACCCAGCGCAGCAGCAGGTCATCGTCCTCTACGCGGCCACGATCCCGCAGCAGATCAAGCTACCAATCCCGGTCGCCGACGGTCACCACCTGCAGCAGCGGTGAAACATCATCGGGTAAGTCATACGGATAGCGCTCGCGCAGCATGGCGCGCGACTGGGTCTCCCACAAACGGTCCATGCCGAAATAGGGCGTTTCACTATAAGGTTGTTGCATCACGTCCCGGGGCACCATGACCTGTCCGTGCGGGGCACGTTCGCGAAACCGGGTCAAGGGTTTCAGCCGCGCGGGAACCGTTTTCAACAATGCGCCGGATGAGACCTTGTTCGCGGGCTATCGGAAAAAGGGTCTGAAATGGGACGCGTTTGAACCGCGTTTTCTCGACATCATGGCCACCCGCAAGATCGAGGATCAGTTCGATCCAAAAGCCCTGGAAGGGGATTGCCTATTGTGCAGCGAGGACACTCCCCACAATTGCCATCGTCGATTGGTGATCGAATACCTTGAGGACCGCTGGGGCCAATCTCTCGACGTAACGCATCTCTGAGCCTAGGATTTGCCGACAGGGGAAAATCATGAGCCTTCACAGCGAAACTGCCCGCCCGACCACCGCCATCCGCGCGGACGAAATTCCCATTGTCGATATCGGACCGGTTCTGGCTGGCGAGCCGGGTGCCGTCGAGCGCATTGCCGAAGGTGTCTACGACGCCTGCACCGGTATGGGCTTCATGTTTCTCGTCAATCACGGCATCGCGCCTGAAATTGTCGACAAGACCTTTGGGGCCTCCCGACGGTTTCACGCTCTGCCAATGGAAGAGAAACTCAAGGCGCGCATGAACCGGCACCAGTGCGGATATATGCCCCCGAATGTTTCGGTACATTCCGACACGTTCGAGAACCATCAGACCGCGCTGAAACCTCAGGCCAGCGAAGCTTATAAATTCACCTTTGATCTTGCGTCCGACGACCCGGATTTCGGTCAGAACCGACGCTTCCGCGGCCACAACAAATGGCCCGACGAGACCAGCGTCCCGGGTGTGCGAGAAGCTTTCCTGAGTTTTCAGACAACGTTTGAGGCTTTCGCACGCAAATTGCTGCCGACCCTGTCTGTGGCTCTCGGCATGGAACCGGGATTCTTCGATCCGCATTTCGAGCGCTCGAGTTCCATGAGCCGGATCGCCCATTACCCGCCGGTCGGCGAAGAGAGCCAACAGATATCCCTGCCCGGCCACACCGATCTGTCTTTTCTGTCGCTGATCCCGCCGGCCACCAGGCCCGGATTGGAAATCTTGACACCGGCCGGTGACTGGATCGAACAACCGGTCGTTCCCGACGGGCTGTTATTTAACACCGGCAATACATTGTGCCAATGGACAAATGACGTGTTCAAGGCGACGCCGCACCGAGTCCGTACCGACCTGAACCACGACCGCTACTCGAATATTTTCTTCCTCTATCCGAATGTGGATGCGCTGATGTCTTGCGTGCCGAGTTGTGAAACCACGGAAAACCCGGCCAAGTACCCGCCCATCACTTTTGGGGATTTCCACGCCGACTACGCAGCCCGCAATTTCGCCTATGCGGAAACCTGGGACTGATCACAAATATCGACGGAAATATTTCGTTCGCTCCCAAATAAGGAGCACGAACCGTCTGGCCCGCAGCCTCAACAGAGGCGGTGTTTCTGATCCATACGCAGAGCGTCGAGATCTTTTTCCCACTCTTCTTCACCCGGCGGCTGATGAATGCCCAGCGTGGCCTTGTGATAGTCAAAATTGTCTTCGCCTTCGACCGGTTCCTTGTCCCAGGAATCTTTGGTGCGCAGAGCTGACCAAGTGCCAAGAACAACACACACGACGATGGCCACAAAGATCACAATAACTTCGATACTCATGACGTTTCTCCTGACCAGACCGGCCCAACTCACAATCTTTATCCTAAGTGCCACATTCCGCTCAAGAAATGGGAATCAATTGCCCGCGAGCGTTTGCGGAGATAAATCGGCGGCGTAGTATCCCTTCGCGAACCCTCAGGAGTATGGACGTCGTGACCACGACACCGATCAGCAACATCGCCGACGCCGCCGCCCGCATACGCCGGGCCGACCACGACTTCGTCAAGATCGGCGTGACGGATATGGATGGCTTGCTGCGGGGAAAGTTCATGCATCGGGATAAATTCCTGGCGGCCCTCGAAGAGGGTTTCGGGTTTTGCGATGTCGTCCTGGGTTGGGACATTAACGACCAGCTATACGACAACACGCAGACCACGGGATGGCACACGGGGTTTCCCGACGCGGCTGTCCGCATAGTGCCGGAAACCGGGCGGCAAGTTCCGTTCGAGGACGATAGCTGGTTATTTCTCGGTGAATTCACCGAAGCCGCCGCAGCGATCTGTCCGCGCAGTGTGCTCAAACGCGTGCTGGCCCGCGCCCAGGAGATGGGTTTCGGCATTAAGGCCGGCTTTGAGTACGAGTTCTTTCTTTTTGCAGAAACGCCCCAGAGCGTGCGCGAGAAGCACCATCAGGGCCTGCAGACCGTCGCACCGGGAAACACCGGCTATTCGATGCTCCGTCAGTCAACGCTGAGTGACTTTTATCGCGAGCTGTTCAGTCTCTGCAGCGCCATGAACATGCCCCTGGAAGGCTTGCATGAGGAAATGGGGGCTGGCGTTAGCGAAGCAGCCCTCACCGCGACAAACGGCCTGGAAGCCGCCGACCGCGCTGCCCTGTTCAAAACCCACGCGAAGGCGCTGGCCCAACGTCACGGAATGATGGCCACGTTCATGGCCAAATGGAGCGAGAACGAAGCGGGGCAATCCGGACATATTCATGTTTCGCTGACAGCGCCTGGTGGCGCGAGCAATCTGTTTCACGACGCCACCGCCGATGACGGCCCTGGCGTCACGATGCGTCACTTCATTGGCGGCCAACAGGCCATGATGCCGGAACTGACGGCGCTGTTCGCCCCCACGGTAAATTCCTACCGGCGACTGGTCCCGGGCCTTTGGGCACCGACAGTCGCGAATTGGGGAATCGACAACCGCACCTGCGCGTTGCGCGCGTTGCCGGGTTCGGAAAAAGCCGTTCGTGTTGAGCACCGCCTGCCCGGTGCCGACTGCAACCCCTATCTGGCACTCGCAGCCGCCATTGCCTCGGGCCTGCACGGGATCGAACACCAGATGGACCCCGGTTCACCGGTCGACGGAAACGCCTATGCTGAGGTCTTCCCCGAAGAGCGACAATTGCCGCGCAGTCTTGAGGAGGCCGGTGCCCGTTTTGCGTCTTCCACCATGGCCCGCGACTGGTTTGGCGATGATTTCGTGGACCATTTCGCCGCGTCGCGCGATTGGGAAGTCCGAGAGGCGCAAAAATATGTCAGCGACTGGGAACTCTCGCGCTATTTCGAACTGATCTGAAATTCGAGGAACTTTGATGTCACTCAATCCCGACACCCTGCGCGGCAACTGGAGCTTTCCCACGACCATCTGGTTTGGCGCCGGCAAAATTTCGACGCTCGCGCGCGCCTGCAAAAATCTGGGCATCACCAGACCCTTGCTGGTCGCCGATCCCGGGCTCTCGGAGCTGCCCATGATCCGTAACGCGATCGCGGCAAATAACGCCGCGGATATGCCAACAACGTTGTTTTCCAACATCAAGCCCAACCCAGTCAGCCGCAATGTTTTCGATGGGGTCGCCGCGCTTCGGAACACGGGTTGTGATGGGGTCATCGCGTTTGGTGGCGGGTCGTCCATTGATGCCGGAAAATCGATCGCCCTGATGGCCGCACAACCCGAAGACGGGGTCGATCTCTGGTCGCACGAAGAAGGACGGAAGGATTGGCAATCGGCACAGCCACCTTTGCCCATCATTGCGATCCCGACCACGGCGGGAACCGGTTCGGAAACCGGACGCTCAACCGTGGTGCTGAATGAAGCCACCGGACGAAAGGTGATTGTGACCCATCCGGGCATGATGCCGGGTATCGTGATTGCCGACCCGGAACTGACCCTGGAACTTCCCCCACACATCACGGCAGCGACCGGCATGGATGCGCTGGCCCATTGCCTGGAAGCGTACTGCTCCCCGTTCCACAATCCGTTTTGTGATGGCGTCGCCCTCGAAGGCATGAAGCTGGTGCATGGCAATCTAACCAGGGCCGTGGCCGATGGCAGTGATATCACCGCGCGCGCACAGATGATGGCCGCGGCTTCCATGGGCGCCACAGCGTTCCAGAAGGGCCTCGGGGCCATTCACGCCATGAGCCATCCCATCGGGGCGCTCTATGACACCCATCACGGACTGACCAACGCGGTCGTGATGCCCTATGTGTTGATGCGAAACCGCGACGTGATCGAACAGAAACTCTCCCAGGTCGCCGCCTATCTGGGTCTGTCCCGGGACCCGGCGGCAGGCTTCGAGGCCTTTGTCGACTGGTCTCTCGAACTGCGATCGACATTTGAAATGCCGCACACACTGGCTGAGTTGGGCGTGGCGGAAAGCGACCTTGACGCCCTGGCGGCGGCGGCCGAAATCGATCCGACGGCCATGGCCAATCCAGTTAGGCTCAACACCGCAGGTTTTCGGACGCTGTTTGAAAAAGCCTTTACCGGCAATCTCGGCTGAGTTCAGCCCTTGTTGTAAGGATTGGTCAGTTTTTCGACCATGGTGCGCAGAACGTCGCGAAACTGCGCTTCTGAAACATCCATCAGGACGGCATCTTCGAGGGCTTCCTGGCAAATCTCTTCGATTTCGCCCAGATTTTCACGCAACACGACGATAGATTCTTCACAGCTCATGACGTTGCCGTCGGGCTGCTTCCAGATTTTCGGTTCCGATTTGGCACGTGGACCCTGGCCCCCCATATTCCCATCCTCTTCCGAATCGGCATTGCGCCGCTAACTCGTCTTGTTACTGTTGAAACAATATTACAACAACACAATGCAAGCATTCATCTTTATCACGTGATGGCTTGCCGAACCCGTCCGCACGTTTCGAACACAACACAAACAATCGATATTCATTGAAGCTTAGGTGTCGCGGTACAAAATCAAAAGACATGGTACGCAGCCTACATGCGACCCAGTTCTGGAGGACGCCAAGACAGTTTTCTCCGCGCCGAACTACGACGGCCATAAACACGTGGTTTTTGGGCATGACGCTGAAACCGGACTCCGCGCCATCATCGCGGTGCACAACACCCATCTTGGTCCGGCGGTCGGCGGGTGCCGGATGTAGCCCTATGCCGATGATGTGGCCGCTTTGCGTGACGCGCTGCGACTTTCCCGCGGGATGACCTACAAGTCCGCGCTCGCCGGATTGCCCTTCGGCGGGGGGAAATCGGTGATCATCGGGGACGCAAAATCAGAAAAACCCCCAGAACTGATGCAGGCCATGGGCCGATTTGTCGAAAGCCTGAACGGTCTCTACGTC
>MEHZ011635555.1_pt1 | contig 11092 bp, 19 predicted proteins | sample 897221 | NCBI WGS metagenome assembly MEHZ01 (sample SAMN05514161, study PRJNA337945) | marine metagenome | isolation source: marine surface water | place: Arctic Ocean | collected 2007-12-13 | reverse complement strand
GCTTCACCGACTACAATCGGTTTAACTGGTACTGGTAATAACGCACAAACTTTTCAAGGTGATACTGCAACTGCTTCGGCAACTGTAAGTGCTAAAGGTAAAGTAACCGGTGTTTCTATTACTGCTGTTGGTTCGGATTATCAATCTGTACCTGCGGTTACTATCGCTGCACCTGCTACTCAATCTTTAGACTTAACAGACGCTGCTGTTGCTGTTCTTGCTGATGACGAAATTGTTGTCGCTTCAGCATTTTACAGTAAAATAGAAACTGGTGACGCTGTTACCTATTCTAAAGGATCTGGTGGTACTGCAATCGCTGGCGTTGCTGAAGGAACTGTTTACTTGATTAAATCTGGCACTTCAAATAAAATCTCACTTGCTACAAGTGAATACAACGCAACTACTGGAGTTAAGATTGATTTAACTGCTGTCGCTGCTGGTGGTACTGCTCATACATTGATCGGTGTTTCACCAACTGCAACTGCTGTAATTGGTCTTGGCGAAGATACTGGTGGTCTTAACGCACACATTGGATGGGTTAAGAAAACTGTTGGTACTGGTGGTCGTGCTGGTCGAGTAACCTACGAAACATTAGTGGCTGGTTCATCTATCTCTGGAGACGGAGAAGATTTATCATCACCTGATAGTTAGGTCGTATAAATAAATTATAGAGGAAGGGATTGCTTCCTTCCTCTATTTGGTCTAGATAGAATGTCTAGAGTAGTTTACCATTAAATTGGAATTTTAGGAGAATAAAAAATGGCTGACAAGAAAATTACCGCCCTAACGGATTTAGGAACTGGAATCGCTGCTGAGGATCTACTTCATGTGATTGATGATCCATCAGGTACACCAGTTAACAAAAAAATAACAGTAGAAAAACTATTTAACAATTTCCCTACATGGTTAGCATTCGATAGTACACCACAGGCACTTACTTCAACTGGTGCTGTGAACTTGACAACTGCTGTAACTACAGTCGCTAGTACTGGCTCATATGCCATCTCTCTTGCTGCTGGTAGTGTGGGTCAAATTAAAATAATTACAATGATTACAGATGGCGGTGCGGTTACTTTAACACCTGCTGGTTTTGCTGGATCAAATACAACGGTTGCCTTCAATGATGTTGGTGACACTATTACTTTAATATACCTTAATTCATCTTGGTGTGTTATTGGTAATAACGGTTGTACACTTGCTTAATAATGAGGAACTTATATGATAACTTTTAATAATTTACCACTTGAAAAAATTGAAAAACGAAAAGAAGAATTAGATATCGCAATAGTCGAATCTCAAAAACTTGTCGTTGACACACAAAATAAAATAAATGCATTGTCTGGTGCTAAACAACAATGTGATCTGTTCATCGCTGAAATAAAAGCGATGGAAAAAGAGACCACTTATAATGATGTTAAGATAGATGATGTCGCTAATCTTGCGACCAATGTCGCTAATGAAGAAGGAGAATCTGATGGCGGAGAAAATTAGAATGGGTGCAGGCGGAGTTCCTTATAAGGTTGCTGCTGAACCTAAAGACGAAGTTTTATCGGAAGTACTAAATGTAAATCCAAATAAAAAAGAAAAAAAAGAAGAGAAAAAAGAGGAAAAGAAAAATGAGAAGTTTTAAACAACACATTAACGAAAATCATTACGGTGATAAAAACGATCTTAACTTCTTTGATGGTTCAAATGAATCTAAACAAGTAATTAATAACTATCTTGGATCTATTTCTGAAAGAGAGTTTATGAATCCTGACGCTGCTGTACACCAAATTTATAACAAACTTGGTACTATGGGTGCTGATTTTATCGTACCTTCTTCAGAAGGACAAAATGGATCACATAAAGTAGAAGTTAAACAAGTACCTCATTATGGTAAAACTGGTGCTGAAGAAGCAGATCAGGTTACTGAAGGTGAACTGAACAAGTTTAACATGACTATTAAGTACGAGCAAATTCCTAATGGAATGTACAAGGTATCGGCAAGTATTAATTAACAGACTCTTTTATATTATGAACTTTAGAAAGTTAACTGCGAGCAATATTATGCTCTTTGCGGCCAAGCATTATGATAATCCATCGTGTCTGGGTCAAGCAGAATTCTTAGATGATATGAAACGCTTTAAATATGTGAAGCGTCTCTTTCGTAAGTATTCAGCAACAGGCGAATTGCGAACTAGATTAATCATCAATCACATTATAGTATTAACTAATGTATTTGGTGTTGACGCTGCTACTACAATGTTATTTTTTAAAGTTGAAAAAGAGTATTGGCCATTACTTAAAACATTTTTAATATTTTTAAGTTTTATGCCAAATACAGATATGATAGAGATTGATGTACATAAAGAACTATTGCAGGAGTTAAATAGAATTTAATATGGAAATTTTAAAAGAAAATAGAGCGATTGATTTATTCGTTACCTATCGTTTTCTAAAATTACTGGTAACACCTTTTGATAAGCAAGACGCTTTTAAATTCGGTATCATTGATAAAAATGGTAAAGTATTAAGAAAGGCGAGATCGCTTAGAGCAGGTAAAGAGAAGAGAGCATATACTTTACTTCATAGACTAGTATTTAACTTTAAAAGAATTTTAGGCAAAGTAGGTCTAGGTGGTAAATTTGGTACATATTCAGCTGCCGCTATCGCTTTATTAAAAGAATCTTATGGTGATTCAAATGTATATGAAAAAGAAATTTATAAACACTTGAAGAGAGAAGGTTATAAATTTGATACAATATCTGAAAGCGCTACATTGAATGAACCTATTACTGCTGGTATGTACACACTAGTTAACGATCTATATGATATAGAAGGTGAAGTACTTGTATCCGAAGGTACTCGTATTAATGTAAAAGAAGATATACAAGTCCACGATACAATATTAGGATATGAAGTTTATCCTATAGAAGTTAAAGGAACTAGTATATACCTAACTTCGGAGGATATTAAAGGTGAAAACTAAACCACTTTGGATAAAAGAGGACGCCCCAACAAATGCTACAGGTTCTGCTGTTCCTGGTTCTGGTGATACAGGTGAAGCATTCCCAAAAAAGAAAAGTAAAAAGAAAGACTGGATGAAAACCGGCATGGGTCGTAAGATTATGGCTAAAGTAGAACAGGTAAAGACATACGAAGAAGTCGAACCTGAAAAAACAAAGTTTCAAAAAGTAAAAGAATTAATGTATTCATATAGGGGTATTGGTCAGTACGGTTTAGGCACATATGTACCAACGACTAGTCATGGTAGAAATACCGACAATCCCGATGAGAAGCCGGCAGCCAAGTCGCACACAAAAAAAATCAAAAAGGAGAAGAAATGATAAATTGGATTAAAGGAAGACTTTCAGAAAGAACTTCAGTCGATGGAGCCGCTCTGATTGCAATTTGCATTTTCGTAATTTTATTCGGAGGTATCGCTAAATGGGCAGCTTGGGCTGGTCTTGCATATGGTATCTTCACTCTTGTAAAAGGAGAATAACTGATATGGACGATAAACAATTAACTGTATTATCGTCTAACTTTTCTTGGGCAACAGCGTCATTTATGGCTAAGTTGTCCGAGAATTGCTATCACGCACCAGAAAAATTTAAAGATAATATCGGAACTAAGTCTTGGACTATAAGATACTTTGATTTTGGTGGTACACAAGCATACGCCCTTAACGGTGAAAACAACTTTATATTAGCGTTCAGAGGAACAGAACCGACTAAATGGCAAGATATCAAAGCAGATTTAGATGTCAAGAAAGTTAAGTCGACCAGTATAGATGGCAAGTTAGAGGGTAAGGTACATAGAGGTTTTAAATATGCACTCAATGATGTCTGGAAAGATGTTGTACAGCATATGAAAGAATGTGAAACAGACAAGAAACAAATTTTTATAACAGGTCATAGTCTAGGGGCTGCTCTTGCTACATTGGTGGCAGGTAGATTAAATAATCCAGATGTAGTATTATATACATATGGTTCACCTAGAGCAGGTAATAGAAACTGGAATTCTATGCAGAAATTCAGTCATTACAGATTTAGAAATAACAATGATCTGGTTACTAGAATACCACCAGCGTTTATAGGGTTTAGACATAACGGAAACTTTATGTATTTTAATTCTAATGGCGATCATAAAAACAAACCAGGGTTCTTCTATATGTTAGGACATTGGTTCAAAGGTATAATCAAAGGCATATTCACATTGTCTTTTGATTCGTTTAGTGACCATAATATAAATACATATCATAAGTTATGTAAACAACAGGAAATAGGATAATGTGGGAAATAATTAACGATATGACAACTAACAGATTGTGGATTTACACAGCGTTAGTGGGATCATTATTCGGTCTTGCATTTTCAACATACTTCAAAGGCACACGAATAGGTCTTTGGTTGTATGGTAAATTTGATACGATTATAGACTATCTAGTTAACCGCTGGGGATTAACCTGGTTACAACAACCTGATGACGCATGGAGAAAGAAGTACCCATATGTTACCAAGAAGATAGATGAATTAGAGAAAAGAATAACTAAATTAGAAAAATGAAAATTAAATTAATAATATACTTAGTATTGGCTTTAGGAGTTGCGGGTGGATTTGCATATGTTAAAAAACTGCAATCTGATAACGCAATTCTTAAAGCGAATCAAATACAATTAGAGTCTGCTATAACAGAACAACAAGAAGTATTGGAATTAAAAGAACTAGAGTTTGCATTTATCGTAGAAGCAAACAAAGATTTAGCTGAAAAGTTAAACGCTGCCAGAAAAGACAATGAAGAACTTACAAAGAAATTTGCTAAGTACGATATTGCCGAATGGGGAATGCAGAATCCAGAAGCAACACAAAAAACTATTAACCGAGCAGTAAGAGAAGTTGGTAGATGTATGGAGATTGCAAGTGGATCACCCGTCACCGAAGATGACAAAACAAATAGACAATGTAAAGAACTTATAAAACAGAAAGGGAAGAAAAATGAAACCCCTACTGATTAGTATTATACTCGCATTATTTTTAAGTGGTTGTGCTGGTGTTAAAAAAATAGAGACATTAAAGGTTGCTGTACAAAAGACACCTTTAAACTTAGATACACCTGAACCATTAGAATCAAATGAAGTAATTTGGATTGTTATAAATAAAGATAACTACAAACAAGTCTTTGAAGAGTTGACAGCGAATGGTAAAAAACCTGTGTTGTTTGCATTGACAGATGATGGTTATAAAGCACTATCAATGAACTATGCAGACCTAAGAGAGCATATAATCTCTCAACACGAAATTATTATTACTTACAAGGACTATTACGAACCTGAAAAGGAATAATAGTGTCAGATCAATTACAAAAACTAGTACAGGATGTTGCTGTTCTTAAAGAACAGAACGCCACAGCCGCTGATATTCACGGAAGATTAGATAGTGCCATAGACAAACTTACAGATATTCAATCTGATATTAAGTCTATGTTAGCAGTACACGAAGCAAGATTAATTCGTGCTGAAGAAAATGACTCCGAGATACTTGATACAATGGAGTCTCGAAATCGTATTTGGCAAGATGATCTTAAAGAATTGCATGGTAGAATTACAAGTACCAGTAGAGACTTTATAGATATAAACAACCAACATGAAAAAGTTGTAATCAAAAAAGTAGATGATGTACAACAATACTTTGTAGCAGAATCACAAAAATTTGATAAAAGGTTGACTGAATTAGAACGCTGGAAATGGATTATTATTGGTATTTCCGTTGCCGTAGGAATAAGTGTAAGTCCCGTCTCAAATATTATAACAAGTATGATGTAATTGGGGCTTGACTTTGCTCTAAAGATATGTTATAATATAAGTATTACAAACAAAGATATATAAGGTTCTTTACCAGAAGGTTTAGAAAGTATATCACATAGGCAGAAACGCCGAAAGGAGTGTCATTTATGATTACTCAAGATATAGACAGAGAAAAGTCTTTAAAACTATGTCCACCTAACTATTCAGCAGGTGTAATCCACAAAAAAAGAATAAGAATAAGAAGAGACCTATGTACTTGGCCTGAAACGCAAGAGTTCAGAGTTCAAGGCAAATCCAAAGACAATGTTGCCAAAATAGAAGAGTCTTATAAGGCAAAAGGACTACTTCTTTCAGAACCAGTGCAGGTAGTAGAAGTTGATCCTCAAAACAAAAATCGATTTTGTGGTGTTTCTGGAACACATAGAAATAAAGCACAAGCCAATTTAGGTTGGGATGTGGCAATCTATGATGTGGTTGAATTTGAAACACCTAGAGCAAGATTAGTTTTCGGTGGAACTTCAAATCATCACAACCCAGCAGATCCTCTTACAAAGCACGACATTCATAAACTCGTTAGTAAAGCGATTCAAACAAAAGCTATAGCAGATGATGATGTTTCATTAAAAGACTTTATTGATGAGGTAGCGGCTGATAGAAGTGCTCAAACTAAAAGATCACTCTTCAAATCGTATAGACAGACACACTCTAAATTTGAAAACTTAGAGGCGTTTGGTGGTAACGAGGCAAATAAAAAAGCAGAAGAACTTAATCTGCCGCATTTGGGTGATGTAAACTTTGAACAAACAGGTGAGTATGGTTACATTAAAGAACCAGGTGGTTATAAAACCGTAATGCATAGTGGATTAAAACTATGGTTAGATGTTGATGAAGATATACTTCTTACTGGTTATATCACAAATCCTGATCCGACTACTCTTTCTAAACGAAGAGAACACGATAAGAAAGATGTTGATAACTTAAATAACTTTCTTTATGAAATTGCTTCTAAATTAACTGATATGCCACTAGATGAAGTGAAGAAACTGGGTAAAGCACCATTTAAGTATAATGGATTTTTACCACAAGTTATTTCTGCTGATCCTGGTAAAGGCGGTTTACCTGTTGAAACTAATGTAGTTGACGCAGACGGCACACCTTTTAAAAAATAGTTGCCATTGGGGAGACCGTGCTTGACACGGTCCCCTAATCGTGTTATAATAGTGATATGTCATCATACATAGATACGAAATTCCTAAACTTACTTTCAAACAGACTTACTAACTTCTCACAAAAGAAACCTGGTCTTTGGAACTTTAGATGTCCCCATTGTGGCGATAGTCAAAAGTCCAAGAGCAAGTCTCGTGGTTTTGTATATGAAAAGAAGAATAATTTATTCTTCAAATGTCATAATTGCGGTATGGGTCAATCACTAGGTAACTTCATCAGGTTTCTAGATGGTTCTTTACATAAAGAATATGTACTAGAAAGATACAAAGATTCTAAACCCGTTTCTGTTCCAGATTTCAAAATGAAACCTGTAAAATTTGAAGAGAATAGTGCTCTCAAAAAACTAGTAAGATATGATAGACTAGATAAAACGCACCCAGCATACGAATTCATCACTAGAAGAAAGATTCCCGAAGAACACCTAGATAAACTATTCTTTTGTCCTAAATTTTACAAGTGGGTGAATGGTATCATACCTAAGAAACTACCTACTAAAAACGATCACCCTAGAGTCATCATACCATTCTATGATAGAAGTGGTAAATTCTTTGCATTTCAAGGTCGTGCCTTCGGTCAAGAGCAACCTAAGTATGTGACCATCAAACTAGATGATAGTAAAGAAAAGATTTACGGTCTAGATAGACTTGATTTAAACAAACCTGTTAACATTGTTGAGGGTCCTATTGATAGTTTATTTCTAGATAACTGTATTGCTATGGCAGGCGCTGATATTTCACTTAAAATACCCTCTGACCAATGCACAATGATATTTGATAACGAACCTCGCAACGAGCAAATCGTTAATAGAATGATAAACGCTGTACACAAAAATTATAAAGTTGTAATATTTCCTGAATCGTTGAAATACAAAGATATTAATGATATGGTTATACACAAAAACGAAGTTGGCGATGTTTCGAAACTTATATATAATAACAGGCAAAACGGACTCGCTGCCCTACAATCAATCAACAAATGGAAAAGGATATAACTCTATGTCAAATACGCTGCCCACAAGCTACCAACAATACATACACAAATCAAGATACGCTAGATTTCTAGACGGTGAGAAGAGAAGAGAAAGTTGGTCTGAAACAGTTAGTAGATACTTTGACTTTATGGAGAAACACCTTAAAGAAAAACATAATCACAAAATCCCAAATAGAGAAGAGTTAGAAAGTGAAGTACTAAATCTAGGTGTAATGCCTTCTATGAGGGCATTGATGACCGCTGGTCCTGCCTTAGACCGAGATCATACTGCTGGTTATAATTGTAGTTATATTCCTATTGATAGTACAAGATCCTTTGACGAAGTGATGTACATACTATTATGTGGTACTGGTGTAGGATTTTCAGTAGAACGAAAAAGTGTAGAGAAACTTCCTATGATTGCTGAAAGTATCGAGCAAACTGATACAGTAATTGTAGTAGAAGATAGTAAAACAGGTTGGGCAAAATCTTACAAAGAATTAATTGCTATGTTATACTCTGGTCAAATACCTAAAATTGATGTTTCAAAAGTGAGACCTTCTGGTGCAAGACTTAAAACTTTTGGTGGTCGTGCTTCTGGTCCTCAACCATTAGTTAATCTATTTGACTTCACAATCAACACATTTAAAAATGCTGTAGGTAGAAGATTAGAATGTTTAGAGGCACATGATATAGTGTGTAAGATCGGTGAAGTAGTTGTGGTTGGTGGGGTTCGTAGATCAGCATTAATCTCACTAAGTAATATTCAAGATGATGGTGTTCGTAAAGCAAAAATGGGAAACTGGTGGCAAAATAATCCACAAAGAGCATTAGCAAATAACTCTGCTTGTTATACGAGAACACCTGACATCGGATTGTTTATGCACGAATGGAAAGCATTATTCGATTCTAAATCAGGCGAGAGAGGTATCTTTAATCGTGAGGCTGCGAAGAAGAAAGTTGCTGAAAATGGTCGTAGAGATCCTGAACACGATTTCGGTACTAACCCTTGCTCAGAAATTATATTAAGACCATATCAATTCTGTAATTTAACTGAAGTTGTAATTCGTGCTACAGATGGTGAAGATGATCTAAAAAGAAAAGTTAGAATTGCTGCCACATTAGGTACATATCAATCAACATTAATTGATATTAAATATTTAAGAAAGATATGGAGACAAAATACGGAAGAAGAGAGATTACTCGGTGTATCACTCACAGGTATTATGGATAACAAACTCACTATCGAGGCAGATGAAGAACTACTAAGATCAATGAGAGAAGTTTCAGTTGTAACTAATAAAGAACTTGCCAAGAAACTTAAAATACCTCAATCTACCGCTACTACTTGCATTAAACCTTCTGGTACAGTAAGTCAGTTAGTTGATAGTGCTTCAGGCATTCATACAAGACATTCTGAATACTATGTACGAACTGTACGAGGTGATAATAAAGATCCTCTAACTAATATGATGAAAGATCAAGGCATTCCAAGTGAACCTGATATGATGAATCCTACTTCAGTTAGTGTATTCTCATTCCCTACTGCTTCACCTAAAGGTGCTGTAACTAGAAATGAATACAACGCCATTGAACAGTTAGAAACTTGGTTAAGATATCAAAGATTTTGGTGTGAACATAAACCTTCATGTACAGTATCAGTAAGAGACGCTGAATGGATGGAAGTTGGTGCGTGGGTATACAAACACTTTGACGAAGTATCTGGTGTAAGTTTTTTACCACATTCCGACCATACATATCAACAAGCACCTTATCAAGATATAGATAAAGAGAAGTATGACGAACTTAAAAAGTTAATGCCTAAATCAGTTGACTTTGAACAGTTGCAACAATATGAAAGTGAAGATAACACAACAGGCAGTCAAGAACTTGCTTGTGTTGCCGGCGCTTGTGAGATTGTAGACATCACTACTGTAACCGAAGCAGCTGCAAATGCTTAAGTGCGATAACTGTTCGGCCGAGTACGAAACAAAACACGAAATGGATAAGGAACACTATGTTCCAATATATTGTCCGTTTTGTGGTTGGGAAAGAGAAGAATCAGATGAGGAATATCTAAACGATATTTCTTTTCATGACTCAGATGATTAAATCAATCGGTATTGACTACTCACTATCTTGTCCAGCGATGTGTATAGAAACAGAAAACGCTGAAGATTTTCACTATCTTACTGATAGGAAGAAATACGAAGGCACCTTTAGACCAAACATAACAGGTACTCTACACAAAGGGTACCTGACCTCTTCACAAAGATATGAGAATATAGCTGATTGGGTAATAACTACAATTAACTCATACTGGTCAAGACATACTGTAAAGAGAATATACCCTACAATCAATCTAGAAGATTACTCTTTCGCCAGTAAAGGCAAGACCTTTCATATTGCCGAGAATATGGGTCTACTTAAATACAAATTCTGGAAGGCAGATATGCCATATCAACTTATTGCACCTTCTAGTATTAAGAAATTTGCTACTGGCAAAGGTAATGCCAATAAAGAACTAATGGTTGAGACCTTTAAACAGACTACAGGTGTTGATCTACTAACTGAACTTGATTCGGGGTATAATTCACCCTGCTCAGACATCGCTGATTCGTATTTTATATGTAAATTCCAGCAAGAATCCCCCCTAAAATAGTCAAAAACGCACTTTTTAGTGTGTCTTTTGGGCAACACTTTTAAAAAAAATAAAAAATCTAATGAAATCAAGGGGATAAACTCCCTTTTTTTGAAAATAGTGCTTGTATTGTGTGTGGAATAGTATATAATAAAGACATATGACAACGAAAAAAGAAAGAAAAACTATGAAAATACAAGAAATATACAACAAATTCAAGACACTTAACACCTCGTCTGAAAAACTAGTCTTTTTAGATGAACTAAAAAATATGACTAAAAACAATATTATTAAATTTGATATTAGATACGATACTATCGAAGAATCAATTATGAACGAGAGATAGATATATGACAATACTATTATACATTACATTATCACTAACAGTTTTCTTCGCATACTGTACAGCAGTTGCGTTTTACCAAGAATTCAAAGAGGACTTCGGTGACCTCTAATGATAAGTTTTT
>MEHZ011539874.1_pt1 | contig 11103 bp, 7 predicted proteins | sample 897221 | NCBI WGS metagenome assembly MEHZ01 (sample SAMN05514161, study PRJNA337945) | marine metagenome | isolation source: marine surface water | place: Arctic Ocean | collected 2007-12-13 | reverse complement strand
CGAGAGATGCTCGCCGATCCATTCACCATCTGCGGCATCGGTGATGCCGGTGCGCACGTGGGCACGATCTGTGATGCGTCGTACCCGACCTACCTGTTGACTCATTGGACTCGGGATCGCACTCGAGGCGAGAAGCTCCCACTGGAGTTCGTCGTGAATAAGCAGACTCGACGCACGGCCGAGACCTATGGCCTGTTCGATCGTGGTCTGCTTCGACCCGGCTACCGGGCCGACATTAACATCGTTGACCATGGGGCGCTTTCAGTCGGACGCCCCGAACTGGTCTTCGATCTTCCCGCAGGCGGCAAGCGTTTAATCCAGCGAGCCGAGGGCTACCGCCATACGTTCGTTCGCGGCGTCGAGACCATGGCCGACGGTGAGTTCACTGGTGAGCGGCCCGGGCTATTGGTGCGCGGTGCGCAGCCAGGACCGGGCGAGCACAGCGGGGCGGTCGCTAGCGCAGGTCGTTAGCGAGCCAGCGTTGCGTAGCTGTTACGGCTCAGCGATGCGCTGGTTCCCTTTCCGGACCGGCCCGGTTTTGCCATGTGAGATCAGGGGAACGCTGCTGTTTCTCATACCCAACGATCCAACCACGCCGACGGCGGCGACGACGGCGCTGACAATAAAGGCTCGGCGGAACGATCCGACGAGCCCCAACTGCGGTTCGCTAGCTACCTGAATTGAGGCAATAACTCCGATGCCGACGGTGGTGCCTAATTGGCGCATCATCTGTTGCGCTCCGCTGGCCATGGCGATATCGGACGGGTGCACGGCGTTGGTCATCGCTGTCGTCATCGCTGGCGTCATCAGCCCGAGACCGAGCCCGGCTACACCGAGTGTGACAAAGATGAACGGGTCCGATGTGTCGACGTCGTACTGCGTAAGCCCAATGGCAGAGGCGACTATGAGTAATGCCCCGGTGACGGAGAGGCGGCGCTCGCCGAGGGCAGCCCCAGCGATGCCGACAACCGGCCCGGCCAGGCCAAAAAATAATGGACGAGCGGTAATGAGATATGCAGCCTTTGTTGGGCCGTAGCCGAGCACGGTGATGAGAAACAGTGGCGCTAGGACGAAGCCGGAGCCCATGTACGCCACGTTGGTGAAGAACTGGATGAGCATCGGCAAGGCGAAGTTTCGCTCGCGAAAGTACGCCAGCGGGATGAGCGGAGCTGGTGCCCGCCGTTCCTGGAAAACGAACAGCACACAAAGAACCGGGACGGCAACGAACAGTATGATCACCACCAGGTTCGTCCATCCCCATACCGGGCCTCGGTTGCTGGCGAACAGGAGGGAGAACGTTGCACTTGCCAAAAGTGCGGTTCCGTGCACGTCGAAACGTGCGCGGCGGGTGGGTGCGGTGTCAGGCAGAACGTAGATCGCTGCCAGGAGCGCGAGGGCCGTCAGAGGGATCTGGCCAATGAATATCCATCGCCAACTCAGTTGCTCGACGACAGGACCGCCGATGACGATCCCTAGCACGGGCCCAGCGGCGGATGCCATGCTCCACCAACCGACGACCTTGGCTCTCGACGGACCAGTGAACTGCTCCGCGATGATAGCGATGCCGGCGGGGCCGGTGGCAGACCCGAAGATGGCACTGATCGTGCGGAACGCAATGAGCGAACCAGCAGACCAGGAGAGCGCTGATAGGCCTCCGAAGATCATCGATCCGGCGAGGGCGACAAGGAATGCTCGACGTCGTCCGTACATGTCGGCCAACTTGCCGGAGCTGACGGCCAGGACAGCGAAGCCCAGGTTCGGGCCAACAACAACCCAGACCATGGTCGAGGTGCTGGTGGCGAATTCAGTTGCCAACGTCCCGACGACCGCAGCGAGCACCGACACCATAAAGGTGGCAGAGATCAGCCCAAAAAGTGCGGTGGCCAAGACGATCCGCGGATAGGTGTCAGCCCGTTTCGCCAGCCGGTTGCGCACCGCGCTGGGAGTGGCCATCTGCGAGAAAAGGTAGGGGAGCTAACCATCCGCTGTCCAGTTGGCGCGCCGGCGATGGCAGGTGTGGCAGTGACGTTGGCGTAGCGCCTTGGCCAGCGCTGGTGCCCGTCGGGTTGGTTGGCCAAGACCCAGGGGCCTAAAACAGAGCCAAGTCGATTGAGAAGGACTAATGATGGCTGCTGTAACGCCGGGTAAAACATCAACGTTAGATGAACTCGATATTCATACGATCTCGGCTTACGAAGAGCACGGGTATCCGTGGGTGGCCTGGGACCGCCTGCGAGAAGAGGCCCCCTGTTATTGGTACGACCGCGATGGGATCGCCCCTTTTTGGGCTATCACTCGTCACAGCGACGTGAAGTCGCTCGGTTCGAACAGCTCGGCCTTTGTCAATGGCGGTGGTCGGCTTCGCATCAAGAGCCGCGATATTGATGAGCGCTACGCAGCCGCCCGCGAGAAGAAGCTTGCTCTTTATGACTGGGACTCAATGGTCCCCGAGGACATGGTCTTCCTTGACAATCCGGCGCACCATGAGATGCGACAACTCACGGTGCGCCACTTCACGCCGGCCCGGTGCCGAGATATGGCCAGTGAGTTGGCCGACAATGCAGCGAATATCACCGAGGAGTTTGCGGCCCGGCTGGAACGTGGCGAGACGCCTGACCTCATCCACGACTTCGCTGTAGCGCTTCCGTTGATGACTATTGCCTCGATGATGGGTGTCGAACGCGATGACTGGGCGGACATCCACCGTTGGACCGATGCGATGTTCGACAACAACTCGATGCGGTTCGCCCTTCCTGGCGAAGAACGGCGAGCAATGCGTCGTCGTGTCCACGCTGAGTTCCATGGCTACGTGGCTGAACTAATCGAACGGAAGCGGGACCAACCAGCTGACGACCTCAGTAGCGTGCTTGTCCATGCTGACATCGAGGGGCGAAAGCTCACGGAGCAGGAGCTACACGGTTACCTCCGCCTTCTCATTAACGCAGGCAACGAGACCACCCGGAACGCACTGAGCCGAGGCGTGCTCGCTTTGATCGACTACCCCGAGCAGGTCGATCGTTTGACAGATGACCCCGACCGTTTCGTGGACACGGCGGTAGATGAAATTCTGCGCTGGACGACGCCGGTCATCGAGTTCGCCAGGACGGCGACGAGGGACGTGGAACTGCACGGCAATACGATCAAGGCTGGTGATCATGTGGCCTTGTGGTATGGCGCTGCCAACCGAGATCCGCGCATTTTCGACGACCCCTACAACTTTGACATCGGCCGCAACCCAAACGATCACCTGGCTTTCGGGCATGGAGGACACTTCTGTCTTGGCGCCAATCTCGCAAAATGGGAGTTGCGTGCCGCACTGCGAGCCTTGGCTGAATCCGAAGTGCTCCAGCGCCTCGAACGAGCCGAGGAACCCGAGTGGTTGACAGATCTGCACGTCGGTGCTTATCGGACCGCTCTGGTGCGCTACAAGTAAGGTCCAGCAGCACACGACTACTCGTTACTAGTGCCGTTCGAACGTCGGCTGGGTCAAGGACTCAGCGCAAGAAGGTGACGGCCAAGACCGGCAGCACGCACTCACAGTTCACAACGGGGTCAGCCGTGCGCCGCTGAAGAAAAGCAGCATCCAGTCCAGTAAGCGAGAGATCCCGCAAAGAAGCCAACTTCATCGAGTGAACAAAGGAATTGCACACCGTCTGAACTGCTAACTAAAAGCGGGTGTGCTCGAAACCCGCCCGAGAGAACGCGAGTAAGAGTTTCGGCTCATGGGGCGGCGAAGGCACTGGACCAACGATTCGAGGGACTCGGGGTTCCTGATCTCCCGGTGACACCGAAGCTACCCAGCGTTGAGCGAAGGGTTGTCTTAGTTTTGGTTCGTTTGTTGGGGGTGGGCGTAGGCTCCTCCGCTTGAGCTGGATACGTCTGAAGAACATTTCCAAGTCCTACGAACGGACCACGCTCTTTCGGGAGATCCATTTCAAATTGGCGTCGGGTGACAAGGTCGGACTCGTTGGCCAGAATGGTGTTGGCAAGACGACGCTGGTCAAGCTGATCCTTGGGGAGGAAGAGCCCGACGAAGGCACGGTCGATATCACCGAGGGCATAACGATTGGGTACTTCTCACAGTTTTCCGATCTTGACAGTGAGACCACGATCCAGGCCGAACTCGTCGCCCTGTTTCCGGATGTACACGCTCTTGAATTGGAGATGAGTGAGGTCAACGCAGGTTTTGTGGCGGGACCTGACGAGCCGGAAATGATGCGCCTGGTGGACCGTCAGGCCGAGTTGTTGGAAGCGCAGGAGCTGGCTGGTTCATGGACCTACGAGAACGATATAGACACGGTGCTGACCAAGCTTGGCTTCTCTGACGAGGACCGGGAGTTGCCGATTGGTCAGCTCTCCGGTGGTTGGAGAAATCGTGCGGCTCTGGCCAAGGTGCTGCTCCAGCAGCCTCAGGTCCTCGTTATGGATGAGCCAACGAACTATCTCGACATCGCCGGTCTGCGGTGGTTGGAGGACTGGTTCCAGAGGTTCAGCGGCGCTCTCATTGTCATCTCTCACGACCGCCAGTTCCTGGAATCGGTCTGCAACCGGATTGTCGAGGTTGAAAACCGCCGGCTCTACGAGTACGACGGCAGTTTCGCCAACTACGTCCAGAAGAAGCAGATGCGGATCAAGAACCTGGAGCGAGAGTTCGCGCACGAAGGTGAGCTGCTGGCGTACGAACAAGAGGCGATCTCGAACCGCAAGGAATTAGCAAAGAATCCAAGCCCGGGATTGCGTCGACGCCTGGCGAAGGTCAAGAAGAGCGGATCGCCACGCCCCGTCGATCTCATCGTCACCGACATTTACAAGGGCCTGCACATAAAGGACAAGCTGTGCGAAGTCACTGGACTTGGCATGGCCTTTGACGGGCGTAGCTTGTTCGAGAACCTCAACTTCGATGTCCGCCGCGGCGACCGGATAGCGATCCTTGGTCCTAACGGTTGCGGTAAGACAACCTTGCTTAGCGCCCTCTCTGGAGCGATACCTGCAACCTCGAGTGGCGAGATCTCTTGGACACCTGGCACCACGTATGTCTCGTTCAACCAGGTAGTCGATGAACTCGACCTGGACGACACTGTTGGCCACGCCGTGTCCGCTATGCCCGACAGCCTTGCCCTGCACGCGACCAAGAAGTCGGTCAATCGCTTCCTTGGGCTCTTCCAGTTCTCTGAGATGGACCGTGCGACAAGGATCGGGCAGCTGTCCGGTGGTGAGGCCGCTCGAGTTGCGCTCGCACAGTGCCTTCTGTCCGGCGCTGCGGTCATCATTCTTGACGAGCCCACGAATCACCTTGATATGCAGAGCACCCAGGTGATGGAGCGGGCACTAGCCCACTTTCCTGGCGCTGTGCTGGTCGTGAGCCATGACCGGTTCTTCATCGACAAGGTCGCAAACCGAGTACTCCGCTTCGATGGCGAGGGTGGGGTGGGTGAGTTGCAAGCTGGGGTATGACCCAAGGCACTCGGTCGCCGCTGCGTCAGGTCAGGGACACGAATCGCCGACCGCCTCGCGTCGTGGGTGTTCGAGGGCCGAAATGGTATGACTTATGCAGGAGATCACGTGATCTTCGACGCCGACAGCCATCTGATGGAGCTGCCTGACCTCCTCACCTGCCAGGCTGTTGCGGCTGTGAGCGACCTCATTGCGCGACTCGGAGCATCGACGACCGCCGACTTCGACACCGGGCGGCGCTGAGACCGGTCGGGCCATGAAGGCGAGACCTGTGCCCGCCTCCTCGAGCTCGGCGATCATGATGACCGGCTACTCGGTGTGTCCTTGGTGCCTCTCGACGAACCCGATCAGGCCCTCGACAAGATGGTGAACGAAGGGTCGCCCGAGCTCTACATGTTCTCCTCTGACTACCCCCACGCCGAGGGCGGCCGAGACCCCATCGGCCGATTCGAGCGCAGCACCGAATCACAGCGCCAGCATGCCCGAGGCCCCTTCTTCGCCATGCTTTACGGTGCTGTATGAGATGGCTATTGAACAGCGACGCCAGCCTTCGATGCGCTTGCTTGGTCCGGCGACCAGCACGGTTCGAATAGCGCATTTTCTGGCAGGACTGACCGCATGTTGCCGTCAAGATTACTGTCTAGCTCCTGGCTCGAAACGCGGGGTTTGATCTCTTGCCGTTGCGGATCGGGGATGACTCCGAGATTGCAGACCGCTGATCCAGATTCCCGCCAGTGCGCCGGACCAGGTGCCTCTTTGGCTCGGTGATACCGCCTTTGAATACAGGTTTACTGTCGCTAGGCAACATTTCTTTGGCGTAGTAGTGTGGTGCAATGGACGTCGAAGATCCCCTCTCGCTTGATCAGGTGGCCTCTGTCGTCGGCGTGCATTATCAGACCGTCTATCGTTGGGTTCGCTCCGGTCACCTGCAGGCAACGAAGATCCACGGGAAATATTTCGTGCAACAGTCAGACCTGGTCGAGTTGCAAGAGCGCTCCAGCAAACCGGCGCCACCGCCACCGCCGTCAAAAGCACGCCTGAAACGGCACAGCGCTGCGATGACCAAAGCCCTTCTCGAGGGTGATGAGACTGCGGCCCAACAGATCACCCGCCAGCTGATTAGCAACGGGACGACTGCGACCGCCTTCATCTCGTCGGTACTTGTTCCACCACTCGTCTATCTCGGTCAGGCTTGGCATGACGGCGAGCTTGAAATCTATGTCGAGCACCGAGCCTCGGCGATGGTCGAACGTATCCTTGGGTCTCTGTCGCCGAACCCGAGGGGGCGCCGTCGCGGAACAGTTGTGGTCGCTGCACCGAGTGGAGAGCACCACTCGTTGCCAACGTCGATGGCCACAGCAGCACTCCGCGAAGACTTGTGGGAAGTACACCACCTGGGTGCTGATACGCCTTCGGAGCAATTGCTTGCATTCGTTGATCACCATCCGGTTGACCTCGTTGTGATCTGCACAACATCGACACAGTCCGTGAGCAGCGCTTATGCCGCGAAGACGGCACTGGAGTCAGGGCCGGGAATCCCGACGCTCATTGGTGCCCCTGGCGGCTCCCTTAGCCAGTTGCAGCAGGACGCTCGGGCGTCGTTGAAGTAGGTGGCGCACGAGCCGTTGCTTGTTGGAAACAGCTAACCGATGAGTGTGGCGAGTTCGCCTAGATCGCGAGCCGGAATCGGGTTGGGTTCGGGCTTGTCTAACTCCAGCGCCATCGCTTCTGCCAGATGATCACAGGTGATCTCGTTCGGCGCCCAAACCGATGCGGACCCGGTGCGCTCGAGGTCCGCAGCATTGGCGAACTGATCGGTCGAGAATGGCAGCACAACCTGACGGACTCCCATAGCGAGTGACTCCTGAACGCTGTTGTTCCCGCCATGATGGATGACTAGGTCTGCGTGTTGAAGTAATGCCACCTGTGGGAGTTGTGATGCGACAATCCAGTCCTCGGGAATCGCTCCGAGCGAGGAAGCCGGTGTAGCCCCTATAGCGATCGCTGCGCGCGCACCCAGCTTTTTGGTCGCTTCGGCCACGAGAGCCAAGACATCGGATCTGAGTGAGAGGAAGGTGCCGAGCGCGACATACACGTTCGGCCGGTCGGGGTCGCGGTGGCCCCACTGAATCAGATCCTCGGTAAGGCTCTCCTCGCGCAGGAGAGGGCCGACGAAGCAATGATTAGCAGGCAAAGATTGCGTGCGAGCAGGGTCCTGAAGTTCAGACGGACTGTTGTAGAGCACTCGATGGCCGTGGACTCGAAACGCGTCCTCTACTGGCGGTCGCTCTGGTGCTACTGCTGCGAGAGCATCGTTCCAACGGTTGGTAAACAAGCGGGTTACTCGGTCGACCACGGCCTCGAGTTCGACGAGATCTGCAGCTTCGGGCAGGAGGCGTTGGGGCCAGATCGAGGGGATTCCATAACGCTCGGGTCCCACCGGCAACTGGCTCGGGTGGCCTGGCACCAGTGTCACGAACGGGCGGCCAGAGGCGTGCATTGCGAGGGTCGAACCAAAGGAGACATGGTCGACCAGCACATGGTCAGGGTTGACTTGGGCGCACAGCTCCATGATCTCGCGTGCAACCCGCTCGGGCTGCCACAGAAGATCGTGCTCTCGGTCCAGCGCTTGGCGTTCTATCGTGGCTAGTGGGCTTATGCGTGTGGCAGAGATGAACCGTTGGATCTCTGGGCTTTGGTTGGCCAGGCCCTCGTTGGCGTCTGGTCCGAGGACGAGTAATTGCCAAGCGAATCCATCGGCTTCTACTCTTTGGCGCATGGCCTGGCCAGTGGCAACCACCACCTGGCCTCCGCTGTGAAGAACGGCTCGGCCGAGAACTGCGAGCGGGCTGTAGTGCGACGCGTAGTCTGGACTGATAATTAGCAACTTCATCGCAAGGCCATGACCGGCCGGTAAAGCTCGGCCAACTGTTCAGCCATGGTGTCGATGGAGTAGCGGTCTCTAACCAGGGCGCTGGCTCGAGACGCTCTCCCGGGTCGATTTACCAGCTCGAATGCTGCGTGGATGGCTTGGGCCAGATCAGCCCCTGGCTCAGCAAGGATCCCGGTATCTCCATGGTCGACATAGGTGGCGGGGCCACCGGTACTCGGTGCGACTACCACAAGACCCGCGGCCAGCGCCTCGAGGACGGCGAGACCGAACTCCTCCTTAAGGGCACCGTCAACGTATATGCCACCGCCGGCCCAGGCCCCTGAATTGCCTAGGGCAGTAGCAACCTGCAGTTTGGTGACATCGGCGCGGGGCCGTCCGCCGAGCATCACGAAGCCGGGCCACGGGCGGTCTTCGTCGGTCAGGATCTGGTCGATTTCTGCCAGAACAGCGCTCTCGATTTCGGAGGGCTCGTCCAGATCGCCGCCGATGATGACTAGGTTACATAGTTCGCGTAGCCTCGAATCGCCGGTCCACGCACGAACGACCCGTTCCATTCCCTTAACGGGATGGAGTCGTCCGACGCTCAGCAGTAGAGGAAGCTGTCGCCGGTGCTCGGGAAGCCGGTCTTTCAGTTCCTCGAGCACATCATGTTGGCGCAATGTCGGGTCCGTGGCGGATGCGTGCTCGATCGTCGCTCGTTCGATCTGCGTCAGGTCGATTCCTTCAGCGACGACCGCTGAACGCCGTTCGAACTGAGCCGAATCCATTCCCAGGCCAGCGAAAAACTCGAGCGGGCGAACCCTAGGGAACAGTGCAACCCGGTCGGCGTCGTGGGCGAGGCGCTCAACCAATCTCGCCCGAAACCACACATGACTCTCGCTCGCAAGCTGAACAAACGAATCGGCGTCGAGCTCGCCGCTGCGTTGCAAAGACTGAACCACATTGTGCGGGTCCGGGGCCAGGCTGAAGCAGACGGGGATACCGAGCTGCTTCGCAACTTCTGCTCCGGCCAGTGTTCCGGCATCGGCCATGCGCAGGTGCACTACGTCGACTGGCCCGCTTCGGCGAAGCACTCGTCGGATCCCACGTTCTATGGTCGGGAGTTGCTCCCAAACTTGATCGGGACTCTGGGCCGGTCGAGCGTCATCGCCGATGACAATCATGCCGAAGGATAGCTTGCCACCAATCGGCGTTTCAGGACCCGTGAGGGCATCGTTCACAGTGCCTCGCCCGATGGTCAGCACATGGTCAACGTCGGACCTTCGGGCTAGCGAATCGCCGAGTGAGACCAGCAGACTGGCGACGCCGCCGGTGTCGCCCTTGCCGCCAAGGCTGAGTTGGCCATCGAGACCACCGGCCAGTACGAGCTGCGCGATTCTGAGGCCTGTGGCGCCTTGGGATGACGTAGGTGCGTTTACGGTCGTGAAGGTGTCGAGAGCGAGCGCTGCATATGTGCCCACGACATCGTCGAGCGTGGCGAGATGCTGCAACGATGGTTCGGCTTGTCGGCCAACGTCTTCACCGAGCCCGCTAATTGCGGAGATTCGCGCACCAGGCGCTTCGTCTGAATCCAACGCAACCCGCTGCAGCAGTTTACGTGTTGCCTTCGTCTGGACGGAACCGAGCAAGTCCACAAGTCGAGCTCTGGCCGCTGGATCGTGCGCCGACTCCAGGGCACTGGTGATCTGGGCAGCGATGGTGTCGGGATCCAAATCGGCCCACGCTCGCAAGGTTCGATGGGCGTGCATGGTGTTGATACCGCCTGTGACCAGCAGACCAAGAAGCGGGGCGTAGGCCTGACGGGTCGGAGGGCGGTTTTGCAGTCGCCATGCACCGTGACGTTGCACTATGGCCTGATCGCTTGCGAGAAATCCGATGAGGTGTTCATCGGCACCTGCATCGCGGATCAGTGACAAGGACTCGGCAGCGAGCAAGGTCGCCAGGGTGCTCTTGGCTGCGAAGGAAGACAAATCGGCGATGAGCTTCGTTGAATGAGGCGAACGTGCGGCAAGGGACGCGATTTGGGAAGATTTGGCCAGCGTCATGACGAAATCCGAAGAACCCGCGAGTTGTTCGAGCTCATCCATGATCAGGCGACGCCCGGCGGCGTGGTGTCGGCTGACTAAATCGACGATCCCTGTGGGGTAGTCATAAGTGGCGAGCATGTGGTCGACCTCTTTAGCGCAGCGAAGAGATCGTATTTAAACATGCATTATCACTATTTAACGGTTCGAATGGCTATTGTTCGCGGCCCAGAATCGATTACCCCAATTCGACGGTGCCTATCGCTTTGGCGAGATCTTTCTTGAGCCAGGCCTAGACAGCGTCGATCGGGGATTGCGTAGTGGGGTAGTGGTTAAACAACGTGCCATTCGAGACCTTCGCGGCGTTCGCTATGTGCGCTTTCGTGGCATCGAAGCCCTGATCGCGAAACGTGAGTGATACGGCCACCAGGATTGTTTCTCGACTGTGTTGTCTCAGCCCGACCATGCCGCTGAGGCTACTCACACGTCGAGTGAGCGGTCAGTCATTCGGGCTACCGACGCATCGCTAGGTGACTGGCAGCAAGTGAGCTGTCCCGACGTTGGCGATCAATGTGAACGGCGAGCGTCCGCGACGAAAGACGCACCGACGAGCAGGAGCATCAGCAGCTAGTAGGGGTCGCCCTGCGACCCATCTTTCCTGTTGCTAGGAACAACACGAACAGTGCCTTTGGGTTGTGAGCGCATGTATGTGGCGACGGAACGGCCGCTTGT
>MEHZ011616857.1_pt1 | contig 11113 bp, 9 predicted proteins | sample 897221 | NCBI WGS metagenome assembly MEHZ01 (sample SAMN05514161, study PRJNA337945) | marine metagenome | isolation source: marine surface water | place: Arctic Ocean | collected 2007-12-13 | reverse complement strand
GACACACACACACACACACACACACACACACACACACACACACACACACACACACACACACACACAAAGGTCACTCTCGCGCAATGCGCGCGCACTCGCTGCAATGGCTGCAACAACTGCAGCCAGTGCAGCTCAGGGCTCGCGGAGCTGCACATTCTGCAGCCGGTCGAGGACCTCGTCCACGACGCTGCGAGCCGTGCCCTTGGCCGAGATGCCGCGGTAGCGATTGTTACGCGCGCGCATCGACTGCGTCAGAAACCCCGCCCGGAACGCGACGAGGTCGTAGCGATTGTTGAATTGCGCCTTGGTGATCTTGGTGGCCATGGACAAATCGGACAGCACCATGTCGGCGATCTGTGTCGTGAGCATCCGCCCCGTCTCGTCGCGCTTGACGTTGACGAGGACGTTGCCATAGTGCGCATCGTTGTGATGAAAGTGACCGGTCGCCTCCCAGAAGATCCGATGCAGCTCGAGCAGGCGCGCCGGCAGTCCCTGCGCGTCGACGTGAGTCATGAGGCTGTCGTTGCCAGGATCCGGGTCGTTGCCCGCGGCGTCGGGCTCGCTGAACTGCGCAATCCATTCGAGCAGGCTCATGTCGTACTTTTCCAGAAGCTCGACGCCAAAGCGGGTCGCGTCAAAGGTGTAGAAGAACTTGGTCGATGGGATGAGGTCGGAGCTGCTGCTGCTGCCCGGCTTCAACCAATGCGGATCAATGACCCACTGTACGCCGTCGTATGTGCGCGGCACGATGGTGGTTTTGCCGAGCGCGATTGCGACCCCGTAGACATCTGGCACGACCTTCTGACCAGTCGTGTGCTCGTTGTTCTTCAACAGCGTCATCAAGTACTCGGTCTTGCGCGTGTCGTAGACAAACTGCGGCTCCGTCACGACGTACTCCTTGATGCGGTCGTAAAAGTACGGCAGCGAGGCGGGTTGCACAGGGTCAAGCATGGCCGCGCCCTCTGGAATCAGGGCGTTCAGGACGCGGAGCATGATCACGCAGGGCTTCGCAACCGGCATCTTTGGCGACTGCGCAGTAACGTAAAAGGCAAAGCCGGTCCGGCCGCGTCGGTGCGAGACGGGGTGCGCCTGGAATTGCCAGTAACCGGGCACGCCAACGCGGTACAGCATTGTGATGTTGTCCTGCAGCACGTCCGACACGTCAAAGAGGGCCGTGGAGGCGGTGTCGCCGCTGACCGCGACCATCGAAGCGATGCCATCGGCCGCGTTCTTGGTGATGGTTCGTCGCGCGTCGGACGAGTCGTCCCAGCCGCCACCGTCGCTCTCCTCCGCTCCACCAAAGATCGTGGCGAGCTCGGGCCGCGTCGTGGGCGGCGGCCTGTCGGGGCCGTTGTCGTCGCCAGAGGCCGAGGCCCAGCGGCGCGCCGATCCCGACCGCGACGCGCGATCCGGTGAGGCGTCGCGGTCGGGCGTACTACGACTGGCCTCTCTGCGGCGCGGTGGTGCCGGGGGCTCGTCTGAGTCGTCGTTCAACCACCCTTGCATCGGCGTTCCTGTCGTGGTTCTCACCATAGGATCAAACCCGAGAAGCTTATCGTCTTCCGATAACGTGCTGGACGCCTGCCCGTGGAGTGGGAGTCGACGTCGCGATGCTGGCCGTCGATGCCGTGCTGAGCGACGACGACGTCGACGACGACGAGCTCTTTGTGAGCAAGCGGCACGCAAAGGACGACGCGCCCTCCGAGGCGACCGCCTGGTTCTGGCGCTGGGGCTGGGGCGGCCCGTGGTGGTCGTGGCGGTGGCGGTGGCGCTGGCGACGCGGGTGGGGACCCGGGTGGCGCCGTCGGCGCTGGATGCGGCGGCGTCGGTGACTCGCTAAGACGGGGGGGGGAGGACCGAGGCGTGTCCGTCGTGTGTCCGTCGTGTGTGTGTCGTGTGTGTGCATACCGTGGGGGGTCTCGATCTAAGCAGGACCGCTCACTTTTGCCCCCACTCCGCATGGATCCGGAGGAGAACGACGGAGACGACGACGAGCCGGGCCCCGTGCCCGTGGGCGAGGATGCCTTCCTCAACGAGGAGGACGAGGAGGAGGGCGAGGGCGAGGGCGAGGGCGAGGGTAAGGAGGACGACGAGGAGCCCGACGCGCACGCCACCGTGCGTCTGTGCCGCCTCATGTCCAACACCATCTTCCTTGGGTTTGAGTCGCACGTGCAAGACCTCACGCGCGCGCGCGAGCGACGGCGCGAGGCGCTGGCCTTCAAGAGCGCGGTCGAGGAGGGCACCGCTGCGGCCGACGAGAGCAATGCCAAGCAGACGCAGGACGTGCTCGACGGCCTCGGGGTGTGGATGCCAGGCGACCACTACCAGGGCGACGTTAACATGCGCACACTCAAGAAGCTCCTGGCACGCGTCGACGCGCGTGGCTTCGAGCGGTGCGCAGTGGCGACAACCCTTGCTTCGCACTGCCTACTGACGGAGCTGAGTGCCCGACGCAGGTCGGCCCAGCAGCTCGAGTTTCACGTCGCCTTCATGAAGGCAGCGGCGCGCGTCATCTACAAGGGCAGCTGGGAGACTGACAGACCAATGATCATGGTGAGCATTTTCGCCGCTGACTTCTTCTCCCGTTGCGCGGTCAACTCGCAATTAACCTTTGCCTTTTTTGTCTGCAGGATAAATATGGATGGGAGCGCTGCAACTCCGAGGTGTTAATCTCGACTCCAAGACGCTTTGGCAAGACGTATAGGTGCGTGTTGCATGCGATGTACCGGAAGAGCATCTCACAAACTGCCCTTTGTCATGCGCAGCATCGCCATCTTCTGCGCCTGCCTCGCCATGTCGTTCGGCATCGAGATCGTCGTCTTCAGCCCAGCCCGTCGTGCCAGCCGCAAGCTCTTGGAGAGGATCGTCGAGTAATGACACGCGCTTGCCAATCCTGCCGAGTCATGCAAACCACCGCATCTGGCGCATGTGGCAGGTTCATTAGGCTTGCGGGGGGCGATGCCAAGATCTGCGAATGTACAAGACGCACTCGAACACCCCTGCGGCAGCTTAGGACTGATGACACACACCGTTACCGTGCACAGACAACCAAGAAGCGTGCCGGCTAAACACCTACGACGGCAAGAAGTCGCTCATTCGCAGTTTCCCTTCAAAGGTCGGGGCGAGTACCGTGCGACTCGAACCACGGGAAGGGGTAGGGTAGGGATGGGGAGGAGGAGGAGGCGACAGGAGGTGCTACGACGAGGCGACGTCCCAGTCCTTGCGCGTGATGTGGCAATTCTTGCAAAGCATCCGGCAGCGGCGCTCGGCCACGGGCGGGATGTCGTCGGTGTCGACGTCAAAGTCGGGCGGCAGCCCGATCTCCGCCAGGAGCTCACGCTTGGCGGTCGCAAACGAGCGGCAGTCGGCAACGATCTCAGCGATGCCACGGCCCTTGGTCGTACGGTCGACGTGGTCCCAGTCGTAGCACGCCTCGAAGCCCGGAACGCACCGACCGCCCGACGGGCCGTCGCATGGACAGTCGGGGCGCTCGCACGCGCCGACCTCGCGCTTGATGGTGTTGTTGTACGCGCGCTTGTCCTCGCGGTACCCCGCGTGGGTCACTGCCCTCTGGCGTTGCTCGTTCGTCTCGTACTCCCCGGCCTCGGCCTTGGCACGGCTCCCAGCATTCTCGGGCGCCGAGTCGCTCGACGGGTCGAGCGCGTGGCACGCGCGGCACAGCGGCGTGCACTTGTCGGCCTCGGCGCGCATCGCCTCGACGCCGCCGTGACAGTGCCAATAGCTGTCGGTGGACGAGAGACCCTCAAGCTTGCGCTCGGTCGCCGGGTAGGCGGCGTCGGCCGCCTCCTCGCCGTGCGTCCTGACCATCGCCGCGTGCGCCTTGGCGTTGGCGGCGTACTCGTCGCCGTGGTCGGCCTCGACGGCGCGCTGCGCGCCGCACCGGCGGCAGGTGGCGAAGACCTCGGCCTTGAGACGCTCCCACTCGGCGCGGCACGCGCCTACCTTGGTCGTCGGGTTGGACTTCGACTTGGCGGCGCTCGCGCGGCACGGCGCGCAAAGTGTGGTCGCGAGCGTGGCGATCGTCTCGCGTGCCGTCAGGAAGGCGGCGCCGTCCTTGGCCGCGCGCGCTTCGCTGAGCGCTGTGAGCGCCGCACCGTACGCGGCGGCGTCGCGCGGGTTCTTCTCGGGCACAAACTGCTCGGGGCCGTGAACCTGCGTTGCTTTTTTGCTTGCGCGGCAGTTCGCACACTGAATCAGGAGCGCTCCGCCGCGCGTCTGGCTCACGCGCGGATCGGCCGACCGCGGCGGCAGCCAGCGCCCCGGCGCCTCCTCGGCGACCGCCGGAGCTGCAAACGTCACGTTTGCGGGTGCGGAAAAATAGTTGCTGATCTTAGTGGGTTGTGTCGGAACAGCCTTGCGCTTGCGCGACGACATTACAGAACACACGCTGCGCATCTTCGGTTCACAACCCGCAAGCCGGTACGGATGCTGTCGTGTCGGATGCTGACGCTACACACACACACACACACACACACACACACGTCGCTCACAACACGCCTCGTTCGTTCTCACGGGAGAGAATCAAATGTCCTCGATTTCTTCGTCGTCGTCGTCGTCCTCGCTTGAGGGTATCATCCAGGCGCGCGACGCTGCCGAATGCGCGGCCACGGCCTCGGCACGGCGTTCCTTGGCCATGGCGCGCTTGCTGCGCTTTGGAAGGCAGTCGTCGTACGCGCCGTCGGAGTCGTAGAGGATGGGCTCGTCGTCCTCTTCGCCAAAGCCCGCGTACTGATCGTCGACGTAGCCACCGGCCTCGGCCTCGCGCGACTCGTTGTCGCCCATTTGCCGAATGCAACGCAAGCGGCCAGTCGACAGCGTGTCGTTGTCGGCCTGTACTCCCGCGCGGATGCCGTCGCGCGCATTGATGGCAGCGTCGCGCGGCCGCCGCGAGGGAACTCCCGACGGACCGGGCCGCGCGGCGGCGAGGACGCCGTGCTGGTAGCGCCGCACGACGATTGCGTTCTGCTCCGAGGCGACGCGCTCGGCGCGGTCGAGCGCGGCCCGGCCGAGGATGCGCAGGTGCAGCTCCGGGTCGTTGGCCTTGGGCCGCGGAAGCAGCGTCTTCGGCAGCCGGTGCGTGTGGATGCTCACTTGCATGGCGCCACACTCGGCCACCGTGGGATTGTCGTAGAAGCCGAGCAGGATCGAGATGGGCGGCAGCTTTGGGTACCGCTGGTCGTTGTTGCGCAGCGCACCGTGGTCCGTTTTCAGAAACGCGACTTCCTCGTTGCCTTGATCGTACTGGATGTGGAGAGTGTTGGTCAGCGGAAGCTTGTGAGCCTGTAACCCTAACCAAAGCCACTTGACGGTGCAGTTGACCTCGACGGCACTCGACGAGTCGCGGTTCATCGTCGGAATTTTGAAGCCGGTCGCGGACTGGTTGGTTGCAAAGTAGGTGGCCATGTCCAACTTGACCTCGAGGCCTCGCACGAGCTTGTCAAAGTGATCGAGACGCGTGTCAAAGTCGGCGTTCTGACCCGAAAGGAGCTGCACCAGGTGCTGGAGCACCAGCACGACATGGACAAGGAGCACGGTGTTGCACGTCGTCCCTTCCGACGCGGCGGTGGTGCGCCAGCCGGCGCAGACGACGGACCAGATGCGCCCCGTGTGCGCCGCGCGGAGCAGGAACAGCTGCGGCTTTTGTCGGAAGACGGGAGGCGCCACGTTGGCCCCATTGCCAGACACGGAGGCATCATCATCATCTCCAAGGACCATGCCCACCGACGACGGGCTGCAGAGCAAGCCGCCCGCAAACGAACGCGGCAGCACGCCGTCCTTGGTGTAGGCGATGCGCGCGTCAAACTTGGACGGCGTGTCGCGGCTGAGCCGGAGGAAGCGCTTCCCGAGGCGGCGCCAGACGCGCGCCTCAAAGATCAGGCCCGGCACGGTCTCGTTTCCCAGACGGTCGCATCGCAGATGCGTGAGCACGTGTCGAAGCAGATCGTCCCCGAGGTGGCGCAGCCGTGTCGACGTCGGGCCGTGGCGCGGAGGCATGGAGAGAGGAGCACGCGACACGTCTGCGAGCAATTCGTGCCACACAACCCGCAAGGCCCGCCTGGCACCCGTCGCTGCAGCAGCCACAAATGGCTCGCTGCAGCAGCAGCTGCAGCCAAATGCCCGGCATTGGCAGGCGGATGCCGGGGCCTTCGGCATTGCCGGCAGGTCTCGGCAACGTCTTGCGGGTTGTGTGCAATCAGTGGGTAGCACTTCCCCCGCGTTTTCTTGCGCCCTCTGTCTCCGCTCCACTCGCTGCAGCCACTCGCCAAAATGTGCAAGACCTCCGCAAAGCAGCCCAACCGCGCCACTGCGCTCTTTGGCAACGGCCGCAACAACGCATCCGACTCGGAGGAAGAGGGCGCGGCAACCTTCTTCTCGAAGAAGTACACCCCAACTCACTCGGCAAAGCGTGCCAGCTACGATGCCTGGCTGTCGACAAAGCGCGCCGATCACCGGAGCGAGGAGAAGCGCGGGGGGACCGCCGAGCAGGAGGCGGCGCTCATCGATCGTCAGAGCCACGAGACCGACGTGCGCCTGCGCATGCGCGCCCTCGAGCAGGAGAACCAGCAGCATAGGTTCCTCGCGCTCGCGTGCCACCGCGAGTTTGTCAAGATGGACGCGGTCGAGCTCCTGGACAAGGCCATGCGGAGTTCGCACAAGCTGTGGCAGACCAAGATGGGCACCAAGCCCAAGAAGAAGGCCAAGCGCGACAGTGAGGATCGTCTCTACGACTCGGACGAGCTCTACTCGCCGGGCAACTCGGACGTCGAGGAGGTGATGCAGCACAAGCCGGCGGAGCGGCGTTCGATGGCAGAGTCCATGTCCATGTCCGAGGATGAGAACGACGAGGACGACGAGGACGACCAGAAGCCCATTGCCAAGCCCGGGCGCAACAGCAAGCTCGCCAAGAACACCAAGGGGCTGGGCAAGGTGCATCACGCGGCCGCGTCGATTGCCGGCGCGTCCAAGACCATCGACAAGGGCAAGGGCAGTGGCAAGGGCAAGAAGAAGAAGAGCAAGGACCCCAACCGCCAGAAGCGCGTCATGCTCGCCTACAACTTTTTCGTGCAGGAGAAGACGGCGACGGTGGCGGCCGAGGGCATCCCGCCCGGCCCAGACCGCTACAAGCGGCTCGGCGTGCTCTGGGCCGAGCAGAAGACGAAGCCGCTGGGCACGGCCAAGTGGGACAAGCTCGCGGCCGATGCCAAGGCCGAGCGCGCCGCGGAGAAGGCGGCCGAGGAGACCAACGCGCTCGGCGCCGAGAACGACATTGACGACGACGACGAGACCATGGGGGAGGACGGGGAGGACGGGGACGACGCGATCGACGATTGAGAGAGACCGACGGAGTTTGTACACTGACACGAACAACACATGCACATGCACTACCTACGCGCCGCCGACAGTGCCGCCATGCTGACCATGCCCGGCAATCGGGACGCACTCACGATGGATCCGGGTACGACGGGTGGTTGTTGTGAGGAGGAGGAGGAGGGGTGGTGTGTGCAGGCGGCAATGCCGCGTAGTTTGGACGCGTCGTGTTCCGCTTTTGCAATGGCCGCGCGTAGCGTGTCGAGGTACTCCTCCTTTGACTTGAGCCTTTGCATCAGCTCCGTCTCCCGCTCGTCCTTGGTCAGTGCCTTGTTGAGAGCAAACGCCGTCAGCACGGCATCGCCCAGGATGAGAACAACAAACACGCTCAGGAAGACGATGGCTACCACCGCCGCCCCCGTCTGATCGTGGGATGTGTCGAGCGTGGCGAGCACCTGCAGCATTTTCTTACGCACCTACCTACCCGCTACCACTCCCCCATGTTCGTGCCATGTACGAATATCTCCCTCTGCTACGAAGCCGCGGTGGTGGCCGTCACGCTGCTCGTCACGAGGACGACAAAGGAGAGCAGGGCCGCAAGCGCCACGGCCTTGGCAAAGGCGCGCGCTCGCCGAGCGCCGTTTAGCTCAAACGCTTGGTCGCGCGCGAGCATGCGCTGCTCGTCGGTGCTCGGCACGAGCATCTGCGCCTCGGTGGTGCCCTCGACCAGGTTTTCGACGAGACTCACCCTGGCCAGGGGCCAGTGCTGTCGCAAGGCGGCCACCACTCCGTGCGGCGCACCTTCGTGGGCTTCGCTCGCCCGAATGCGCACCAGCGTCGCGTTGTCGTGGTCCCAACGTGAGACGCTCGTGATGCTCGCACTCGCGTCGACGGCGTGCACGCTGTTGAGGACGCGGCGGCACAGTTGCTGCGCTAAGGTGGCGCGGACCGCGACCGGCGCAGGGAGCGCAACGGCATCGTCACTCTCGCCCATCCACCACCACCACCACCACCACCACCACCGCGTTGCCTGCCTGCCTGCCCCTTGCGCCTTGTGGTCAGTGTCTGTCAGTCGCGATGACCAACGAGGCTAGCGGTTCCGACCTCCGTTACGTTGATCGCGCGCTGCAAATGTTTGGCATCGAGCGCAGCTACGTGGAGCGGGTGTCCGATGCGGAACGAGCGCAGGCGCTTCTGCGCGCGATGGCGGTGCGCGGCACCGATCTCGAGGCGTGCGCCGGAATGCTGGACAGGACCGGCGGCACCAAGATGCCGCGGCCCGACGAGTGCAGCGAGATGACGCAGAGCGGGTACAAGGCCATGCAGATGCTGCAGCCACCGGGGTTTGACACCCTCGGCGACCTCGACCTCACCGAGGTGACCTCGGTCTCGAGCCTCTACGACGCCGTCGTCGGCAGGCCCTTGCGGCAGGAGGGTCACTTTGGACTGGTGACGACGGGCGCCATGACGCTGTCGGGGGCGACCAGCAGTTCGTGGAACGACAAGAACCAAGGCGTGCAGTTTGGCAAGCACGAGGAGGTCTGGCAGGTTCGCAGCGCGCCCAAGGGGCGCATCGGCAAGAAGCTGCTTCCGGGCGAGCTGCGCAAGGTCGTCGTGCTGACGCGGAGCACGAAGCGCACCGACACCGTTGGCAGAGTCTCGGTCATTCAGCTCGCGTTGTTGCCGCCCGAGGCCCAGCAGGAGCGGCCGGATTCCCACCGCGCCGCCCAGACGTGCGGGGCGTTTGGCGTTCCGGTTCAGGGCATCCACCTCTGGGAGCACTTTGGACGCAAGATGCTCGCCGACCTCGACCTTCCCGAGGGCAAGGACGGGTTTCATGCCGTCTTCTCCGGTTACTCGTTGCTGCAAAAGGCGACGCAGGGCACGGTCCTCTTTGGCGAGATGCAGCCCAACTTTGTGGCCACGCCCGTGCTCGCCGGTCGCCTCGCCGGCTTTGACGTGCCCGATCGTCCCGCTCGCAAAAAGGAGGTGGAGCGTTGCGACTACCACGTGTGGACCATGGACACGAGCAACGCCAACATTCGCTTTGGCATGGAGATCAAGGGGCGCCTCGCCGAGGGCGACTACGGAGCCAAGACGACGACACGCCTCACGCGCGCCGCCCGAGACGTGTCGGAGCAGCTCAGCCTCGTCGGGTGGCTCGACAAGCTGGCGGATCCGTTCTTTGACCACGCGCTCCCGGACGACGCCCTCCGACCCAATGGCCTGATGCTCGTGATGGCGGTTGCCGTGCGCGTCGCGTGCGACCCGGAGCGCTGGGGGCTGTCGGGCAAGGTGCCGCGCACGCCGGACGACCTCTGGGCCACGCGGGCCATGCGCGACTTGATCGAGTCGGTGCAACCGAGCGTCGAGCTCGTGGCCGAGGAGATGGTCGTGACGCAGTGCCGCACTGCCGTGGACCTGCTGCTCGAGGACACCATCCTCTCGCTCCAGCGCGACCTCGAGATGCACGAACGCGACGGACGCGAGCCCAAGGATACCATCGACGCCGTGCGCGCCACGACCAAGACGTCCCTCGAGTTTCTCCACCATGCGGGCGTGGCGCTGGCCATCGACGTGTGCGCGCCTCCACCCATCGACGTCGACGGCACGACGGGCATCTACACGGAGAATGGTTGCGCCAAGAGTCGGTGCGATCCAGTGCAGGAGGCACGCTACCAGGCCGCGTACGAGCACGGAATGGGCAGGCTGGCGTCGTACTGGGCACCGCCCACCCGCGGGACCACGCGCGGCGCGCGACAGCTGACGCTCATGCGCGTGCTGGGCCACGTCGAGCGCTGGCTGTGCACCGGCACGTTTCACGGCATCCACCTGCCCCCGCGGCATCCCAGTGCCTTTGTCGGCGGCGGCGCCGACGTCGAGGCAAGGACGGTCCTGTGCGTCAATCACACCTACGACGACGACGGCAACCGAACGAGCACGGTCTTCCAGCGGGACGAGCTGCCGCCCGAGCTCGCGGCCGCGACCGCGAGCGTCGAAAGGGCAATCGCCGAGGGCAAGTGCGAGCCCTGCGTCAGCGGCGTCGCCGGCGCGCTCGCCGGCGGCAACAAGAAGAAGAAGCGCGCCGCCGCCAAGCGGGACGCCAAGGCAGTGAGCAGCAGCGGCATCGCGGGCCGCGGCGCGGAAAAGCGCCCCGGCTACTCCGAGTGCGACCAAATCGCAGCCGAGACCCTCCGCCGCACCAAGGGCACCAAGGGCATCCCGCTCACCGAGGCCGAGGCCCTCGACCAGTTGCAGGAGACCATGAACGAACGGGGGCGCACGCGCGCACGCGCGACCCGCGACCGGCAACGCTATCAGCTGCTGCACTACCAGTCGCAGATGGAGGCCGGCGACTTTGTGTGCGAGCTCCTGCAACGGGGGGTGGTTCGTGGCATCACGGACGCCTTTGACCTGGACAGCTTCCTCGTCGGTCGCGGCAGCTCGCTCAAGTGCGCGCACTGCGACCGGTTTGTCAACGTCGTGCAGGGCATCGCCTTCTCCGGCGTGATGGGCCGCTGCAACAACCCGTCGTGCCGGCGGCCGCGCTGTCTGCAATGCGTCGACGAGGCCATCGACGCCGTCAATCACAGCGATGCCGAGGTCGTCGTGGAGCAGGACATGTTCGGGTGTCCGTTTTGTCATTCGTAGCCATAACCTCCGGTAGGCATCTTTTCTGTCAAAAGCACCGTTTGCGTGGTCGCCCCCCCACCCCCGGCTTGCGTCTTGTTCCGTGCGGTCTCGGTCAGTAACAGCTGCGTCTCTCTCTGTCCCCTTTGCACAC
>MEHZ011603695.1_pt1 | contig 11133 bp, 16 predicted proteins | sample 897221 | NCBI WGS metagenome assembly MEHZ01 (sample SAMN05514161, study PRJNA337945) | marine metagenome | isolation source: marine surface water | place: Arctic Ocean | collected 2007-12-13 | reverse complement strand
TGCAATATGGTCAAGCTTATATGATTCTTGTGGACCATATGAGTAACCGAACTTTTTAAAGATTGCCATATAATCTAAGATAGCAATACCTTTTAATTCATATTTGATTGTAGATTGACCGAAGCCAGTGTGTGTCTCACGCTCATCAACCATCTTCCATGGAGATAAACGTTTCATTGTTTGCTCGCCATTAATCTTAGCAATACGATTAACAAGGTATGGTATATCAAAGAACTCTACGTTCCAACCAGTAATAACATCAGGTGATGTGACATTCATATGATAGACAAACTTGTGTAAGAGTTCTCTCTCATCTGCACACTTGACATAAACAACAGTATGGGTTTGCATCAATGCTTTATCTACATCATAATCACCACAACCAAATGTGTAATAGACATCATCAATATTATTCTTGGTTGTGATTGCTGTTACTTCCTGATCAGCCAGAGCAGGCTCAGGGAAACCATCACCGAACTTACATTCTATATCGAGGGAGGTAACATTAATAAGATTACGATCCCATGATATATCACCAGGGAACTGTTCATTAAGATACTGTACAACATAATTAGTATTGCCATACACTTTAAAATTAGGGACATCACTATATGACTTGACAAAGTCTGTAGCTTCACCCATACTGCCAAAGAGTATAGGCTCTACGGGATTACCGTCTAAGGCATTCCAGTCATGTTTGTTATTACCTTTATTGGTAACGAATAGGGAAGGTTTAAATGGGACTGTAAAGGAGACTTTTTTACCGCCTTCATAGCCCATATATTTGATTACCTTGCCATGACGGAAGGCACTAGTATAGAAATTATTTGTCATGGTACCATTATATCATGATACCACGGAAAGTACATACTTGTTTATCAATAATTTACATTACTAGTTCGGGTTGGGCTTGCATGATTTCGATAGTACCATCTATCATACCTGCATATCGTTTTGCCATTGCTTCTTCTGGCTCAACAATAAACATAACATGTTCTTCCTTAATGATAAGACCATCTTTTAGATCGCTGTAACCTAAGTAAGGCATGAATCCGATTCTGCCAGTTGCTCCTGGCTCTGGTATTAATAATACCGGATTAAATACGGTTGTTGTTTTTTCGTCTTGAGTTCCGATACCACATAATATTTCTTCACCCGATGTAAGTCGGATTAATCTATTTATTAATTTCATCTATGTTCCTTTGGTTGTTTATTAATATAATCTTTGACCGCAGATTTAATTGCGTCTTCTGCTAGTACACTACAATGTATCTTTACTGGTGGTAGACTAAGAGCTTCGACAATAGAAGTATTTTTTATAGATTGAACTTCATTTACCGTCATACCCTTTACCCATTCAGTTAATAGTGAGCTAGAAGCGATAGCTGATCCACAGCCATACGTTTTAAATTTGGCATCAGTAACAACGTCATCTTCTATTCTTATTTGAAGACGCATTACATCACCGCAGGCAGGAGCACCAACCATACCAGTACCAACATGTGAATCATTAATATCCATCTTACCCACATTGCGTGGGTTATTATAGTGATCTAAAACTTGGTCTGAATATGCCATAATGCTCCTTAGTGTTTAACCTAGCAGCAAAGTTGCTGCTTTGTTTAGTTTACCTAACTTAATGATTTGAGGCTTATCCTCTTCTGGAATGTTATTTTCCAGAGCAACGACAAGCAAACCATCTACGATATCTGCACCAATAACTTGTACGGTATCAGCTATAGTAAATTGTCTTTCAAATCCTCTTGAAGAGATTCCACGATGTGCGTAGTCTCTATCTACTGCACCAGTAGGTCTATTACCAGTGACAGTCAAAACTCCCTTCTCGAGAGTTAGGTCGATGTCATCTTTACTGAATCCTGCAACAGCGATCTCAATAAGAAAATGACCATCAGCTTTTCGAATAACATTATATGGTGGGTAGCCAGAGCTACGTGCTTCGGTTGTACCGTTAAATGGTACGGTTGATAATGTTTCAAAAAGTTGATCAAATCCAAGGAACGTATCCCTTGGGAAGTTAAATGCTAAGTTTGACATAATTGTCCTCCTATATTATAGCAAGGTTATAAAATGAATACCCTTTCGGCATACTCAATTCTATTTATACAGGTTTTATTTAATACCTATATTATATTTAGGACACAATTCCCATTCAGATTTATCTTTATGAGATATAATTTTGATTTGGTTTAATGCTGCAACTTCTCCAACAGGAGTAACTACTTCAAGTAATCCCCAATCATCCATTAGTTTTACAATTGTGTTCCTACGTTTAAGATCATTCTCTGTTAAGTTAGATGGCTTACCATCTAATAAGAATAATTCTTTAAAATGAGTTATGAAATATCTTCCTTGTTTGTGAAGGATATGACATGATTGATATAGCTTATTATCTTTTTTAGAAGCTACACCTATTCTTGTAAGAGTCTCACGTATTTTTAAAAAGTCGTCAGGCTCTGCAAGTGTTACTTCTAACATCATCTCTGGTTTCCAATTTACCAGTTCATCGTTGAATTCCGCCATACTGTATTTTCCTTCTAATTATTTTAAGGTTTTCATTACTTAAAAGCGGAAGTACATCACGAGCTTTCTCATTACTATAACCATAATATTCCTTTATAGCTTTGATATCTTCAGATTCACTAGATTTGTTCCACTTAGAGAAACGATTTCGTTTCCTGACTATATTTATAAGAAAATCAAACTGCAGGCGGCTATCTAAGTGGTGGAACTTATTCATTTCATTGGCGTATATAACAGTATCAGGGAAGTATGAAAGACCACGATTAACCATAAAGGCATTGTAGTCTTTCTCATTCTCGAGTACATCCTTCTTAGAGTTGGATATAGCTTTAATTAATTCAAACGGATTCATTAACTGCTGTAATCATTTAGATTAGTCTTTAGATATTTAACATTAGCTAACAAGAATGATCTCCATCCTTTTGCTTCAGTATCATAAACTCGCATAACCTCTTTATTAATTATCTTTGGAGGTTTAGTGTCATCATATGATTCGTATTCCTGATCAATAATATTAGATTGAAGAGTACACAACATCTTACGTTCTGTACCGTCTTTCTTGGTAAAGCAAACTTCAATGATCTCGTCATGTAAGAAGTCTCTAATGTTCTCGTAAAGAGTTGGTGATGCAAAGAAATTATTAGTTTCTCTGTATGGTGTTACGTTACTGTATTTTGTCATCGTGTTCTACTGCCTCCATAAGGAATTTATTAATCATTTTAAGAAGACTTGCTGCCTTCTCCATTTGCCACACTACCATTACTAAACCTGCTGCTGTAATTATTGAAGCGTATTGTGCTAGTTGTTCTATCATATGTCTCCTATTTGAATTTAATTGATGACATTATTTCTGTCATACAGGCAACTACATTCAATTCATGATCAGCTACAAAACTATCTTTATAAGAATAGTCTGCAAGTATAAGAACAACTTGAGGTACACTCGAAGGCTCGATATACGTAACCATATTATCATAAATCATTCTAAACAACTTTGCAGATTCTACGTCAATGTTATCTGTTACCCACTTACGCATCTTCTTAAAGTTTTTAGTTTTAAGATCTTCCATTAATCCTTTGATACTTGTCTCTGATAGAGTAACAAGTATTCCAGTATCAATGTGACCACTCATACCATATCTTTGACATTCGTTAATGACACGTCTCCAATCAGGTATGTATTTCATAATGAGTTCTGCAATGACTGCGTCATCATATATGATTTTTTCAGAATCAAGGATAAACTGAAGGCGAGACATAAATGCCTGTGCCATTACTGCTTTGTTCCCTAAGTTGAATTCGTATATAGAACATCTCGAATGGAGAGGATCAATGATACGATTCTTAAAATTACAAGTAAGAATAAATCTACAATTAGAAGAGAACTCTTCGATAAACCCACGTAATGCAGGTTGTGTAGATTGTGGATTTAGATAATCAGCTTCGTCAAGGATAACAACTTTCTGTCCACCCATTAACGATACTGTACTTGCAAACTGCTTGATCTTACCACGTAATGTGTCAATGTTTCCATCTTCGGATCCATTGATCAACATATAATCAATATCTAATTCATTGCATAATGCTCGAGCAACAGTGGTCTTACCTACACCAGCTGAGCCTGTAAACATCATATTAGGTATTTCTCCCTTGTCGACTATCTTTTGGAATGTTTCCTTTAAGTCGGCAGGGAGAATACACTCTGCAATGGTTTGTGGTCTATACTTTTCTACGAATAAAAATTCTTTCACATACACCTCATAATATAATAAGCATGGTAGTATTATACCATGCTTTAGTTAAAAGTACATACTTACTCAGCTGCAGTTTCTTCTGGATTGTCTTCAGCGATTTTGGCTGCTTGAGCTTCGTCTGCCGCTTTTAGAAAATTTTCTAAACGATTACGTACAGCACCAACATCAGACATTTCAACACCTTCAAATGCACCACGTTTAGTTACGATATCAATAATAGATACGCAAGAACGAATGTCACTTAGGTTGAGGCCTGCTTTTTCAGGTACAGTACCAGTTTGTTCTACAGTTTCTGGGATCTCAGATAGATCTTCTTTTACTTTCTTTGCCATTATATTTCCTTAAATGTTGTAGTTTTATCAAGAGCAACCCAGTAATCTGTGTTACCCGCCTTAATCAATGCTACTTGCTTTTTATCAATACCAAACTCATAAGAGTCAGCAAGTTTAAATTTGAAATTGTTTATGTCAAACACAAAATCAAATTCAGCATCGGTATTTATACTGCAATTCGCAACGTTCATTGTGAATTGATTTGATGTAGGGTTTTGCTTATCAACAATGCAACATTCAATAAACAAAGCACCATCATTTTTACGTATGCTTAGATTACTTGTTTTAAGAGTAGAAGAAGCTTTACGTAATTGCATTAATTCATCGTGTGTTAGTGTAAACTTTAGATCTTCACACGGTAGATTAATATCATTAGTTGGGACTGTCAGGATGTCGATCTCAGAGAAGTAATACTTGAATGATGTGATACCATCAGTAATATTTACAAACTTCTTATCTTCGTCAAATGACAATGTAGGATCATCAAACATATTTAAACAACTTAAGAATTCACTTAAGTCATATATGCCAAATGGATATGGAGAATCAAAAGCTATATGAGCTTTCGACATAAGAGTTTTAGAAGTAGACATTGTTCGAATAAAGCCACCTTCTTCGCCAAGAGCAATATTGCTATTGATCGATTGATAATTGTTCAATACATCTTTTATTTCATTACTAAGTTTCATCAGTGGACTCCTTTAAGTCGTGTTCATTAATTGCTAATAGAGTGTAGTGCATGATCTTCATAAGATCTTCACGATTTGCTCCATTCTTTTTACCATATCTTGATGCATATTTTAATACGTTACCAAGACAAAAATCTAAACCTAACCCTGAGGCAGATATTAGATCCATACTTTGTACACCATTCGGAGCAGCATAATGTTTAGAGTAAGTGCTCTCAACATAAGTTTGCAATTGATTGATGTTTTTCTGTTCATTAAATTTCATATAAATCCTTTCTCAAATATAGTAATATTATAACACATAAAAGCCAAAAGTACATACTTTAGTATAATTTTATTTCGTAACCTAATACAACTCCCCAGTTATCTGTCTCATAGGCTGGAGTAATATACCAATTATTATATGTGACTCTTACCATTGGCAATAAAGAATAAGAAGAATAACCAGTTACTAATCCAACTTCTACTCTACCAAACCTTTGACCAATATAGGTACTAACTTTTGATTCACTATTATAATATGCACCAGCAATAGTGCTATTAAAAAATGAATGCTCAACCTCACAACGTACATGAGGATGAACATTCTGATATTCTGCTTCTAAACCAACGTGAATAGATGCTGCAAGTAATAATGATAAGCAACTCATTATGCAGCCACCGCATCAGTAATACGTGCAACTAATTGCTTATTACCTTTTTTATTCTTAGAAAACTTTCTGAATTCACGTTTAAGATCATTGATCGTATCAGCTTTCTTTGGCTCGAACACATCTGAATCAAATCTTGCAGATCTGTTAATCTTAATAATGAAATAGTCATCGTAACCTTTAACATTTTTCCAAGCTCCGAAAGAATCTTTTCTCCAAGCTTTGATAACATCTTGAAATGATCTACGATCAACGATATTTGCAAAGCCTTGACCAAAAGTAGATGCATCATAAGCGAGGTGGAAACCCATTACAGTGGCACCAGTCAATTCTTTAAGTCTTACAAGAACTGCTTCGTATACTTTCTTGCCACCTTGAGCCTTTATCATTTTACCTTCGAAGTTAATCATCATCTCGCGAGAAGTTCTAACATCTTGCTTCTCATCTCTTTCAATAGAGATTCCATCAGGATATCCATCAGTCAAAAACATAAGGTTTGTATTTTGTATTGCATGTTTACGTGTAAAACGTTTTGTAATTTTAGATGCAATAATTGCAGTTTGAATAAGAGGAGTTGAACCCATCTGATCAAGAGCATGAAGACCATGACCACTTAAATGATATTGACATTTGCTATTGTATGCATGAGCTTTAGCAACACCAAATGAAATATAAGCAGCTTCGTCAAAAGTTTTCTTATTCATTCTTGAAGAGAACAACTCAACAATTTTAACACCTTCTGCATTCATTTCGTTTGGCTTAGGACTGATCTTACGAATACCTTTGCCTTCTTGTCTCCAATAAGCAGTAGTAGTAAATGAATATGCCTCGAAAGGAATATTAACTTGACGACAAAACATTGCAATAGTAATTGCTTGAGCAGTAACGTCTTCGATAATTTCATTCATTGAACCAGACATATCTAAGAAAATTATAATTCCATGTGATTTAGCTTGAGCTAACTGTGTAGTAGTCAAGAAAATGTCTTCTGAAGTTTTGTATTGGTGTAACTTTAAAGGATCAAGTTTGCCAGATTTTGCAGTTCTTGAACGTGAATATTCAAATGCAGCTTTCTTACGTTCGAAGTCTTTCGCAATAAGATTTGCTTGAGTCTTGTAAGTAATCTTAGTCTCTTGCCAATCGGCTTTACAAGCTTCATTCTTATAAGGAGTGTATAAAGTTTCGTGTGCTTCATCACCGAATTTATCGATATCTTCTTGAAGTTTTTCATCTCTACGTGATTTAGCTTCCTCATATGAATATATAATTTTTTCCATATTCTCTTCTGATAAACCAGAAGAATATTGTGGTTGACCGCTTTGCTCGTGTGGTCTCTCTGGACTTTTTTCCAGCAGATCTGCCTCACGTTCTCTTTGAGCATCATCAGTCCAAGTTTCATGACCTTCGATAATTTCTTCAGTGCTTTCAGCTTCTTCTTGAGTAGCATCTTTGCCATCAGAGGAATCATTCATGTCACCATCATCAGAATCAGAAGGAGTATCACCAGAAGCAGAAGACATTGAAGAAGTTTCTTCGTCACCAGTAGACTCTTCACCAAGATTACCTATTTCCATTTCTTCTGATTTATCTTCGTCTTTATTAGCTTCAATGAAATCAAATAGCTTTCTACAAACATCAACAACATCGTCCCAAGTTTGAACATTCATAGCTTCTTTGATCAGTGGAGCTTCTTCGTTTGAGAATGAAACTGGAACATATCCACGACCTTTCGAAGAAACATTTAAACGATCCATAAGACCAGCTTCATTAATATCTCTATCGTCAGTGCCAAATATATTGTCATCGAATAGTTTTTTATAACCATTTTTAAAGCGACGAACAATTCCAGGATATGAATCTTGTATCATACGTTCAATACGAATATCTTCAACAATGTTTAAATAAGATCTAGGAATGTTGCCAATCTTCTTCTCAGAATCATGCCATCCATCAGCAGGAGTAAATAGTGCATGACCAACTTCATGTCCAACTAAAAGATCATACACATCTTTACCTTTATCTTTCCATAAAGGCAAACGTAATACACGATTTAGAACATCGAAACTAGCTGTAGAATAATTACCGTGTTGAACAGATAAGTTCTCTTTAGCTAATAGCTTTGCTAAGTATTCTTGAGCAGATAAATTCATGAGTTATTCCCGTTAGATTCCCAGTTATCTTCATCAGAGATCATTGATTTTCTTAGATCAGCTTCTTCTTCAGTAAGTTGCTCTTCAGAAGGATTATTAATAGTAGCATCAACTTTCTCGTAAAGATCGATGAACGCTTCTTTAGTATCATCATCAAATCTGTTAACACAAAGAGCGATTGCTTTTTCTCTCTTACCGAAGATAGAGAAAGTTTGAACGATGTGGCATAAACGACGAGTTGAAATAACTTCGTCAATACCTTCGTCATAAAAAGTTTTACGAATTGCATCTGCCCAACCAACAAGTAGCTTAGAAAATTCTTCGTCAATAGCTTCAAACTTTTGCATATGTTTCATAACAATCTTTTCTTCAGTAGCAATAGTAGGGAAAGTTTGTTCAAGAGTAATAGTAAAACGCTCTAAGAATGCATCGTCAATGATAGTTGCACCTGAGTAACGTCCATCTTCTGAACCTTTACCTTTTGTATTTGCAGTGGCAATAATATTGAAACCATCTTTTGGAGCAACAACTTCGCCAGTCTTTTTGATCAAAACTGGTTTGCCTTCAAGCACACCTTGTAAACACATAATTTTATTAGTTCCACGATCAATCTCGTCAATCATAAGAACTGCTCCAGCTTCCATCGCTTTAATCACTGGACCTTTTTGGAAAACTGTCTCGCCTTTAATCAAACGAAAACCACCAATCAAATCATCTTCATCAGTTTCTGGTGAAATCTGAACACGTACATATTCTCTATTAAGTTTAGCACATGCTTGTTCAATCTGAAATGTTTTACCATTTCCAGATAAACCAGAAACAAACGTTGGATAAAACATTCTTGATTTAAGAACTTTTACGATTTCAGTAAAGTTTCCCCAAGGAACAAAAGTAGAATCGTAATCAGGAACAAAGACTTCGTCATTTGAAACTGACTCAACACCTTTAATCATTTTAGTATGTTGAGTAGTACCTTTAGAATGATCAAGATCATTTTCACGATATAATACTTTAGGCATCATTCTTTCCAAGTTATAAGATCCACGAAATGGTGATGGACAATTATGTCCGTATTTAACTGCGGTATATGCAGATCTTGGATTCTCGCCAGTATCAACAGCAGCTTGTTTAATCTCTTTAGAGCTAAAGATCGTTTTATTAGGATATTTGCTCATTAGTTTTTCAATTACATTATTCATTATATAGTCCTTTTTTATTAAGTATGGTACCATTATATCATGTTTTAGGTACGTTTGGAGAAAACTTATGGGTCCAGGGTGACTTATTTATGGTGCCAACCACTGATCATATTTGTGTCTTTAATCGTGTCAAATTATCTGGTGTAATTTTGATAGTTATTGATGGTAATGGTAAATTAGGTTGTTGATTTAATGATACGAAATCAGCACCGAAAAAATCTAAATCTTTAAATAATTCGTAGATCGAGATGTTTGGATCTATGTCCATAGTGTGTTCAATTAGATTCATTTGACCATTCATTTTTATTGTTCCAAAATTCATTATTAATTCCTTTTTTTATTTAACCAAGGTCTATTTTACCACATTTCGCAACGAATAGGGGACTCATTTTTAAAATAAACGTATTTTTTTACCAGATGATGTTTTTGTAGAATATTTTTCTATCGTTATGAGATAGTTGAAAAATTATTCTTCTTAATGAATTGGATCTTTTCTTCCATCTTGCTTTCAAGCACATCAGGTTTATGTGATATAATAAATGTGTTTGTTCCTTTCTCTAATGTTTTTAATATCTTCATTAGATTATCTGTACCTTCATCATCAAGAGACGAATCAAATGTCTCGTCAAGTATGAGTAAGTTTGTATTCGTAGAGTTCTTCATCTTAGCTATTTGTCTCCATGCAAATAACAACGATAGGTCAATACGCATCTTCTCACCTTCAGAGAAGTTAGCATATACGAATTCATCACGATGTCTAGACTTAATTGACTCTTCGAAGTTCTCATTTAAATGGAATGCTACAAAGAATTCTAAAACTTGTAAGTATTTATTTATAAGATTATTCATTACGGGTAAATACTCTTTGATGATTTTGGTTCGTATACCAGTGTCCTTGAGCATCTCAGATGCTATCTCGTTATATAGTATCTCATCTTGAGCTTCTGTTAAGTTGTCTTGTATATCGATGAGGTCATAAGTCATATCCGTAAGTTCTTTAGCTGGAGTAACAACATCAACCTCTTTAACTTGCTTATTGACCAGTGTTGTCATATTATTTGTATGTGTACCAATCTCTGAATTAATAGTAGACATCTCAGAGATTGCATCTTGTACTTTCTCTAATGTTGCTATTGTCTCGTCATACTTTTCTTTGTTTAAAACTATAGCATCTTGAGTTTCCTTTGCAGTTGCTTTAACATCAGTAAGCATAGAAGTCTTTACATCTTCACTGATCTCTTGAGTACAAGTAGGACATGCAGTATTTACTTCAAAGAATTTTGCTTTACCTACAAGCTCTTTCATAGAATGATTATGTTTGCCTTTCTCAGTATTTAATCCTTCTCTTACTGCTCTTAACGAGTTAAGGTTACCACGTAATCCTAAAGGATAAGCATCTAACTTTTCTTTTAACGATGCTATATTCTCTTGAGCTGCAATAATGTCTGCATCAAATGATTGCTTAGCTTCTGTGTTAATAGATTCTAATTGAGTGATATGTTTCTTCTGATATTCAATCTTATCTTTTTGATTGTCTAAAGATATCTTAGCAGTTTTTGCTAGATCTTTGCTTATGTTATTACGTGTCTTCAGTACTTGCTTCATCTTACTAAACACACCAATGTCTAATAGATCTTCAATAACATCTCTACGATCCCAAGCTTTGAGCTGCATGAATGGTATAAATGAACTTGAGCCAAGAACAACAATCTGATGGAATGATTTATGATTAAGCTTTAATATGTTTTGTTCTAAGAACTTTTGATAGTCTCTTACATTTGTCTGCTGATCTATCATATTACCATCTTGATAGACTTC
>MEHZ011516865.1_pt1 | contig 11136 bp, 10 predicted proteins | sample 897221 | NCBI WGS metagenome assembly MEHZ01 (sample SAMN05514161, study PRJNA337945) | marine metagenome | isolation source: marine surface water | place: Arctic Ocean | collected 2007-12-13 | reverse complement strand
GGTTGTTCAACGACCCGAAGCGACAGACGGTGTACGACCGCATCGCCAAGACGATGGTTATCCAAACCAAATAATCACGAAGCCAGTGCACGGGGCTGCGGTAGTCAGAAATAGATGACTGCCGCAGCTCATTCGCATTTTTGGGCTGCAGTCATCGCAGCATCGACATACCCGCTGCCAAACTTGATGGCGTGCACCAGCTAATGGTGCACGCTGATGCAGCACGACTCGGTCAGCCCAGCCATCTGTCAGGGGGTTGGCATCGTTATAGGCGTGAAAGACGCCCGTGTCGAAGCCGCCGAAGAGCCGCATCATTGCCAAGTCGAACTCACGGTGTCCGCCGTGACATGCCGGGTCGATCAGCCAGCTGGTCCCTGTGTGGTCAACACTACGATTACCGGCCCACAGATCACCATGTAACCGAGCCGCGGGCTCGGCCTACGCCGGAATGTCGGTCCACGGAATCGCCTTGTCGACGCGAGGTTCGCCAGGTAACCCGAGCACTCGCTCGCCAAGGATGTTTCTCATGATGTCACTAGTTCCGCCCTCGATGGTGTTTGCCTGCGAGCGCAGGAAGAACTTCGAGTAACTCCAGTCGGACCGGTCCATGGCGCGACTCATCGGATAGCCGGGTTCGTGCAACATGGCCTCGTCGCCAAGCAGGTCCATGCAGCAATTCCAGATCCGAATATTAAGCTCGGCCGATGCGAGTTTGCCGACGGATCCTTCGGGGCCGGGGTTGCCCATGACCGAGTTAGCTCGGCCGCGCAGGGTTGTGAGTCGACCGACTTCGGCCTCGGTCCAGAGCTTCATGATGCGGTCGGTCATGAGACGGCGCGGTCCGTCGTCAAGCTCGGGGGCTCGTTTGTCCCACAACTTCATGAGCATGCTGATGTTGCCGCTACCGCGGGGTGCTGTGCTTCCGCCAAGAGCGACCCGCTCGTTCATCAGAGTGGTGGTAGCGACTCGCCAGCCGTCGCCGACATCGCCAAGCAGGTTCGAATGAGGAACACGAACGTCGGTGAAGAACACCTCGTTGAATTCGGCGTTACCCGTGATCTGATAGAGCGGGCGGATATCGACACCTGGCGAGTGCATATCGAGAATGAAGTACGACAGGCCTTTGTGCTTGGGTACGTCAGGGTCGGTGCGTACCAGGAGCATGCCGTAACGAGAGTGGTGAGCGCCGCTTGTCCAGACTTTTTGGCCATTGACGATCCACTCGTCGCCGTCACGAACAGCTCGGCTCGACAAACCAGCTACATCGGAACCGTGGCTTGGTTCGGAGAACATCTGGCACCAGATGTCTTCGCCAGTAAAGATGCGCTTGAGGTGTTTGACGTGATGGTCCTCAGACCCATAGGTCAGCACGGTCGGCAGGCCCATACCGATACCGATCACGTTCAGACTGAGTGCGTTGTAGTTGCGGCCAGCGTCGCGGATGGCTTCCTCGATCACACCCTGCATCTGTGGCGAGAGGTCCAAGCCACCCTTGCCCTTGGGGTACTGGACCCTGGCCAGTCCAGCGTCCCAGAGAGCGGAGCGGAAGTCGACCTCGGAGACATCAAGGCCAGCCTGGTCTAGGACCGACAACGTGAGTTCGCGCAGCGCTTGTTCGTTCATCTCGCAATTATTGCCCACATAGAAGTACGGCCATCAGTCACGCATGCTGATTGTTCCCATGACGTCGGTGTCGCCATCGGCGGGCGCTGCGATCTCGACAATCGGTTCGTCGACATCGTCGAACTCGAGCCGTAACGCTCGACACATCAGAGCATGCAGCTTGTAGCTGGCTACGTCATAGGTGAGCGCAATGATTTCGACCTCTGACAGGTGTTCGCTGTGCTCGAAGAGCTGGTCGACAGAGACCGGTGGCGGAAGTGAGCCATGGGTGATCTGATCGAGAGCGCGTCGCACAGGCCGAGTCTCCGGCAGCTGCTGCACAGGGCTAGAGATACCAGAGAGCCTCTACTCCTGCCAGGCTGTTGCGATGCTCTTGACGCTCGAATCATTGAGCAGGCTGGGTTCGACGCTGTGTACATGACTGGGTTTGGTGCGACTGCTGGGCTACTTGCTCGTCCCGATGTCGGCCTGATTGGGCTACACGAGATGGCCGACAACGCACGTCGCGTAGCAGCGGCAACCAACCTGGCGGTGCTCGCCGGCGCGGGTACGGGTTGTGGCAACGCGATCGATGTTGCTCACGCCGTGCGGACCTTTGAGCAAGCCGGCGTGGGCGGGATCCATATCGAAGATCAGATGAAGCCGAAGAAGTGCGGCCATAAGGAGAACAAGTCGGTGGTGTCAACCGACGAGATGGTCGACAAGGTGCTGGCAGCTACTGCCGCGATGCAAAACTATGTGAGCCAGATCAAGATCGACGGCACACCTGTCAACGCCACCCAGGCGCTGATGGATTTCACCGAGTTCACCGACTTCATTGGTCTCCCCGAGATCGCTAGCCTCGAGCAGCGCTTCGGGTCCTGAAGTCTCTATAAATAGCCAGGCGCCAGGTGCCCCGACATCAGAACCTCCGAATGGCCAGTTCTGCGTCGGCCCGGGGTTGGCATGCGATGATGTGCAGATGTTGCTAGACGAGCTACAGAAGCGGCTTCCGCCCGAGTCCATCCAGGTCGACGTCGATGTCATCGAGGCTTACAGCCAGGATCGGGCCGTGTTCGAATCAGCGGGAACGGCGTCGATTCTGGTCATGCCAGGATCGACTGCCGAGGTCGTGGCTGCGGTAGAAGCCGCAAACGCCGCCGACGTCCCCATTGTTCCTCGCGGCGCTGGGACAGGGTTGACCGGGGCCGCCAACGCTGTCGACGGATGCATGATCCTGTCGTTGCATCGCATGGACCAGATCCTGGAGATCGACACCACAAACCGCAATTGTCGGGTGCAACCCGGTGTGATCAACGCCGACCTGAAAGCCGCTGTCGCCGAGCAGGGGCTTTTCTATCCGCCCGACCCGGCATCATTTGACATGTCGAGCATCGGTGGCAACGTAGCGACCAATGCGGGTGGTCTGTGCTGCGTGAAATACGGCGTGACTCGCGACTATGTGATGGGTCTCGAAGTTGTGATGGCCTCGGGTGAGGTCATGCGCACTGGCCGTAAGACCATCAAGTCGACAACGGGCCTTGATCTGACTGGGCTCTTTGTCGGCTCCGAGGGTGTCCTGGGAATTATCACCGAGATCACGTTGAAGCTCGTGACGGCGCCGCCGCCACCATCTACCGCCGTTGCGTACTTCGATGCGCTCGAGCCAGCGGGCTCAGCAATCGTCGACATCTTCCGCCAAGGCCACGAACCGAGCCTGATGGAGATCGTCGACCAAGCGTCCTTACGGCAGGTCGAGGCGGTCTATCCCATGGACCTTGATGTTGACGCAGCGTGCCTGTTGCTGATGCAAACGTCGGGCGATGATTCGGCTGGTCGCATCGCCCAGATCAGCGAAATTTGCATCGCTCATGGTGCCACGTTCGTGTACCACGTCGAGGATCCGCACGAAGGCGACATGCTCATCGAAGTGCGGCGCAAGGTTTGGCCAGCATTCGAACATCTCGGCAAGGCGATGCTTCCCGAGGACGTTGCGGTGCCCCGGGACCGATTGCCAGAGTTGCTCGCGGGCATCACTGATATCGCCGAACGAAATCACGTGCTACTGCCCACTATTGGGCACGCCGGCGATGGAAATATGCACCCGCTGCTTGTCTTCGATGGTCAAGACGAAGAAGAGGTCGCACGTGTCAAGACAGCCTTCGCTGAGATTGTGCACCTGGCTCTTTCACTCGGTGGCACAATCGCTGGCGAGCATGGTGTCGGCACGTTGAAGAAGCCGTTTATCGAGCTCGAACTTGACCCCATCCAGCTCAAGGTTCAACGGAGCATGCGCACCCTCTTGGACCCAGAAGGCCGGCTCAATCCTGGCAAGGCAATCTAAAGACGCTCCTCGGTGGCGGCAGGAGGCCATCGCCGGCTGAGGTTCAGGCATCGGCCCGGGAGCGGCGCGAGCGCTACATGGTGTGGACGAACAGTTGTCCTTGTTTGCCTTGCGAACGCAGCGACCAGCAGTCGGCATGCCAGCACGGACCGCATGAGGGCAGTTCTGGCTATTGGTTCACACCGTTTCCGGGCTGGAGTCCGCATGTCGGCTCGCTGTCTGGGCAAGTGAGCAGCTGCTGACCACGTGAACCGGTTCGGCAGTTGGCGAGATCGGCTGGATATGGGACCGTAGACCATGGCCGAAACCAATGAGCTGCTATACGACGTCACTGATTCCATTGGAGTAATCACTTTTAACCGGCCAGACCGGATGAACACGATTACTCCAAGGATGCTGAACGCCTTGTCAGAACGGCTTCTCGAAGCCGATGTCGACCCGAACGTGCGCGTCATCGTGATCACTGGCAACGGCCGAGCCTGGTGTGCTGGCCTCGACGTTGCTGCTGCTGTTTCTGGCGAAGGCATCGGTGGTGAAGGCGCAGGTCAGGGAACTGGCGAGTTCAACTTGCGTGACGCCCCGCCCGTTGTACTGCACAAGATCGATACGCCGACCATTGCTGCACTCAATGGTGGCGCTGCTGGCTATGGCATGGATCTGGCGCTTGGCTGTGACATTCGGATCGCCAGCGAAACGGCGAAGCTGTCAGCGGCGTACACGGCGCGCGGTCTTGTCCCCGAGAGTGGCGGCACCTGGTTGTTGCCGCGCATCGTGGGCTGGTCAAAGGCTGCCGAGTTGTTGTTCACTGCCCGCACGCTCAACGCTGACGAGGCCGAACAGCTTGGGCTTGTCAGCCAGGTCGTGCCGGCTGAAGCTCTGCGCGACGCCGCCATGCATATGGCCGGCGAGATCGCAGCTAATGCTCCATTGGCTATCCGGGCATCGAAGCGCTTGATGCGCCATGCCATGACCGAAGGCCTCGAAGACCATGTCCAACGCCAGTACCTGGCGCTGCTGCCGCTGTTCGGCACGAAGGACTTTCGCGAGGGCTTGAACAGCTATATCGAAAAGCGTCCCGCCGACTTCCAAGGTGAATAAGCAACTGGTGCCTGGGACAGGTTGCTTATCTAGCGTTCACTCGTCGATCCGAACGCAGTATTCATGCGCTAGAAGCACGACCTCCGACCGGCCCTGTGGATGCTTAGCGGTCACAGAAACGGAAACAACACCCGGCCAATTCCGTGAGCGCAATGTCGGATAGTGAGGGGTTGTCGAGCAGATGGACGGGCAGTCGATTCGGGCCGCGGCCCATGAGTCTCTAAAGTGAAGGGACATTCAATTTGGGGAGATCCATGGCTGTTGAAGTGAAGCGATCGTTCTGTCGGATATGCCATGCCGCTTGCCCGGTTGACGTGCACATCGATGACAGCAGTGGCAGTAAGCGGGTCATCAAGGTGACCGGCGTTGACGAGGACCCAATCTTCAACGGCTACACATGCATCAAGGGCCGTCAACTTCCTGATCAGATTCACGACCCGGCTCGGCTGCGCGCTGCGTTGCGTCGGCGTCCCGATGGCACCTTCGAAGAGGTCGCGAGCAACGAGGCACTCGACGAAGTCGCGGCAAAGCTCACGGCGATCATCAACGAGCACGGGCCACGAGCTGTCGCGACCTACACCGGCACTGGTGGTTATCAGAACGCTCCGTCGCATCCGGTCGCTATGGCGTTCCACAAGGCGATCGACTCGATCAGCTATTACACGTCGGTCACGATCGACCAGCCCATGAAGGCAACCGCGAATATGCGAATGGGGATCTGGCAGGGTGGTCCCCAGAACTTCAGCGATGCCGACGTGCTGCTAGCAATCGGGTACAACCCGATGGTCTCGAGCTTCGCACCGTTTGGCGGCTTGCAGGGCACCGACCCATTCGCCACGTTGCGCAAGCGCAAGGCCGAAGGTCTGAAGCTGGTCGTCATCGACCCTCGCCGCACCGAACTTGCTGCCCAGGCTGACATCCATCTGCAGGTCAAGCCGGGCGAAGATCCAGCGCTTCTCGCAGGCATGTTGAACGTGATCCTCAGCGAGGACCTGCACGACCAGGATTTCTGTGAACAATGGGTTGAGCCTGGCCATCTGGACATGCTTCGACTCGCAGTTGAGGCATTCACCCCTGAGTACGTAGCAGAACGATGTGGTGTTGAAGCCGACGACATGGTTGCCGGCGCTCGCATGTTCGCTGCTGGTCCAACCGGGATCTCTGGATCAGGAACCGGCCCCAGCATGTCGCCGCACCCGAGCCTGATGGAGCACTTGTCGATCAGCCTGAACGTGGTGTGTGGCCGGTTCATGCGAGAAGGACAACAGATCGAATCGGCTGCCTTCCTCCAGCCAGACGCTGCCAAACATGCCCATGTCATCGGCCCCTTCGGCGACCCCAGCGGGCCCGAGAGCCGCTTCCGTGGGCTCAAGGGATACAACAACGAAATGCCGTGCGCGACGCTGGCACAAGAGATCTATACGCCAGGTCCCGAGCAGGTACGAGCCCTGATCGTGAACGGTGGTAACCCGGTCGCAGCATGGCCCGATCAAATCAAGTCGCTCAAGGCAATGGAAGAGATCGAGCTGCTCATCGTGATCGACCATCGCATGACGCAGACGGCCGAGTTCGCCGACTACATCTTTGCGCCGCGGCTGTCGCTCGAACGCTCTGATGTTCCACCGTTCATGGATCGCTGGTTTCGTGAGCCGTACGCGTGTTACACCGAGGCGGTTCTCGAGCCCGAAGGTGACCTGTTGAACGACTGGGAGGTCTACTGGGAGATCGCCGAGCGAATGGGTATCGAGATCACGCTGCCAGGCGGGACCCTGCCCACAGGCGAGCGCCCGACAGACGACCAGGTGCTCGACGTTGTGTATTCCAAGTCGCGGGTGCCCATGGACGTGATCCGGGCCAACGCCGGCAAGGTGCTGCCAGATCGCAAAATCATGGTGCAGCCGGCCGATCCTGATGCCCGCGGCCGGTTCCAGATCGCCCTCGCTGACCATATGGAAGAGCTCGCAGCGGTACGACGGGAAGGCACCAGCGCCGAAATCGTCACCGGCTTCGATCCAGCAGTCCACACGTTCCGGCTGATTAGCCGACGACTGAAGACTCACCTGAACTCACTCGGTGGCGAGATCCCTGGCTTGGCCAAGAAGACACCAACGAACTACGCCTACATGAACCCAATGGACATGTCCGAGTTGGGCGTCGACGACGACGGACTCGTTCGGATTACGTCACCGCACGCTGAACTCATCGGCGTCGTCATGGGTGATGCCAGCGTGCGCCGTGGCGTGGTGTCCATGTCCCATAGCTGGGGTAGCGCAACCGGCACCGACGAAAAGGTCCGCGATATTGGGGCACCAACGAACCGGTTGATCGATGTCGAGAACGGCTACTGCCACATCACTGGCCAGGCCATCCAGTCGGCGATCCCTGTCAGCGTTATCGCCGTCACCGACGACGCCCTTATCGGCGTCTGAATTCTTGACACCCCTGGGGTATCAAGAATTCGTCAGAACAAACGCTGAACGCCGGACTCCAGATCGAGCAGAAAGCGTTTGGTGTCGAGGCCGCCGCCGAAGCCGACCAGTGAGCCATCACTGCCGATGACGCGGTGACATGGCACCACGATGGGCAGCGGGTTGCGACCGTTTGCGGCACCAACCGCCTGGAATGCACCTGGGTGCCCAGCGATGTCTGCCTGTTCGCCATACGAGATCGTCTCGCCATAGGGGATTGAGCGCATGGCAAACCAGACGTCGACTTCGAAGTCGTTGCCGTCAACATGGAGCGGTAATTCGAACGCCTTGCGGTCGCCGTTGAAGTATTCGGCCAGTTGTGATGCGGTGGTCTGTAACACGTCGTCGTCGGAGCGCTTGGGGATGTCCTCAGATGACAGCCCAAGGTCGCGTAACGAGTGCGATGGGAACAAGATGTGGGTCAGCCCAGAGTCGTCGGCGAGTAGCACCAAAGCCCCGATCGGTGAGTCGATCGTGCACCGGCGCGGCGAGACCAGATAGTCGGCCTGGCGCAGTGGCATACCCATATTCGCGGTGGTCAGCTCTTTGGCTTGCGCTCGCGCTGGAGAAGTTCCTGCGCAATCGAGGCGATGTGTGATCCATCCTGGGCGAACAGATTGCCAATGGTGATGCCGCGAGCCCCGGTGAGACCGCGGCACTCCCACTCGTACAAATGCCATTGATCGGCCCGCAGCGGGCGATGGAACCACATGGAATGGTCCAGGCTGGCGCCGATGAACTGCTCGTGGTTGTTCTCGTTGCCGGTGAACAGCGGATGCAAGCTACGGGCGGCAGGGAACTGGATCGTGTCACTGGTAAACGCCAGGCCACAGACATGAAGATGTGGGTCATCATCGAGTGGATCGGTCAACGTCACCCAGCCCATCGATTTTCCGGACCCCGGGTAGGTGCCCATTGATCGCCGTTCCATGATCCAGGGCCAGCTGTCTCGCTGGCCTCGCATATCTTCGGGCGCCGGAGCGATTGGCATGCGGGCTGTCTGGACGTCAGCTTCTTCTTCGAACCGCTGAAACGAACACGAGAGATGCAAGATCGCTCCACCGGACTGACGTGCGACCACGGCTCGGGTGCAGAAGCTGCGACCGTTGCGCAGCCGGTCGACCTCGTAACGAATTGGCTCAGCTACGTCGCCGCTGCGGATGAAGTACGCATGTAGCGAATGCGGATGGAAGCCCGCGTCTACCGAGTGCAGCGCAGCGCGTAAGGCCTGAGCAACAACCTGGCCGCCGTAGACGCGTCCCCATTCATAGGGAGGGCTCAAACCGACCCAGGTATCGGGGCCGTGCGCTTCGAGCTGCATGACTTCGGCGAAGGTCTTCGGTGCACTCACATCGCGAGCATAGGTGTGCGTCAGCGGGTCCCGGCTCCTCGACGGCTGTGGCTGATCGGGAGCATCATTGGTGTCCGGCACCAAGGACGACGACACAGCGCTCTAAGCTCGATCGAGCCATGACGACCACGAGTGAACCGGTGAAGAACACCGCCAATCCGTTGCGGTCGTTCCGGGAACGCAACGTGCGGATCTTCTTCGGCGGGATTGCGATTAGCAATATCGGGACGTGGGCTCAGCTCACGGTGCTGATTCTGCTGGTCCGCGAGTTAGGTGGCGGTGGACTGGAACTCGGCATTGTTACCGCCTGCAGGTTTGCGCCTTTGCTTTTCCTTGGGCTGTACGCAGGTGCGGTGGCTGATCGGGTGGATCGTCATCGGCGGACTATGCAACTTCAGGCGGCGCTCGGTGCGATGGCGTTGGCGCTTGGCGTCGTCGACTGGCTTGATCTTGAGACGTTGCCGGTGTTGTACGGCATTTCGACGGCACAAGGATTCCTGACTGCATTCGACAACCCGACCCGCCGCACGATGGTTACCGAGATGGTGCCGCCTGAGCAGCTAGCGAATGTGCTCTCGTTGAGCACCACGGTCATGACGGGTTCGCGGCTCTTCGGCCCGGCGCTGGGTGCGGTGCTGGCAACGACTATTGGTACCCATGGCGCGTTCTTATTAAACGGCTTTAGCTATCTGTTCTTCCTGTTCGCCATGAACAGCATGGACACCTCGCGTTTCCATCTGCTGCCGAAGAGCCCAAAGTCCGCAACCCCGATTCGTGATGGGTTACGAGAGATGTGGGCTGACCCGGTCTTGCGGATCACGATTAGTGGGTTTGCTCTGGTCGCGACTTTTGCATTTAACCACACGGTTGCCTTCCCGCTGACAGTGACCGACCGGCTGCAAAAGCCCGACGAGTATTACGGCTATCTGCTTTCTGTGATGAGTATCGGCAGTATTGCTGGCTCGTTGTTCGTGGCCAGGCTGCTCGTCGTGTCACAGCGATTCATGCTGATCTCTGCGGCACTGCTTGGAGCCTCGTTGGCAGCCTTCTCGTTCGCCGCTACCGCATGGGCGGCATTCCTGGTGGTTATCCCGCTTGGTGCGGGAATGACGGCGTACATGAACTCGTCGAACATCATCGTGCAGCAACGCACCAGCCCCGAGATGCGTAGCCGGGTCCTTGCCCTGATCAGCGTGATCTTTCTCGGAAGCACACCGATTGGCGGTCCAATCACCGGCATCATTGGTGATGCATCTGGAGCGCTCTGGGCGAACTTGTACGGCGCGCTCATTATCGGGGGAGTGCTACTGATCACCTTGCCAGCGTTGAAGATCGTTACCGGTTCGCTCAATCCAGTCGAAACTGCTCAAGCTCGGGCTACCTAGCGCCACTGGGCGTGGGATCGAGAAGGAAACGAATAATGGTTGCCGAGACGGTTCCCATCTCTACCTACCCCCTTAGGGCCAGGAATTTTCTCGGCAAAGAGGGTTAGGGAGTTAGGCCTGTTGGCGGAGATGGTCACGCTGGGTCGTGCCGCTGTACTCGGTGCGGTAACGGCCGCGGCGCTGCAGTTCCGGGACGATGTGGTCGACGAATTGTTCGATCGATCCAGGGTTGTGAATCGGCGACAACATGAACCCGTCGCCGCCGGCTTCGTCGACATAGGCCAGCATCTGGTCCGTGACGGTCTCGACCGTTCCAGCGAACTGAGGGATGCCAACACTCTGGCCGTGCTTCTGGGCAACTTCGGCGACGGTCATCGAGGAGCCATCGGGGTTCAGGTAACGGGTCCGCATGCGTTGCAGTTCAGGTTCGGTGCGGTCGGCCATTGGTTCATTCGGATCGAGCTTCGCTAGGTCGAAGTCCAGGTGCGCGGACAGAATTGCCAAGCCTGCTTCGAGGGGCACGAGCGCATTGTGTTCTTCGAGCAGCTCCTGCGCGTGCGCATCGGTTTCACCAAGCACAGGTTGAGCCCCAAACAAGACGGCACAGTGACTGGGGTCGCGGCCAGCGTCGACGACCCGTGACTTTATGTCGTCGTGCAACTCAGCGGCGTCGACGGAGCGCGGCTGGATCGCAAAGATGGCATCGGCGTGCTTCGCAGCGAAGTCCTTGCCTTGCGGCGAGGTGCCAGCCTGCAGGATGGCTGGTCCAGTCTGGGGCGACCGGGTGACGTTCAATGGGCCACGAGATTTGTAGAACTCGCCTTCGAAGTCGATGCGGCGCACTTTGGTCGAATCGACGAACTGAGGCGCCTCGGTGTCCATAACCAC
>MEHZ011519471.1_pt1 | contig 11140 bp, 9 predicted proteins | sample 897221 | NCBI WGS metagenome assembly MEHZ01 (sample SAMN05514161, study PRJNA337945) | marine metagenome | isolation source: marine surface water | place: Arctic Ocean | collected 2007-12-13 | reverse complement strand
TGAATCAGAAGTTTTCTTTGCGACATAGAGGTAAAGTGGATATAGAAAAACAATAAGAATACCAAATAAAATTCCAACTTCTTCTATAATGATTGAATAGATAAAATCATTTTGTTTTTCTGGAATAAAATACTTTAATTGCCCCTCACCAAGACCAACACCAACTAAACCGCCTTTAGTAATTGCATTTATACTTAATTCAACTTGCCTACTTGTATCTAAAAAAAAACTTAAAATTCTATCTCTGACATACAGATTAAGAAAAATAATAATCGTAGTAAACAATAAGCCAAAAAATGAAAGAATTAAAAAAAACTTAATTTTTCTTATGTAAAGAATTGATATCAATGAAAAAGAAGTAAAAAAATACATGGAAGTAGCAAAATCAGGTTGATTAGCAATAAGGAAAAGAATAATAATAAAAACAAAAATTGGAATATAGAGTATTTTATAATTGATATTTTTAAGACTTAAATAAAAAAACCAAGAAACAAAACAAATAAAAGGACCTTTAATTAATTCGGAAGGCTGTATAGAGAAACCAAAAAACCTTATCCATCTTCTTGCACCATTTATCTCATAACCAAAAAAATATGTATAAATCAGTAGTAGTATAAGAAAGAATAAAAAAAAATTTAAAAAAGTTTTAAGGTTATCTTTTTTTAAAAAAATTATTGAAAAAAAAACAGATAAAGAAATAATTACATAAATTAAATGTTTTAATAAATTAATATCAGAATTTAAAGAAAATAGAGTAAATATTCCAATAAAAATTAAGCTAAGTGGAATAATAATAAGTTTTTTATTGATAGAATTTAAAAATAAAATTAATAGTGAATCATTTGTATTCTCATTTAAATTAAGCATTTATATATTTCTTAACCAAGTAATTAAAATGATTACCCCTTTCGATAAAGTCACTATAGGTATCAAAAGATTCACCCCCAGGTGAAAATAATATAATTTTATTATTATTATCTAGATTAATAAAAAATGATAAAAAAATAATTAAGGATTCTAAATTCAAAAACTTAATGACCTTAGAATTTGTATTTTGTAATTTATGAAGAAAATGATCTTTATCATTACCAAAAATAAGAATTGTAGAATTTAATATTCTAGGAATATCAATATCATTATTTTTTAATTTACCCCCTAATATTAAAATTTTATTTTTAATTTTAATTGAATTAAAAGTATTAATTGAGTTTAAAAGGTTTGTTGACTTACTATCATTTAATATCTTAAGATTATTTTTATTATAAATAATTTGATTTCTAAAGGGGAGATTATTAATTTTTAAAATATCGGAAATTTTAAATGAGAACTTTAAATATGAAGTTATTGAGTATAATGAGGAAACATTTTCATTAATAAAAAAGCTATCATTATCGTTTATAAATTTTTTAGTTTTATAGATCTTAAAATTATTATTTAAACTTAATTTATTATTCAATATCTCATTAGACGTATTCTTATTAATAAATATTATACCCTTTTTTTTTAAGAGATTACTAATTGACAGTTTTGACTTAATATAATTTCTATAAGTTTTATGATATATTAGGTGATCAGGATATAAATTTGTAATACAACCAATATTTATTTTTAAATATTTAATTTTATCTAATTGATAAGAGCTTAATTCAAAAATCATATAATCATAATTAAGAATAATGTTTTTAATATTTTTTTTATGTAAGATTGTTCTACCAATATTTCCAAGTAATATTGATTTAAATTTTTTATTTAAAACTTCATTTAAATAATTACATACTGATGATTTACCTTCAGTGCCAGTAATAGCAATAACTTTAACTTTATCTGGGATTAATGATCCTAGTATATCTATATCAGTAATTACTTTATCTTTAAATTTAGAAAGAACCGGATGAACATCAATATCAATAGAAGGAGATACTACTATATATGAGGATTTATTAAGTATCTTAGTAAGGTTATTAATTTGACAATATTCATTTTTAAGAAGAAATTTATTTTTTAATTTATTATCATCTATAGCACTAAAACTGCAATTATAATTCCTTAAAAACTTAACTACAGATTTACCACTAACGCCTAATCCGTAAATAAAAAATAATTTTGTAAAATCTATCAATTATCTAATCTTCAATAAAGAAAGTGCTATTAAGCAAAAGATAAAACTAATAATCCAAAACCTAATTACTATTTTTTGTTCTGGTATTCCCTTTTTTTCATAATGATGATGAAGTGGTGCCATTAGAAAAAATCTTTTTTTTGTAAATTTAAAAAAAATAACTTGAATAGATACTGATAAAGCCTCTATAACAAATAGACCACCCGCAATTGCTAAAACAAATTCTTGCTTAAGTAATATTGAAATTATCGCTAAGCTACCGCCAAGTGATTGAGAGCCGGTATCTCCCATAAAAACTTCTGCCGGATATGAATTATACCAAAGAAAAGCCAATAACGCTCCAATTGATGCTGTACAAACAATCACAAGTTCTCCAGAACTAGGTACAAAATTTAATAATAAATAATCCGAATAAATAGAATTTCCAATAATATAAGAAAAAACAGCAAATGTTAAAAAAACAAAAATTAATGGCATGGAGACTAGGCCATCCAATCCATCAGTAAGATTAGTAGCATTAGTGGAACCAATAATTACAAATATTGCAAAAATAATATAAAAATAACCTAACTCAAGAGAGAAACTTTTAAAAAAAGGCAAGTAAAGACTAGTAAGATTGATAATATATTGGTTTATTAAATAAAGTAGGAAAAAAGTTATTAAAATTTGAATAAAAAATTTTAATTTAGAAGAGATGCCCTTTCTAAATTTAATTTTAAGATAATCATCAGTAAAACCTAAAAAGCCAAATAATATAATTGATAAAATAACTAAGTAATTAAACTTTGAAAAATTATTGGTCCATAAAATTGTATTAATTACTATAGATAATAATATTAAAACTCCACCTAAAGCTGGGGTTCCCTCCTTAATGACATGAGAAGATGGGCCATCAGTTCTTATTGGCTGACCCTTGGGAAATATATTTTTTTGTAAATTAATCCATTTTGGCATAAGTAAAAAGACAATTATAAATGAAAAAATTAAAGAAATTCCTGCACGAAATGAGATATATCCAAATAAATTAAAAAAAATATTGATATCATTAAAAGAAAATAAAAAATCACTTAACATAATTCATCTACAATCATATCAAGTTTATTAGATCTAGAACCCATAATAAAAATTTTTTTTGATTTATTTATATAATTTTTTATAAATGGTAAAATTTCAACATTATTTTTATAAAATTTAAAACCATAAGGATTACTACTTTTTAATAGTTTATTAAATTCATCTCCAATAAAATAAATATTAGTGAAATTTCTAAGCATATAGATTATATCTTTGTGATATTTTAATGAGTGAGTGCCAAGTTCTTTCATGGAACCTATTATAATAATATTATTTTTATTATAATCAGGCATATTAAGAAAATGATTCAAGTTTTCTTTTAATGAATAAGGACTTGCATTGTAACTATGATCATAAATTTGATATTTATGATTATTAATATTTATATCAATAATATTACCATGACCCTTTAAGAAAGACGCCTTAAAAAAAAATTTCTTATAAAGATTTGATTTTATTATTATTTTAATAAAGAAGAATGACATTATAGCAATATTACAACTAATTTTATTATTAGATTCCGATCTAATTTCATAAGTTTTATTATGAAAATTAAAATTAATTAAAAAAGATTTTTTATTAGGATTAATATTATGAATAATAATATCATTTTTAAAATTAATAAATTTTATTTTAGCATTAGAAGTATATGAAGGAGGAATAAGATTATAATTTTTATTGAAATTTACTAATGCAGAAATAAGTCTATTAGACTTAAGTAATGATAACTTATTTTTAACTAAATTTTTGTATAATTTAAAATTACCAATATGAGAATCTTCTATATTAGTAATCAGAACATAATGGGGATTTAAAATATTAGTAAGTCTTTTCATTTCATTCATTTTACTAATACCAACTTCAAATAGTGAGAAAGATGTATCCATATCCATATTTAATATATTTACAATAAGGCCTAATTCATTGTTGAAATTCTTATATGATTTATATGCTTTAATCTTTTCTCTTTTAAGAAATAAAAATAGATTTTCTTTTAGGGTAGTTTTACCAACAGAACCAGTTATAGCAATTATTTTACCATTATAATTTTTTAATATTTTAGATGTGACAATGTTTAAAAATTCTAAAACATTAGGTACACAAATAATTTTTTTATTAATAATATTTTTATTGATAATAGCTAAAGAACAACCCTTACTTAATGCTAATTCAGCATAGTTACTTCCATCATCGTTTTTAGTTTTAATACCAATAAAAATATCACCTTTTTTAATTAGTCTTGAATCAAATACAAAATTAGGATTCTCATCTATAATTAATTTAATAATCTTATTAATTAATTGATTTTGCAATTTTTAAACTTTCCTTAATATCGCTAAATTTATATATTTTATTTTTATAGCTTTGGGTTTCTTCATGACCTTTACCAATTATAAATAAAATACCTTTATATTTTTCTAGTAAAAAAAATCCTTTTTTTATAGCTTTTAATCTATCGCCTATATTATAAAAATTATCACAATGTTTGATTAATTCGGCTCTGATATCTTCAGGATTTTCATTTCTAGGATTATCATCTGTGATTATTTGAAAATCACTTAATTTATTGACTAATTTTGACATTTTAGATCTTTTATTTTTATCTCTATCACCACCACATCCAAAAATAACTATCTTATTACAATTTACATCATTGTAAGGTAATAATAAATTATTCACACCATCTGGAGTGTGAGCAAAATCAACAATTACTAACTTATCAGCTTTATCTAGAATAATATGATGTCGTCCTTTTATTATAGTATTGTTGAATACAATTTTTGGATTAAATTTCATATTCATGGCTTTTAAACAGATATAATTAGATAGTAAATTCTTAATTACAAAATTATTAGGAAAATTAAATTTTTTAATCAAAAAATTATTAATAAATAGATTTGTATTAACAACCTTACTTTTAATTAACTGAATACTATTATTTTTTAAATATTTATTTTGATCTATTATATTAAATTTTTTAGATAGTTCTTTATGATATTTTATATTAATTGAATCTTGAATTAATAAATTTGAATTTTTATTTAAATGATTTTTTAAAAGTTTAATTTTAGTTTTATGGTAATTTAATATACTTCCATGATAATCAATATGATCTTGTGTTAAATTAGTTAATACTCCGAAATCAGCTTTTATTCCACCTAATCTCTTTTCAACAAAACCAATACTAGAAGCTTCCAATATAACATATTTACATTTATATTTTTTAATACTTTCTTGAATTGAATTCATTAAAGTAATTAAATCAGGTGTAGTATTAGATAATTTTTTTATTTTTTTTCTATTAGCATAAAAACCTAAAGTACCAATATAGGAAGTTTTAATAAATAACTTATTTAATGTATTATATAAACCATAAGCAATAGAAGTCTTGCCATTTGTACCGGTGACTAAAATAATTTTAGTTTTATTATTAAAAAAAATATCTGTGCATTTGATAGCAAATTTATTCAAATCTTTTGTAAATAAATAATTTATTTTTATATTTTTCGTAATAGTTTTTTTAAAACTATTATCACATATAATATGAGAACAATTTTTCTTTATACATAAAATTTCAAATTTTTTAAATTTTTCTGTATCTTTTGTATATGTAAAAAAAATTGATTTATTATCTAATTCTTGCCAGTTTGACTTTAATTTAAAACCAAGTTTTTTTTTATGAATTAAGTCCATTAAATGGTTTTTATAATTTTCCCACAAGAACTTAATTCTAATGAGAAAAGTATCCGTTCCATAATGTTGTAAAATGAATTTTTAACTGTATTGCCAGCCGTCAAATAACCAGATTTTGATATTTTTGGATTATTCATAAAAGTTAAAGCTAGATATCTAGGTTGGTTATATGGAAAATATGACATGTAAGTAACGTTATTTAATATTTTTTCATTAGGATCTTCAATTTTAATAGAAGTTTTATCATTTGCTGTACCTGTTTTACCTGCAATTAAACAACTTCTATATAATTTATGATCAGATTCATTAGCATAATAAAGTAATCTATTAATTTCAGTTGAAATTTCATTTAAGTTTAAATCTTTAAAAGTTTTTTGTTTAATTATATTTGCCTCAAAATCAATTTTACCAGTTATCATTCTTGCATAGGCATTAATTAAATTTATAGGTGATACCGCTAAAGCGTAACCAAATGCCAAATTATCACAATAATTACCTTTACGAGTATAACTCTTTGGTTGTAGAGGATTTACTGACTTTATTTCATCCATAATATTGACAGGTGACAATAAACCAAGCTTTCCTAAATCGACTTTAAATTGTTTTTTGCAATCTAATTTTCTATTTATTAAAACAGCACCAATATTAGATGATTCTTTTAATACATCTTTGGTTCTTATAGGTACTTTAACTGGAAATAAATCTTTTATAAATTTATTGCCACTAAAATGTTTTAAAGGCTTAGTTACATCAAAATATTCTTCAAGATCTAAAACGCCATTATTTAATGCGGAGTATACGGTAATAGGTTTAAATACAGAGCCAAACTCATGCCTATGATTAATTGACGGCATTACAGATGCATCAAACTTTTTTTCTAAGTAATTATTATTGTGGACATAAGAGTTGACTAGTATTTCTTCTTTTAGTAAATCCACCAAAATAAAAAGAGCATAGTTTGCATCATATATTTTAAGTTCCTCTGATAAAAGATCAGAAACTTCTTTTTGTAAATCAATATTAATTGATAATTTTAAATTTTGATTATAGGAATTAATGTGTTTTTCAATTAACGACTTTCCTTCATTATCGATATTCATTTGTCCTATTAAGTTGTCTGTATATTGCTTAAATGGGTAATTTCTTTTATAAAATTTTTCGAATTTAATTTCTGGATTTCCTAGATAAATAGTTTCTGAGATTTGTTTTTTATTAGGTGATCTATCAATAAAAAAAAAATTATTACTCAGTTCATTAATTTTTTCAGCAACAGTTGGCTTAATTATACGAATGTCATTAATAAGATTTTGCATATTTTTATAATTATTTTTATCAAATTTACTTACTTGTATTCTGTGATCAATAAGAGTTTGAGCAAGAATATTATTATTAGTATCAAATAAAACTGGTGAGATTAATTCTTCAATTTTATTAGTCTTTATATATTCAGGTTTGGATATTATTAGAAATAGTTTGATGCAAATTATTATAAAAATTAAAAATACAACAACTTGAAATATGGAATATAAACTATTAGTCTTCTTTATGATACTATAATCAGTTTCATTAATTAGATTTCTGATCATAATTTACTCTTACTATTGTCATTTTTTCATTTAAATAATTTTCAATTAAAATACTTTCTGAATTTACATATTTTCTATTATTCAGTTTTAATTTTAATTTTATTTCCTCTGCAAAAAACTCTTCTTTTTTTTGTAGTTGGTTACTTGCCTTATTTATTTCTTTATTTAATTGACTTATATTTTCCTCAGAATCTTTAGCTATATTTTTAAATAATAGAAAGACTGTTAAAGCCATAAGTATAATAAGAAATTTTAGGCAATATTTTATTAACATTTATACTTCGCTATTCTCAACTTTGCAGATCTAGATCTAGGATTGCGGCTTAACTCTTCTTTAGAAGCAGTAATTGGTCGCTTTGTTAGTATTTCATATCCCCATGACTGGCCATCTTGAAATGATGAATCCTTTTTAATTGAGTTTATTTTAAATGAGTTTTTTACAATCCTATCTTCTAGACTATGAAAACTAATAATAAATATAAGAGCATTATTGTTTAAATAATTATTAATTTTAAATAAAAACTCACTTAAATTTTCTAATTCCTTATTGGCCTCTATCCTAATTGCTTGAAATGGCTTTGTTGCAAAATTAATTTTACTTGAACCAAAATTAACTCTGGATTTACTTAATAAATCAATGAAATCGAAAGTGGATTTAATTTCTTTATTTTTTCGATAATCTAAAATGAAATTAGCTAGTTTTTTAGCATTTGAAATTTCTCCGTATTCTCTAAATATTTTAGTTAATTGTTCTTCTGTATAATCATTTAATATATCGTAAGCTGAAATCTCATAATCTGCATAATTCATGTTTAAAGGAACGTCATTTTTAAATGAAAGTCCGACCGTATCATCTTCAAGTTGATTAGAAGAAAAACCTAAATCTAGCAACACGCCATCAAATTTTTTATTTATTTTATTTTCTGATATAATTTTATCAATATCTTTAAAGTTTGATCTAAAAAAATGAAATTTTTCTCCAAACTTCTGATTGCTTAAAGCTATTATTTCTGATTTTTTATAATTATCGAGTGCAAGTACACTGCTGCCTTTTGATAGAATTTCATTTGCATGTCCCCCCCCTCCATAAGTTCCATCTAAAAATAAATTACATACATTAAAATCAATCTTATCTATAATTTCTCTTAACAACACAGGCTGATGAATATTACTCATATTGATTTCATATTCTTTCTTGCAATTTCCTTATGCTTTACTCCTGAGATCAAGTCCCAAATTTCAAAGTAATTACCTTTTCCTATAAAAATTATTTCTGTTGTAATTTTAGAGAATTTTTTATGATCTTCCCTAAGAGTAAATCTACCATCATTATCAATTATTATTTCCTCTAAATCTGATAGAATGGCAGTCCTAATATTATCTTTTTTTGTTGAGAAAAAATCTTCTTCTTCTACAGAAGATATAATTGAATTAATTTTGTGTTCCAAATAAATTTCTAAGCATGGATTTTTTAAAGATTTAAATATATAAATTTTTTCTTTTGAGTTTTTAATAGTACTTTTAAAATGTGATGGGACGGATATTCTATTTTTCTTATCTATCGTGCCCGTAAAAGATGATAAGAAAATATTCATGGTATTTTTTGGGATTATATGGGATTTAATGGTATTAGTAAAATACTAAAATGGGTAGCTATAAGCTGAGTTCTGTAATTTTCATAGAAAACCTGCAATCATTTATCTTGGCTTTATATTACTATAAAGCTCTAGCGATCAACCCAGGCCAATTGTAGAAAAAATTTTAGCCTCTATTTGATCTTACTCGTGATAGGGTTTACATATTACGACATTTTTTAAGTGCCCGGTGAGCTCTTACCTCCCCTTTTCACCCTTTCCTCATATAAATATAAGGTGGTTTTTTTCTGCTGCACTTTCCCTAGAGTTACCCCCGACGGAAGTTATCCGTTATCACTTTCTACACGAGCTCAGACTTTCCTCTTTTAATAAATTAAAAGCGATTGCACGCTACCCAATGTGAACTTATATTAAAAATTACTTAATTAAATCTTTAAAATCATTAATAAAAATCTGGTTAATCGAGTCATTTATTACCCTATACCCTAATTTTCTTTTTACAGCTAATATGCAATGAGATCTAAATTTTTCGATATAATTTGAAGAAAAACCATATTTTTTTAACATAACTTTTATTGATATAGGGAAATTTTTATTTTTTGCATATTTTTTTTGATTAATTAAATTCCAATTAAATAACTCTCCTGGATCTTTTTTTCTGTTTGGAGAAATATCGGAATGGCCCAAAATATCAATTGGCTTAATATTGAATCGAAAACTAAGTGAATTAAGTAGTATATTTAATGAATTATACTGAAGTTTTGTAAACTCTGTATATCCAAATTCATGACCTTTATTTTCAAGCTCTATACCAATAGAATAATCATTTAAATTTTTATATGTTTTCCATTCTGAATAACCTGCATGCCAAGCTTTAATTTCAGGATTAAGAATATTGTAAATTTTACCACTTCTAGAAATAAGATAATGACAGCTAACCTCTGAATTAAGACCATTAAGTCTATTAAAAGCTAATTTAAATGACTTCATACCAGTATAATGAATAATTATAAATTTAACTATTTTGTTTATATTTCTAGTACTATAATTCATATTATGAAAAACAAGATTCTAATTATTTTATGTTTTTTTTTTGTTTTGTCCTGCAGTAAAACAACAAAAATAGAACAAAATTCAAATACATATGAAAATAATACAAAAAAAGACTATGAATTGTTTAGCTTAGGTAATCAATTAATAGAAAAAAACGACCTATTAAATGCAATCGAAGAAATGAATAAAATACAAATTCTTTATCCAAATAGTCCCTATTCCGCAAAAGCAAGATTAGTTAATTCCTACATATATTTTCTTAAAGGGGAATATGAAAAAACTAGAGCAGACGCACAGAATTTCATCAAATATTACCCAGGAAACAAAGATATTATTTACGCATATTATTTAGATGCTATGACTAACTATGTTTTGATCAAGAAACCAAATTATGATCAAAAAAATGCTATTGAAGCAAAGAATAAATTCATATTTATAAATAATGCTTTTCCAAAAAATAAATACGAACAAGATATAAGCTTAAAATTAAATATAATAGACAACTCTCTCGCAAATCAATTAGTACTTATAGGTAATTTTTATGAAGAACAAAAAAATTATTCTGCAGCATTGAATTACTATTTGGAAATATTTGATAATTATGAGAAAACATTAATAATTGAAGAAACACTTTATTTAATAATAAAAAGTTATATTAAATTAGAAGAGGAAGAACTTGCAATAAAATACGCATCAATACTTGGTTATAACTATTCAAAAAGTAAGTGGTATAAAAAAAGCTACAACTTATTAAAAAATATTTCTCCTGAAACTGTAAATAATAAAAAATGGTATGAAAAATTCAATCCAATTAAATTATTATTAAAAGAAAAAATAGAAAAAGAAAAATTAAGGGAAAAGCTTATTAAAGCTCAAGCTATAAAAATAAGAAATCAAGATAAACAAAAGTTAAAAGATGAGGAATTAAGACACAAAAAACAAGAGCTAAAAATAAAAGATGATGATTTAAGGTTAAGAGAAGCAGAGCAAAGATTAAAAGAACAAATAGAACAAAGATT
>MEHZ011655297.1_pt1 | contig 11145 bp, 6 predicted proteins | sample 897221 | NCBI WGS metagenome assembly MEHZ01 (sample SAMN05514161, study PRJNA337945) | marine metagenome | isolation source: marine surface water | place: Arctic Ocean | collected 2007-12-13 | reverse complement strand
AAACATACCCGCTGGCTGGGCCTATGTTCTACCCACCGAATCACAATGGGAATATGCCTGCCGGGCCGGTACGACGACTGCCTACTCGTGGGAAAATGATATTAATTCCTCCCGTGCCAATTACAACTGGGACGGTGGTGCTACTGACGGAAACGATTTCAAACAGACTCGTGATGTGGGTCAATACGCGGCCAACCCGTGGGGCTTTTTCGATATGCAGGGAAATGTCTGGGAATGGACGGCAGACTGGTATGGTGCAACTTATCCCACCGGCAACCCGGTGGTGGACCCAACAGGTGAGGCTTCGGGCTCGTACCGGGTCAATCGGGGCGGTTCCTGGATCCTTACAGGCACGTACCTGCGTTCGGCTTCTCGCCTCAAAAACTCCCCGAGCATTCGGTACAGCACCCTTGGCTTCCGTGTTGGCTTCCAAAAGCAATAGTAAGGGAGTAATGTACGGAAGGATGACGGGCATGGCGGAAAGAAAGGGCGGAGCGGGACGGGCCTGAATCAAAGGGGCGGGAGCCCAAAAGGGCCATGCCAGGCACGCGGAGCCCCGGCGTAATTTCGCCTCCTAAATTCGAGCCTTTTACCTGCCCTCTGTCTTACCCGATCTTTCCACTCATTTTGTTGTCGCGAGGGCATAGCCCGAGACGATCCATTTTGAGCCGAGAAGCGAAGAGGGAAGATAGGATTGTCATGATGTGACGACGGGCGGGTATATTCGATCGGGTGGATTGACGCGTTGGTCATTACATTACCTCTTTGCAACGAGATTAACGGGGAAGAGTATATTTTGAAAAGTTAAGGTATGAATCGGAATGTCTTGATTGAATGAAAAGGCTCTGTAAGGCTCACTTTTCATCCACAATTCACCTGAAGTTTTTTTCCATACCATGAAATCTCCATATCTTTTACCGCTTTTTCTATTTTCTACTTTTCTTTGGGCTAAGACGGACACTCGATCTCTTTTTAATGGGAAAGACTTGACTGGCTGGTCGATGGATGTACCTGCCCATGACAAGAAGCCTGAATTGACCAAGCCTTTTCTCGTTCGGGATGGCATGTTGGTCAGCTTAGGAAAGCCGGCGGGGCATTTGTTAACCGACGAGGAATTTGAGAACTATCGCCTGGTGGCGGAATATCGATTTGCAGGTAAACCAGGGAATTGTGGTGTCTTGGTTCATGCCTCCACACTACGTAATCTTTATAAGATGTATCCAAAATCGATCGAGGTACAGATGAACCATACACATGCGGGGGATTTTTGGTGTATCGTGGAAAATATCGAAGTGCCCGACATGGTGAAGAGACGAGGGGCCAAGGAAAAGTGGGGCATAACTGAGGGGAAAGCCCGGCGCATTCTCAACCTAACGGATGGTTCGGAAAAACCGGTTGGCGAATGGAATCGAATGAGGATCGAATGTGTGGCCGATGAGGTTAAGGTCTGGGTGAATGGTAACTTGGTCAATCATGGACATTCCTGCACGGCAAAGAAGGGAAAACTTGCGATCCAAGCGGAAGGTTCGGAAGTGGAATTTCGCCGGCTTGATCTGACTTCGATTAAGAAAATGAGTAAATAAAGAGGGATTAAAGCATGACTTTAATTTACATTTTCATGGCCTTAGCCCCCGCGTTGGGGATTGCTCTATATATCTACTGGAAGGATAAGCATGAGAAGGAACCGGTGGGTGTGCTGGTGATGTGTTTTATTTTTGGTGTGTTGATCTGTTTTCCCGCAGGAATGTGGAATTCGGGGGTGTTTGAAATGTTTGGATTCGATTTGGATGAGGAGAATGATATGTTTATCTCCTTTTACATGGCTTTTTTTGTCGTTGGTTTAGGAGAGGAGTTATTGAAATACTTAGTGCTGGTTTTATATGCTTTTCGAAAACCCTGTTTTAACGAGCCCTTTGATGGGATCGTGTATGGGGTAATGATCGGCCTGGGTTTTGCTGCCTTGGAAAATATTTTTTATGTGATGGAGGGTGGCATTGGGGTGGCGGTTTTACGGATGTTCACCGCGGTGCCAATGCATGCGGCCTTTGGTGTAATTATGGGATATTATGTAGGGTTGTCCAAATTTTATCGAGGTTCAGCTCGAATGGAAACGAGTGTGATGGGATTACTCTTTGCGGTATTACTTCACGGGTTGTATGATTTTGTCTTATTTCAGGACGATATGCCCATGCTCAGTCTTTTTATCTTTCCGATCATTATTGGGTCGGTCATTATTGGTAGAAAAGCGATGAAAAAACACCTAAACATATCGCCTTTTAATCCATCAAGAAAGTAGTGCATTGTAAATGTGCGCAAGATTGCCTTGAAACCTTTTCCAACTTTGTTGATGGATAGGGGGAAGATAATTTTTGATGTCAACTAAGGATAAAGATTTTGTGCATTTGCATGTCCATTCGGATTTCAGCCTGCTCGATGGTTGTTGCCGGATGGATCGCCTGATGGGGCGGGCCCAAGAATTGGGGCAGTCGGCCATGGCATTAACGGATCATGGTAATTTATTTGGTACCATTTCTTTTATTAAACAGGCCGAGAAGCATGGAATTAAGCCGATCATTGGTTGTGAAGGTTACCTCGTAACCGATCATAAAAATGATGAGAAACCTGGGCGGGAAAATGATAAAACATACCACATTGGGATGTTGGCAAAGAATTACGAGGGTTATCAAAATTTATCCAAGGTGGTATCAGATGCCCATGTGGACGGCTTTTACTACCGTCCAAGGACTGATTTAGAAACTTTGGCCGAACATGCCAAGGGGATGATCGGATTTACCGGGTGTATGCAGGGATGGGTTCCCCAATTGATCCTGCGAGGTAAAGAGGATGAGGCGGAAAAGGCGATGGGGCAAATGATCGACATTTTCGGAAAGGAAAATTACTTTGTCGAATTACATAATCATGGGATTGAGGAACAGGCCCAGTTAGTCCCGGTGCTTCTTAAGTTGGCGAAGAAGTTCGATCTAAAGGTGATCGCGTCTAATGACGTCCACTATGTAAGGGAGGAGGATTGGGCCCCACACGATGCATTGCTCTGCATCCAAACGGGCTCGAAGATTGATGACGAGAATCGAATGCGTTACGACGCTCATCAGTTTTACTTGAAATCGCGGGAGCAAATGGAGGAGCTTTTTAAGGAGGCTCCCGAGTCGATCACTAATACTTTTGCGGTGGCGGAGATGTGTGAGCTCAAGTTGCCCTTTGGTGAGAATAACTACCCAGTTTTTACCTTACCGCCCGAGATTAAGACCAAGGTGGTGGATAATGTTGAATACCTCAAACTTCTCTGCATCGAGGGGTTGAAGAAGAGGTATGAAACAGACTACCTCGCGGAGGATGAACGAGCAGATGATATCGATGAAAAAGTACGCGAATTATGTGAGCGGATAGACTACGAGTTAAGCGTGATCGCAAAGACGGGTTTTAATGACTACTTTTTAATCGTAGCCGACTTTATGGGCTGGGCGAGGGAACAGGAAATACCGGTGGGGCCAGGAAGAGGTTCGGGGGCGGGTTGCCTAGTGGCTTATGTCTTGGGCATTACGGATATTGATCCTTTGCGTTTTGGATTGTTATTTGAGCGGTTTTTAAATCCTGAACGGGTGTCACCCCCGGATTTTGATATCGATTTTTGCATGAGACGCCGGGGTGAGGTGATTGAGTATGTCCGGGATAAGTATGGTCGAGATTGTGTGGCCAACATTATTACCTTTGGTACCTTTGGGGCGAAAATGGTTGTCCGTGATGTGGCCCGGGTGCGTGATGTTCCTTATGCAGAGGCTGATAAATTAGCCAAGATGATACCGGATGACTTAAATATCAGCTTGGAACAGGCTTTGGAGAGGAGCCCTGAATTTCGTCAGGAGTGTGAAAGAAATCCGATTGCTAAACAGATTATCGAAACTGGAAAAGTGATCGAGGGAATGGTCCGTAATGTGGGAACTCATGCGGCCGGGGTCATTATTGCGGACCGTCCATTACGCGAACTAGTCCCTTTAACCAGTCAGGATGGGGTCTTGACCACTCAATTTCCGAAGGATCCAGTGGAGGACTTGGGCCTTCTTAAAATGGACTTTCTTGGTTTAAAAACATTAACTGTGATTGCCGCGGCGGAGAAACATATTCGTGAAAAAGAAGGCTTAGAAAATTTTCGGGTTTCGGATTTATCCCTTGAGGATGAAAAGACTTTCGAATTATTAAACGACGCTCAAACTATTGGAGTTTTTCAATTGGAATCTGATGGAATGCGTCGTTTGTGCAGGCAAATGACCATCACTAATATCGATGAGATTATCGCATTAATTGCCTTGTATCGACCCGGTCCAATGGAATGGATACCCGATTATATAAAAGGGAAGGAGGATCCATCGACGATTAAGTTCCCCCATCCATTATTGGAGGAGGTGTGCGAGGAAACCTACGGGGTTATGGTGTACCAGGAACAGGTAATGGAGGCGGCCCGTCGGGTGGCGGGTTATTCTCTCGGCGGAGCGGATATTTTACGCCGGGCGATGGGGAAGAAGAAACCCGAGGAGATGGCCAAGCAGAGAGAGATCTTTGTAAAGGGAGCCAAGGATACGAATGATATCCCGGAGAAGAAAGCGAATGAGATCTTTAGCATTCTCGAAAAATTTGCAGGATATGGATTTAATAAATCGCACTCGGCTGCGTATGGAATTATCAGTTATCAAACGGGGTACCTTAAGGCGAATTTTCCCGTTCATTTTATGGCGGGTGTGTTATCCTGTGAATTAGGAAATTCGGATAAGTTATCTCATTTTATTGGTGAATGTACGGAGATGAAAATCTTAGTGCTTGGGCCAGATGTTAATGAATCGGGCGAGAATTTTACCCCAGTGGAGGGAGAAGAAGAAAAACCTGACTCGATTCGATTTGGCTTGGCCGCAGTCAAGGGAGTAGGGGATGCACCTTCTGGGGTGATTGTGAGTGAGCGAAAAAATGGTCCCTACACGAGTTTTTCTGATTTAGTGGAGCGAGTGGATGGAAAAGCGGTGAATAAAAGAGTGCTTGAAAATTTGATTAAAGCGGGTGGCTTTGATTCCTTGGAGGATAGTCGTTCTGGACTCTTGGCCGATTTGGACCGGGCGATGGGAGAGGCTCAATTGCGAAGAAAAGATCGGGAGGCTGGCCAGGTTAATCTGTTTGATATGATGGGGGATGATAATAGTGGCGGAAACTCGGCAGATCATGGAGGATTTTCTCCGATAACTGATCGTCCGAAAGTCCCCGAAATGGATGAATTGGAAAAGTTAAGGTATGAGAAGGAATTACTTGGATTTTTTCTTTCCGGTCACCCAGTGGATACACTTGGTGGACTAGGGCCGTTATTGGATGATATTACCTCGGACGATTTTGATACTCTGGAAAATAAGCGATCCTTTAGATTATGTGGGGTACTCACTGAGATTGAACGTCGGTATACCAAGAAGGATGGAAAAGCCTGGGCCCGTTTTACTTTAATGGCTAAGGAGAAAGATTTTTCCATACCTATGTTCCCCGAAGCTTTTGAACAATATGGATTGCACCTCGAGGAGGGGCAAATCGTGGTGATGGAGGGAGTGGCCTCGAGGAAAGATGGAGAGCTCCGGACAAGCGTAACTAATTTAAGGCCAGTGGAGAGTGCGATTTCAACCCTGACTGAGGAAGTGACCTGGTTGCTCGACCCAGAACATCAAGAAGCCGAACAATTCACCAAGGATATTTTTGCACTGGGTGAGAAGGGAGAGGGAAGTACTTTAATCCGGCTTGCCTATGCACGAAATGGTGAGAGCGAAGGGCTCGTCGTTGAGACAGATAGTCGATTCTCCATGCGGTTTTCCTCTGAGACTTTTAAGGATTGGCGAAGCCATGAATGTATTCGGGGTGCACGGGTGCTCATTCGAATCCCAGAACCTCCACCGGAAAGAAAGTTTGGAAAGAAAACTTTTTAAGTAATCTTCCGCCTTGACCTGTGGTCGTGATTCTTTACTTTGTAATACTTTCTTATATGACAATCGAAATCAAACTACGTAAAGGCGAACCCATTGATCGGGCAATTCGTCGTTTAAAAAAGCGCCTTGATCGTGAAGGTACAATCCGTGATGTGCGTGATAAACGTTATCATAGTAAACGTTCAGATAAGAAGAGAGAAGCCCGTAAGGTAGCTGCATTTTCCCAAATGCTTCGTACTCGTTACGAGAAGATGTAATTCTTTAGAAATCCGATTCGGGTTTCTAAGTAACGAATGGGTATGGGGCAATCTATAATTTAAGATGTCCCAATTAGTTAGCAGATTAACTCCTAGCCTCAGAGCTGAGTGGAAATTATTTGATCAAGCAAAGTCTTCTTCTATTGAATACTTAGCACTTTGTGAAAAAATGATTTCAGTGGGTGAGTTTTTACTCGCTCATGATGTCGCCAAGGCGGGATTAAAAATTCATAAGAATGATCGAAAATTATGTCAGCGTGCGGCTCATGCATTAAGTAAGGCGGGCTCTCCAAAGCTCGCCTCTAAATTATTGGAGGATTTAGTTGCGGGAGGAGATCGAGGGGTGGAAACCCATAGTTTACTAGCAAGTGCCTATAAAGACCTTTGGGAGCAATCCACGGATGTAGATTCAAAAAAGAAATATGCAGAACTAGCGATTGCCCGGTACGAGGCAGGATTTTCCACTAATAGTTTTGATAATTTAAGGACGAGTCAAAGGCAGGATTTGGAAACTCAATATTACCCCTGCATCAATATTTCATTCATGCACTTTTTTTCGGAAAATTATGAAGCTGGAAAAGAATATGCAGAAAAAGCCTGGCAAATTTGCGAAAAGCTCAAGGCCAGTGGTAAGCATGATTATTGGATTCAAGCCACGGAGGCTGAAGCCCTTTTACTGCTAGGTTCGGTGGATGATGCGGTATTTTCCTACTCGGAAGCATTAGCAATGCCCGATGTGAAGCCATCTTGGGTTGCCAGTACTCGTAAACAGGCTCTTCAAATTGCCAGTGCTTATGAGGAAGAAGAAATACGGGAAAAAATACAGAATGCATTCCCCACTTTAGGTATTGTGGCGTTTTCTGGTCATGTGTTGGACCGCCCCGGTTCCACTCCACGCTTTCCTCCGGAAGCAGAAGAAATGGCCAAGAAAGAAATTGTCAATGCACTTGAAGAGATGGGGGCCAATTGTGGATATAGTTCGGCCGCTTGTGGAACCGATATCCTATTTCTTGAGACCATGATCGAGCGGGGTGCGGAGACCCATGTTTTTTTACCATTTGCCAAAGAGGAATTTATTGAAACGAGTGTCAGGCGTGAAGGCGGGAATTGGGTCGCCCGCTTTGAACGCGTTTTGGATCAGGCAACCTCCATTCATTATGTGACAAAGGATGGCTACAATGGAGAGGATACCCTGTATTCTTTCTGCAATGATGTCCTACTTGGCTTTGCCGCGATGCGAGGGCGTGGGATGGATGAGGATCCAAAATTATTGGTATTTTGGGATGGTCAACCGGGTTCGGAAGGGGGCACTGGAGAACTAGTCAAGAAATGGCAAAAGAATTTCAATGACCCTGTTGTGATTGATGCAAATCAGGTTCTAGACGCAACTGCAGTAGTCAATGAATTACCCATGCATGGAGGAGAAACGAATCCGACATTCCTCCTACAGGGCGATCCTGCAAAAACTTTACCCCGCACCATTAAGACTATGCTTTTTGCGGATGTGGAAGGATTTTCTCGTTTAGATGAGGTGAAAACACCCTATTTTGTGGAAAAATTTCTTGGAGGAATTTCAGAGATTATTGAACGCTTGTCCTCTGCCCCTGCATTTGTGAATACTTGGGGAGATAGTTTCTTTGCGGTATTTGACAAATTAGAAGATGGATTGCAGCTTGCCCTTGAATTGAGAGATTATTTTTCTAAAGGCGATTGGTCTGATTTAGGAATGATGGAAGGGATGGAGGTTCGTATTTCGATGCATGCCGGTCCGGCATACGAAAAATTTGATCCAATCTTGGGCAAATTGAATTTTTTTGGGAATCATGTTAATCAGGCGGCTCGAATAGAACCAATTGTTTTGCCGGGTTCAGTTTTTGTATCGGAGACTGTTGCAGCCTTGCTCTCTTTTGGACATGAAGGGTTTGATTTTGAATATGTCGGGCATTTGGAGCTAGCTAAAAATTTTGGAAGTTATCCGATTTACATTTTACAGAGAACCGGTTACCGGTACGACGATTAGGAATTTAATATGATTTCCTCTGCAGATATACCTGAGCCCTTTGAGAGTTATTCTGGAGAAGGCCCCTATGTGTTCGTGAGTTATGCTCATGCGGATAAGATTCCAGTTTATCAATCGATGAGAGAATTCCGGGATGCTGGAGTTAATATGTGGTATGATGAAGGAATACAACCGGCAGGAGAATGGGTTGAGGAGATTGCCCATGCGATTAAGAAGTCCTCCTTATTTGTGGTTTTTGTATCCCCTCGGTCTGTTGATTCTCGTTTCGTGAAGAGTGAGGTAGGGTATGCATTAAGTGAGAATAAAGATATTCTTACGATTTACCTGGAGGATACCACTTTACCAGCAGGCTTATCTCTTTGTTTACAGCAATTTCAATCCGTCTTCGTATCGGAAAAGAATTGGCAGAAAAAAGCCAGTGCAACCATGTTGGCAAAACTGAACGAGCTCCCGAAATTAGAAAAAGCTTCGACTCTAATTGACCGAGGAGTTGTCGAAGTTGACCATGGAGCTGAACTTTGGAAATCTTGGGAACGAGTCTGGATGGTTCAGCTAAAAAGAGGCTTACAAAGAACTGATCCGAGAGGGAGTAAGTCGAAAAAATCAACCAAGAAAGGGATTCCCAATGAGGGGTTTGTTCCCCCTAAAGTAGCAATCCCTGACCAAGCGTCCTCTTTAAAGATTCGCGGGCGACCAGGACGGGGAAAGACCCGGCATCCTCTTGCATTTGATGTTTCCATCAATAGGGAAACGAATGGCTTAAATGAGGCTCCTCATGGTAATCATAATGATTTTTATGCGGGGACTTTTTCTCGGATTCCTTCTGGCAAACTTTCAATTTGGGTGCCGTATGCAGAAGAACAAAGAGTGGTGGAGGTGAAGCATGCTTTTTGGCTTGGTCAACACTTGGTTACTCAGGAAGTGTATACTCAGGTGATGGGAGCTAATCCAAGTTTTACCGACGCGGAAAGTGATCTGTCGAGCATAAGGTTACCAGTTAACAATGTATCCTGGCTCGACGCGGTTGCATTTTGTAAAGCGTTGTCCATTTTGTCGGCCACTCAGGGGACTTTACCCGCTGGGTATGAATATCGTTTGCCCTCGGAAGTGGAGTGGGAGTATTCCTGTCGTGCGGGGACATCGAGTGCTTATTATTTTGGAAATGAACCCAGTGAATTACATAATCATGCTTGGTTTAGGGGGAATAGTGGGAAAAAAATTCATCCGGTTGGATTAAAAAGCCCTAATCCATGGAATTTATTTGATATGTATGGCAATGTACGCGAATGGGTAGGGAATTCATTTGTGAATACTTTACTCAATGATAGCGAACAAGATGAATTTCGTATTAGTCGGGGAGGTGGGTACATGAAAACGGCAGTTGAATGTCAATCTTCCACCCGTTCCACAAATTCTTTATATCATCGATTTCGAAATTTGGGATTTAGGATTGCTTTGGCCCGGTTAAATAATTTCAGATGATTGGCAATAGATCTTTTTTCGGGGGATTTCCGTTGCTCTTTTGAACAAGTAAATACATTTTCTAACCTTTTGTGATGAGCGAAGACAAGCCAAGTAACACCCCTAAGGAAGACACTCCCCTCGACGGGAGCGATCAAGTTGCCGTTCGACAAGCCAAGCTTGAACATATGCGCGAAACTGGCTTTGATCCATTCCGAGCCAATTGGGAACAAACCCATACCTCAACTGAGGCACAATCACTTTTACCTGAAGATGTGGAGGAAGGCCCCGAAGTTTCTGTTGCCGGGCGAATTATCGCGTTTCGATTAATGGGAAAGGCCTCTTTTGTAAAAGTCTTGGATCGTGATGGTCGGATTCAGGCTTATGTGAGAAAAGATGAAATTGGAGAAGAGGAATATGCTTCTTTTAAAAAATTGGATTTGGGAGATTTTATTGGAATTCGAGGTAAGCTTTTTCGTACAAAAACAGGAGAGATTACAGTTCGTGCTCAAGAGTATCGACTCGTTTCAAAAGCACTTCGACCCTTGCCTGAAAAATGGCATGGATTGACTGATAATGAACAAATTTATCGTCAGCGTTATTTAGATTTGATTGTGAACGATGAATCTCGTCAACGCTTTCGTACACGGAGTCAAATTATCCGAGAAATCCGGGAATTCTTTTGGAATAGAGATTTTATTGAAGTCGAAACCCCCATGTTACAAGCAGTCTCTGGCGGAGCAGCGGCCCGTCCTTTTAGGACGCATTTCAATGCATTGGATTGCGATTTTAATATGCGGATTGCATTAGAGTTACATTTAAAAAGATTGTTGGTGGGTGGATTTGATCGTGTTTTTGAAGTGGGGCGAGTCTTTCGAAATGAAGGACTGTCGAGGAGACATAATCCCGAATTCACTATGCTCGAGGCTTACCAGGCCTATACCGACTATCGTGGTATGATGGAATTAACTCAGTCTTTGATCCAACAGGTTGCTGAACGGTCCTTGGGTACCTTGCAATTGGAGAGAAGTGAAGGGGATGTGATTGATCTCTCAGGCAAGTGGAGAGAGGCGAAGTACAAGGATTTAATTATAGGTGCAGTGGGAAGAGATGACTGGTTCGAGTTGCCTAAATCTGCAAAATTAGAAAAAGCAAAAGGTCTCGGGGTTGAAGTGGATCCGGAATTAGAGGATTTTGAGGTAACCAATAATATTTTTGAAAAGATCATCGAGCACACTCTTGTTCAACCGACATTTGTCACTCATATTCCAAAGGAGCTTTGTCCGTTGGCGAAGATAACTGAAGATGATTCAAGTACGATTGATGTATTTGAATTGTGCATAAATGGGCAAGAGATTGCCCCCGCTTATTCTGAACAAAATGACCCTGCCGTTCAACGGGAAGCTTTTATGAAACAAGTGGGTGAGGAAACTCAGGA
>MEHZ011309135.1_pt1 | contig 11158 bp, 12 predicted proteins | sample 897221 | NCBI WGS metagenome assembly MEHZ01 (sample SAMN05514161, study PRJNA337945) | marine metagenome | isolation source: marine surface water | place: Arctic Ocean | collected 2007-12-13 | reverse complement strand
TAGAAATTTTTCGTTTAAAATAAGCCTCGTCATCGCAAACATTGAATGCGATTACCCGTGTATTCAGTTTGTGCAACTTATTTCCGATAATTAGTCCAGCTAGGGTCCCGCCCGAACCGGTCGCTGACACAATGGCATCTGGAGAAATACCGGCAGACTCAAAATCCTGTTTTAGTTCATTCGCGCAGTCGATGTATCCCCAAAGACCGACTTCATCTGAAGCGCCAACAGGAATGCGATAGGTTTTTAGCCCTTCATTGGCATATTTAGCCTGCAGTTCCGTGTAGGCATGATCCATTTCCTTGTAACGCTCTGGGGACGCAAAGGTTATCTCTGCTCCAACCAGGGTATCGATGAGTAGATTGCCATCTTTTTCGTGAGGCTCAGTGCCTCGCAATATCAAGTGGGACTTTAGCCCAAGCCTGGCGGCGAGCGCCGCAGTTGCTCGGCAATGGTTGGATTGGACCCCACCCCAAGTGACGAGAACATCGGCTTTTTCTGCAAGCGCTTGGCCAATTGAGTACTCGAGCTTTCTGATTTTGTTACCACTGGCCACGTTATCAGTCAGGTCATCACGCTTAATCCAGATTCTTGTGCCGTAGGCTGCTGATAGTCGAATAAGTGGTTCAAGTGGCGTTGGCAAACGAGCGAGGGATATGCGGGCAGGTGTGTTCACTTATGAGGTCCTAGTTTCTTTTTTATATGGTATTTGGCGGCAAGGCGCATGGCATCCTTATTATTACTTTTAAAGACTGACGTTAGCGTTGTTGAAGCAGCGCCCTCGCGGACAAGTGTCTCGAAAACCTTTGCCGAATCATTCGGTAATCTGCAAACACAGCGCAGTTGTTCGAATACCGGCCTTGCGTACGAAACTTCGCCGCTCATAACCACCGTATTGCAATCAAGAAGCAACTCGCTAAGCTTAATTTGCATTAGGCCCCATCCTGCGAGTGCAGCGATCGAGAATAGACTTCCCCCGAACGCTGATTGATGAGGATTGATGTTAGGCGCAAGCGGTGCAGTAACTGTCAGTGATTCTCGATCGTAACTGATGACGCTGATTCCCATGACCTTACTGATAGGTGTGAGCGAATGCATTGCTTTTTCAAGAGAGTGGATGGAATCCACGAAGATGCTTGGTTTTGTTGGTGGATTGGTGGATTCCAACAGCTTTAGGCCTGTGACAATATCCGCGGAGTAGAACATGAAAATCCCTTTGACCTCAATAGTTTGGTTGCGAAGCCTCGCTTCAATTGCAATCTCAATAACCCTGATTTCAGGTTGTGAAGGCCGCAGTGACAGTACAGTTGGAATAAGCGGTCAGACAATGGGTACGTCTTACCAGATAAAGGTTGTGTCTGATGTGATTAATTCAGACGACCTCAAAACAGATATCGATGAGCGACTGCAAGACCTTAATCAGGTGTTTTCAAACTATATTCCTGATTCTGAGTTGTCCCTCTTGAACCGAGGTGACGGTAATATTCAAGTCTCGGAAGAACTGATGAAGGTACTGTCCCTCAGCAAGGAGATATATCACTTGTCCGACGGAGCTTTCGATCCGACTGTGGGGCCGCTAGTTAATCTCTGGGGCTTCGGGCCTTCGGGCCCGAGAAATGGCGTACCGTCGGATGAGGAAATTAGTCAAGCGATGGGACGGGCAGGATTGGTAAGGCTCGCGCTATGGAAGCAGACAATAACCAAGCCCGCAGACCTGGTGATCGACCTGTCTGCTATCGCGAAAGGTTATGCGGTAGACGTTGTTAGCGACTATCTTGACTCGATGGGAGAGCGCCGTTATCTCGTGGAAATCGGTGGTGAGGTCAGGGCGAGTGGTCGGAACGATCGAGATGTTCCATGGGTGATTGGGATAGAAGCGCCGGATATGCAGGTCAGACGCCTTCACCGGACCATCCCTATCCGAAACATGGGTATGGCAACATCCGGTGACTATCGAAACTTTTTCGAGCATGATGGCCAGCGTTACTCACACACCCTGAATCCTAAAACGGGTTGGCCAGTGACACATAATTTGGCATCAGTCACCGTGCTTCATCCAATGGCAGGCTATGCGGACGGTTTGGCGACCGCATTTAGTGTCATGGGGGAGGCAGCGACAATGGAATTTGCAGAGGCGAATAAACTACTCGTTTTAGCTATAATTCGTGATCAGGGCGCTTACAGGGAAGTAATGTCGACTGAATTTAATCGTTATCTTGCTGGAATATCGGACGAGTCCAAAGCTCTTGCTGGCAAGGTCGAAACAGGGCCTAAATAGGTAAATACATGACTGAATTTCTTTTATCCTTCGTCATTCTGATGACAATCGTCGCCATGATGGCTGTTGGTGTTATGAAGGGGCGCGCGCCAATTTCGGGTTCCTGCGGTGGATTGAACAATCTTGGTGTGGATGGAGCGTGCGAGATATGTGGCGGCAATCCTGCGAAGTGTGAACAAGAATCGACGACACCGGGTAACGGGAAATATTTCGACGCGTCCTGACTGCCAGTTTCATCCTGTATTAAAAACTGTTATGTCCAAACAGAGTTCCCATTGGTGTTTGTGGCTTCGTTTTCTTGAGTTCATCCGAGCGGCTTTTGCTTCAGAAACCATGTGGTCTGCCACTCAAGCCTCATTATAAAATCGCCATTAAGGTCTTCGCTCGATAAAAGGCTTGCGCGCGTTGTAACCCAACTTCCGTTCTCTACAAATGGGCATCTCCGAGCTATTATGTAGAAATAATCTGGTTCATCTTGAAGATCTTATTATGATAGATAATTGGCGGTGCACAGTCGCGCTGCGTTTATTTGGGTCAAACTCATCGAATCGACTAATGTCCTTCGTTGGTCTGTTATCGGTAGGCGGGCTTGCCGTGGCAGTTGCTATCCTCGTGACCGTGTTATCCGTCGTCAATGGGTTTGAGCGAGAGTTAAGAGAGCGCGTTCTTGCGGTGCTGCCGCACGGGACTGTTTATTCGAGAACCGGGTTCGAAGACTGGCGTGTTACTCGGTCTGATCTGCTGAGACATCATGAGGTGCTCGGTGTAGCGCCAGTAGTTGAAGGCCAAGGTCTACTAGTGGTTGCCGGTGAGCTGACAGGTGTTGCATTTCGTGGTATTGATCCAGAATTTGAGCCGACAGTTTCTATCCTGCCAGAGTTCGTCGAGCATGGCGTGCTCGAACAGCTGGCAAACTCTAAATATGGGACCATTCTCGGTGCGGAGTTAGCACGACAGCTTGGTGTCTCTCGAGGTGACCAAGTTTCGTTGGTCCTCCCTGATGTTGGTTTTTCTCTAACCGGTCCGGTTGTAACTACGAGACGATTGACCGTACTAGGCACGTTCGAAGTAGGTGCTGATATCGATAAGACGCATATATACCTCAACATGGTTGATGCCCAAAAACTTAAGAGGCAATCTGGTATTGATGGTCTGGTCCTTCGGATTCCTGACCTGTTCGATATACATAAAGTGCTTCACGCAGTTTCGCTCTCTGACCCGTCCCTTTACGGAGTCAGTTGGATGCGTCAGAACGGAAGCCTGTATAACGCTATTGGGACGCAGAAAGCGACTTTGTTTTTACTGTTGTTCGTACTGGTTGCCGTTGCAGTGTTTAATGTTGTCTCGAACCTCGTGATGACTGTCGATGACAATAGATCAGAGATCGCTATTCTTCGAACGATGGGCGCATCCCCCGGTGACTTGAGGTGGATATTCATTATGCATGGGCTGATGGTGGGAGTGGTGGGCCTGTTGCTTGGGTTACTGATGGGTTTAGCGCTGACTTTGTCGTTAGGCAATATCTATGCAATCTTGACTGACTGGTTTCAGTTAACGTTGATGCAGGAATATTTCATTCGTTACCTGCCAACTCAAATCCTAGTAGAAGATTTGGCTATAATCTCTGTGGTCAGTCTAGTTATTTCATTCCTCGCGACCATATACCCGGCAAGCCGGGCTGCGGTCGCGAACCCTGTTGAGGCCCTGCAGTATGAAGTCTGAAGTATGAAGTCAAAAGTATTGATCGCCGAAAATCTTTCCAAGAGTTACTGGCAAGGTGACCAGGAAATTAAGGTGTTGCAAGACCTTAACCTGGCGGTGTGCGAGGGAGACACCCTCGCAGTTGTTGGAGTGTCGGGTAGTGGTAAGAGTACATTCCTTCATCTGCTTGCCGGCCTTGACCAACCAGACCATGGCTCAGTATCTATTATAGGGAATGATCTCGCGGGTATGACGCAAAGCAAGTTAGGTGAATTACGAAACAAACATCTAGGTTTTGTTTATCAGTTTCATCACTTGCTACCTGAATTCAGCGCCCAGGAGAATGTCGCGCTGCCACTTATGATCGGCGGTCTTGCCCGGGTTAAGGCTGAAATGGTGGCGGCAGAAATGCTGGCAGAAGTTGGCTTAAAGCGCAGGGCTTCGCATTACCCCTCAGGCTTATCTGGTGGCGAAAGGCAAAGGGTTGCCATCGCCCGTGCGCTTGTAGGGTCACCGGACATTGTGTTGGCCGATGAGCCGACTGGAAACCTAGATGAGAAAAGCGCGGATCAGATCCATGATCTGATGATGTCGTTATCTTCCCAGTTGAATGTGGCTTTTGTGGTCGTGACACATAACTTGCAATTTGCTGGTCGCATGCAACGAGTTAGTGAGCTTCATAGTGGCTGCCTAACGGAGTCAGTAGGGTGAGTGTGACGACCATGATTGGTTTGCGATATTACCGGGCCCGCTCAACCAATGGGTTTATATCGCTGGTTACTATGGTGTCTTTTATCGGGTTGGTGCTTGGTGTGATAGCGCTTGTTGTTGTTGTTTCTGTCATGAACGGTTTCGACCGTGAACTCAAGCAACGTATCTTGGGTGCCGTGCCTCACGTAACGGTATCGGATGTCTCAATCGATGATTTGGCCACAGAGCTGGCCGGTTTTTCGGTCAAGGCAATTACTCCGTTTCAAGAATCTCAGCTGTTAATACTCACAGATTCCGGAAGCCACCTGGTCACCGTCTACGGTATCAACCCGGAGACAGAAGAAGGAGCGTCGATTCTAAGCCAGTCGATGGTTAGCGGTGAGTTAAAAGATCTTCGGAGGCCGGATCTTGATCTGATGTTGGGGCAGTCTATTGTGCGGAGATATGGGCTTGGCATTGGTCAGAATATCAGCTTAGTGGTACCTGTCATTAGCTCGAGCGGTTCGACCGTAAAACCCCATCTGTATCGTGCACGACTGACAGGAACGTTCGCTGTCGGTTCAGAGCTGGATCATCGCTTGGGTGTCATGCACTTGCCTGATCTGCAAAAGATAGCGGGCCAACATCAGGTTGCGCGTATAACTCTGGATGATGTTTTCACGGCGCCACTGGTCCAGAAACAGCTTCGTAATTCTGGTTATTCGGTGACAAGCTGGACCGAGAAGTTTGGTGATTTTTTTCGGACGGTTCGTATGGAGAAAATCATGATGTTCGTTTTGTTATCCTTTGTTGTCGCGATTGCTTCATTCAGTATTGTTTCCGGCGTTACGATGATGGTTTCGACAAAAAGACGAGATATTGCTGTGCTCCGAACTATGGGTTTGTCTGAATGGGGTGTTTTCAAGATATTTCTTGTTCAGGGCGTTGGCATCGGCGGGGCGGGTGTGTGCACCGGCTTGTTGCTAGGTGTGCCACTTGCATTCAATATCCCATCGATCATGTCATTCGTTGATTCGGTTATAGGGTTTAGTATTGTGGAGGGAACTTACTTTAGCGAGATACCCAGCGATGTCAGGCTCTCGGACATCGTTGTCATCGCGATAGTGACATTTACGATCAGTTTTGTTGCAACTCTGTACCCTTCCTATCGGGCAACTAAACTACACCCAGCGCAGGTTCTTCAATACGAGTAGTGCTCAAGGTTCAATGGCGCCCATTTTCCTGCGCTTTCGGGCGTCAAGTTTTTTCAGCTTGTATCTGGCTATTCGCCAGCGGTAGTAAAGCCGAATCACGATAAAACCAGCCATCCCAAAGGCAATCCCACAGGCCAGTGAGCCAACGATGAGGGGTTGCCAGATGACATTAAGTTGGTTGATGAACCATTCCAAGCTTGGGTTTAGCAGCGTTGCCTGTTCAGTGCCGAGGATCGATAAACCGACCCTGTAGGAGAAATACATCATAGGAGCGATCGTGATCGGATTACTGATCCACACGACTAATATAGCCAGCGGAACGTTGCACCGTATCCATATACAAATAAGCACACAAGGTACTGTCTGAAAAAAAATGGGTAGAAAACAACAGATCCCCCCGACAAGGAAGCCAAACGAGAGCGAGTAGCGGTTCATGTGCCAGAGGTTAGGTTCAAGAAGCAGGTGCCGCAAAAAACTCAGAACGGGCATCTCCGCTATCTGTTCGTTGGTCGGCAAATACTTCTTTAGATTCATAATGTGTCAGATGTAGCGAGGGATCTATTATGCATGGTCTTGGGTCCGCCATGAAGGAGAACGAGTACATCTGTGCGAGTGAATGACAGTGTGATTTGGGGGCGGATTAACGGAAGATATTAATGTAGGCGCAACGTGCGCTTTTCTCGATTCTAGGTCAGGCGCAGATAATGTTTCATTAGAGCCTAGTCATGGTAGCAACTCTTCGTCCTCCCCTGTGCTTTTTAAAGGATTGAAGGCAACGCTAGCTTTGAATTCAGAGGGCTTCAGAACCATTTTAATCATCTTGGCGTGATTGCTTTGGACAGTTATCGGTGAAGACCTGCCCCAGCATTGAAGCCCCTCTCAAGTCGATCTGTCGAGGTTCTGCTTGTTGGTCATGGTTTTCAGGTTAGTCAGGTTCGACAAAGTCGCAGAAGGATCTGGAGAGTCTAGGATTCGGCTGTAGTGAAGAGACTAATGGATGACCTGGCTTTCACTTGGCTCTCTAATTCTGTAATCTCCACGCCTTTATTTTCTGACAGTCACCCTATGAAGCTTATTGATTCTGTACTGGAACATCTTGATCTCGAACAAATTGAGACAAATTTGTTTAGGGGTATGTCCGAGGCGCTTGGGCCACCCAGAGTCTTCGGTGGTCAGGTTATCGGGCAGGCCCTTATAGCGGCGCTGCGCACCGTCGAAGGTCGACCCTGTCACTCGCTTCATGGATATTTTCTTAGACCAGGAGATCCTTCTATCCCGATAATCTACGAGGTTGATCGAATTCGGGATGGTAAAAGTTTTACCACAAGGAGAGTGGTTGCAATTCAAAAAGGCGAGGCAATTTTTAGCATGTCAGCTTCTTTTCAGGTTTTTGAAGACGGCTTGTCTCATCAGGTCGAGATGCCTGATGTTCCTCATCCGGACGACCTTCCAACTGAAGAAGAGATGTTCGAGAGACGTAAAAAAGATATGACGCCCGAAATGATCACGATGATGAAAAGAGATCGCCCAGTAGAGATGAAGTGTGTCGAGGACGTCGACTATCTGAACCCGGTAAAAGGCGAGCCTGTTCAGCATATTTGGTTTAGGTCCAAGAAAAAGCTCGGTGATGACAACGCGCAGCACCAATGCCTGTTGGCTTATGCCTCTGACATGGGTTTGTTAAGTACTGCAACCTTGCCTCATGGAATGTCATTCATGACAGGTTTGATGACCGCAAGCTTGGATCACTCAATGTGGTTTCATAGGGACTTCCGGTTTGACGAGTGGGTCCTGATTGCCATGGATAGTCCTACATCAGGGGGAGCCAGAGGCTTCAATCGCGGCAATATGTTTACGGAGGATGGTCGGTTGATCGCCTCAGTTGCCCAGGAAGGGTTGATGAGATTAATTACGCAGGCGTAACTTTCTTTAGCTGAGATACCAGATAGGTCTTGTCCCTTCGGTTTAAAAAGCTACCAATCTCCAGTTCCTGGCCGTGGGAACGAATAGCTAACGATACAGGGTCCCAAGGGTGTCGCGGTTTCTGAACACGCCACGTGGCCCACGTTCTTATAAAAGTCTGTATTTGAGAGGGACCTTTGATCCCCCGTTCGACTTTAACCTCGTAGTCTGAAATGGTGATGACTTCCTGTCTTTTGCATTGTTTGACGCAGTGGTGAATGCAGAGTGCGACAACCGTCATTTCCAGAATAGAGAATGGAAGAATGACCCATGCACCGACGAACAAGAAACCGAACGCAATGATCATAGACACAGCCATCAGAAAAGACAGGAACAGCACATTAGCTTGCCAACTCCATGAATGATTGGGCCTAAGGATGATGGTTCCGGTGCGGTTGGTTTCGTTGATATCAGTAACTACCATAAGTCGATTCAGCTCTGGTTGAGAATTTCTTCAAGTGTTGCCAGCAGTTGATTATTTTCCTCTCTGGTTCCAACACTGATCCTTAATTTGTCATTTAATCGTTCGGCCTTGAAGTAACGTACCAGAATATGCCTTTCTTTTAGTTTTTGGTAGAGTCCAGCGGCGCTGGGGTTGATCGACTCAGGAATAGTCGCGAGCAAAAAGTTAGCCTGGCTGTCAGCGCATAAAAGGCCCAGATCGTGGAGTCGCGCCTTTAGCCGATTACGCTCGGCGATTACTTTTTGCCAGTTTCCACGCACATACGCTTGGTCTGCGATCGCGGCCTCAGCGATCTGCTGACTGATCAAATCAAGGTTATAGCTGTCTCTTGTTTTGTTGAGCATAGGCTCAATCAGGGCGTGATCAGCAAGGCCGTATCCAAATCGTAATCCTGCGAGTGAATATCCCTTGCTGAGCGTGCGCAGGATCACAAGGTTGTCGTGCTGTTTAACCAATTGAGAAGTTTGATAATCGTGGTCGACGAAGTCGATATAGGCCTCATCCAACAAAAGAATCGAATTTAGTTCGGATGCGAGCTTGGAAACCTGACCGATTGGAAGTAGGGCGCCAGTGGGTGCATGGGGATTCACCAGAAATGTTAGCTTCACCTTAGCGTCGTTCATACTGCGCGCGAACTCGTCTGGGAGTGCCCAGTTGTCCAGAAGGGGTACTTCAGCGATGGGACAATTCTGGATCTGCGCTAGAACAGGATAGAGCGAATAGGTAGGGTCGGTCATACCAATTTTTTCACCTGGGTCCACAAACGTTGTGATAACGAGTCTCAGAAGTTCATCGCCACCTCGGGTAGCGATGACATTTTCTAAATCCAGGCCATGCAGCTCTGCGGCCAGTTGGCGAAATTTTTGTGCGGTTGCGGGTGGATAACGCCTGAGTGATTCGGGTTTAAATTGAGCCAATACCTGACTTACTAGGGGTGAGGGTGGGTAAGGGTTTTCATTGGTGTTCAATTTTATGGTTAGCTCATTATCCGGCTGTTCACCGCTGGCGTAACCTGTCATTCGGCGGATATTTTCCCGTTGAAAATTCATTCTGTTAACCGTTATTAGATGTCGAAGGCTTGGTAGCTAATTTCTAAGATGAAGAGTTCGGCGCTCCCTTCTGGGAGTTTCACGAGTGCAGTCGAGGACTTTTTTTTCCCGATCAGGCTTTTCGCCATTGGCGAATTGAGGCTGATCCAACCGAGCTTTGTATCAAGCTCGTCTGCGCCGACAATGCGGAGTTCTGAGATTTCACCTTGTTCATTTTCCAGTCTGACCCAGGCACCGAAATAGACGGTGTCCTGATTGTCAGGTACGCGATCCACTATTTCCAGGTTGTCGAGCCTTTTCGTCAGGTAGCGGATTCTTTTATCGATTTCACGAAGCCGCTTTTTGCCATAAATGTAGTCGGCATTTTCGCTTCGGTCGCCAAGCGCAGCTGCCGCACTTACTTGCCTTGTTACCTCGGGGCGAATGACTCGCCAAAGATTATTGGCCTCGTCTCGTAGGTTTCTTGCGCCTTGCGGCGTGATGTAAACCTTGTCTGTCATTGGCCAATGCTCAGTGATTCAAAAACAATGTAGGCCCAGACAATCCCGACCATGATAAGTGACATCATGACGGCAGCAGAGCCATAGTCTTTAGCGAGCTTCGAGAGTTCGTGGTGCTCAGTTCCGATTCGATCGATTGCTGCCTCTATGCCGGAGTTGAGTAACTCTACCGACAGCACGAAACAACACGCACTCAGCAGTCCTACCACCTGGCCGAGTGAACTGGCTAGATATGCGCCGGTCGGCACCAGAAAACCGAAAGCCATCAGTTCTTGCCGAAAAGCGGATTCATGCTTGAAGGCACTTTTAAGTCCCGCCAGTGAAAAACGTGTAGCGTTTAACAGGTGCGTCAGCCCCGTGTTTGTTTTCTTGTCAAAGGAGGGGCTTTTGTCAGCGTGTTCGGTTTTCATGTTGTCTATTATAGTGGGGCTCATCTGCAGCGCCTAGTTTATGCGAATTTTCGCTTGAATCGACCCTAAATGACCTCACTTAGTAAATAGTAAGCCAAATACATAGGATGACCAGACGTGCGAATAGACAAATTTACCGCCAAGCTTCAGCAAGCGCTTTCCGATGCCCAGTCTATGGCAGTGGGTCGCGATCATAACAGCCTTGCGCCGACCCACCTTGTGCAGGCGCTGCTTCGTCAGCAGGGTGGCTCAGTAAAACCGATGCTAATGCAGATGGGGGTAGATACCGTCGCGATGGAGCGTGAACTAGACCTGCTGCTGGATCAGCTTCCCCAGATCAATGAGAACCTGGGTGATGTGCAGATGTCACCTGACCTGGGGCGGTTGCTTAATTTGGCGGATAAAAATGCCCAGCACAGTGGTGATCAGTTCATTACCAGTGAAATGGTCTTTTTGGCTGCAGCCGATGACCGTAGCGGGATTGGCGACCTGTTCATAAGGTGTCAGGTTCACAAAGAATCTCTGAGCCGTGTGATCGAACGGCTGCGCGGTGGTACAACCGTTGATGACCCGAATGCAGAAGACACTCGACAAGCGCTCGATAAATATACCGTTAACCTGACCGAGTTAGCCGAGCAGGGCAAGCTAGATCCTGTCATCGGGCGCGATGACGAGATAAGGCGAACGATTCAGGTGCTGCAACGACGCACTAAAAACAATCCTGTGCTAATTGGGGCGCCGGGTGTTGGTAAGACCGCGATTGTAGAAGGGCTGGCTCAACGAATTATCAATGGTGAAGTACCTGAAGGATTGCGCGATAAGAGAATTTTGGCTCTTGATATGGGTACGCTTATTGCCGGTGCAAAATTTCGTGGTGAATTCGAGGAGCGT
>MEHZ011636404.1_pt1 | contig 11165 bp, 9 predicted proteins | sample 897221 | NCBI WGS metagenome assembly MEHZ01 (sample SAMN05514161, study PRJNA337945) | marine metagenome | isolation source: marine surface water | place: Arctic Ocean | collected 2007-12-13 | reverse complement strand
TTATAAAAATCATCTGGAAAAAAAATAGGATCAGAAAAGGTTCACTGGAATGAGGCGTGCCGAAATAGTTGCAGCTATACTGTTGGCGTTTTTACTTTAGATTACTTTTCTGGTTCCCCAGATAGGGGGCGATTGGAGTCATCATAACGCTTTATTATTGATTCAAGTATGGCTGAGAAAGTGTCTCAATCATACTTGAAATTATGTTTGATTTTAAAACAGAATCATGTGTTGTGGTTCTAGTCGCAAATATAGTATATATCCAGTTGATCCTGCCTAAAGTTAAGACCCCAAATAACCCATATTTACAACTAATTAACAGCAAATCATAACTATCAATAAATAAGGACCAAATGAAAGGCCAACCTGCATCTAAAACAGCGACAGACACCTTAGCAAAAAAAAGCAAATCTGAAGATGTAATTTCCGGAGGACATCTGGTCGCAAAAGCTTTGAAAAACGAGGGAGTTGATACCATCTTCACACTCTGCGGAGGACACATTATCGATATCTACGACGGATGTATCGACGAGGGGATACGCATTATTGACGTACGGCATGAACAGACGGCCGCACATGCTGCCGATGGCTATGCCAGGCAGACAGGTAAGCTCGGTTGCGTTGTAACTACCGCTGGCCCTGGATGTACTAACGCCATGACTGGTATCGCTACGGCTTTTCGCTCAGAAAGTCCAATTCTTCATATTGGTGGTCAAAGTTCACTTTCACAGCATAAGATGGGGTCTCTACAGGACCTGCCACATGTGGATATTATGACTCCAATCACCAAGTTCGCATCTGGTGTCATGTCCACTGAACGGGTGGCTGATATGATATCCATGGCTGCGCGTGAATGCTTTAATGGAGCTTACGGCCCAAGCTATCTTGAGATTCCTCGTGATGTACTTGACAGGGAAGTTCCCATAGAAACAGCTGTTATTCCAGAGCCAGGCTGCTACCGAGCCTCTGTCAAATCTATTGGAGATCCTGTCGATGTAGATAAACTTGCTGACATTCTGGTGAATGCCGAACGTCCGGCTATGCTGGTAGGCTCACAAGTTTACATGTCTCGCGGACATCAGGAAGCCATCGACCTAGCCCGTAAGCTGAACATCGCCCTTTATATGAATGGAGCGAGCCGTGGTATCCTGCCTCCCGGCGACCCGCACTACTTTAATCGCACTCGTTCTAGTGCATTTAAAAAAGCAGATGTGATAGTCATTGTTGGTACCCCCTTCGACTTCCGGATGGGATATGGCAAACGCATAAGCAAAGAAGCAACTCTTATTCAAATAGATCAAGACTACCGTACTGTAGGGAAGAACCGGGACATTGCGCTGGGAATGGTTGGTGACCCGGGAGCCATCCTTGCCGCAGTGCTTCAGGCCACGACAGGTGGAAAAAACAATGGTGCTAAAAGCCGGCAGTCTTGGTTAAATGTACTCAGAGAAGAGGAGGAAGAGAAAACGAAAAAACTCATGACCATGTTCCAGTCGAATGCTAATCCTATACACCCATATCGCCTTGCCTGGGAAATCAACGAGTTCCTTACAGATGACACTATCTACATAGGCGATGGAGGAGACATTGTAACAATTTCTGCTCAAGCCGTTCAACCACGTAAGCCAGGGAACTGGATGGACCCTGGAGCACTCGGATCTCTTGGTGTCGGAACCGGATTTGCAATGGCGGCAGGGCTTGCCCACCCGAAAAAAGAAGTGGTTTGCCTCTATGGAGATGGCTCCTTTGGCATGACCGCTTTCGATATGGAAACTGCTAACCGGTTTGGTGCACCATATATTGCCATTGTCGGCAACAACTCACACATGAACCAAATCCGCTATGGACAGATCACCAAGTATGGGGAGAAACGAGGTAATATAGGGAACAAACTTGGCGATGTTCCATTTGGAACGTTTGCGGAAATGCTCGGAGGTTTTGGGGCAGAGGTTCGTGAACCAAATGATATTCAACCGACATTGCAGCAAGCCCGCGAATCTGTGAAGTCGTCTGGAAAATCGGCAGTGATAAACATTTGGGTTGATCCGAATGAGTACGCTCCAGGCACCAAGGCTCAGACTATGTACAAGTAACTGGGTGGGTGAGTAATGTTCACCTTTCTCAAAGTAAAAACGATAAAAATATTCTTATATAAAGGCGATAATGACAAAAGCTCTGGAAGGTGTCCGTATTTTGGATATGACCCATGTTCAATCTGGGCCGACTTGCACCCAACTGCTCGCATGGTTTGGTGCTGATGTAATAAAGGTGGAACGACCTGGAGTTGGAGACGCTACGCGAAGACAACTGCAAGATATTCCGGATGTGGACAGCCTCTACTTCACAATGCTGAACCACAACAAGCGCAGCCTCACGCTGAACACCAAGAATGCCAAGGGCAAAGAGATCTTTGCCAAGCTCATCAAGCATTGTGACGTGATGGTCGAAAACTTTGCTCCTGGTGCCATCGACCGTATGGGATTTACCTGGGAGAAGATTCAAGAAATTAATCCTCGAATGATTTACGCCTCAGTTAAGGGATTTGGACCTGGTCCATTTGAAGATTGCAAAGTCTACGAAAATGTTGCCCAATGCACTGGAGGCTCTGCCTCTACTACAGGGGAGCTTGACGGATTCCCTATGGTAACAGGTGCGCAGATAGGCGATTCTGGCACCGGGTTGAACTTAGCGTTTGGGATTACTACTGCCCTGTTCCACCGCGAAAAAAGCGGCCGAGGCCAGCGTATTACATGCTCAATGCAGGACGGAGTGTTGAACCTATGCCGGGTCAAACTGCGAGACCAGCAACGCCTGGCACATGGGCCATTGAAAGAATACCCACAGTACCCGAACGGCGAATTTGGCGAGGCGACTCCTCGCTCAGGCAACGCTTCAGGGGGAGGCCAGCCCGGTTGGATTGTGCGATGCAAAGGCTGGGAAACCGACCCGGATGCTTACAGCTATGTAATTACGCAAGCAGCAGCGTTCCCTGCACTTGCCAAGACCATCGGTCACGAGGATTGGTTGGATGATCCGGAATGGTCTACTCCGGAAGCCCGCCTGCCTAAGCTCGATAAAGTCTTTGAGGAAATCGAGAAGTGGACTAAGACCAAGACCAAGTTTGAGGTTATGGACATCCTCAATCCACTCAACGTCCCCTGCGGTCCTATTCTCAGTATGAAAGAGTTGGCGGAGGAGCCTTCGCTTAGAGCGACCGGTACCATTGTCGAGGTCGATCATCCGGAGCGCGGCAAATACCTTACGGTTGGAAACCCGATCAAACTATCGGATTCGCCTACAGATGTTCAACGCTCACCGCTATTGGGCGAACATACGGATGAAGTCCTGACGGAGATCGGACTCAGCAATGCAGAAATTGCAGCTGCTAAAGAGGAAAATGCGGTTTAACCATCTCAGAAAAGAAAGGATATTTCAGCCATGCGACTGATCATCATGGGCCAGCAGGCCTTCGGTAAAGATTGCCTGGAAGCCGTCTTGGAAAAAGGCGAGGACGAAGTCGTTGCTGTCTATTGTGCCCCCGACAAAGAGGGCAAGCCAGTGGATCCGATCAAGGAGTTCGCTCTGGAGCAGAGACTTCCAATCGTCCAGCCTCCCAACTTCAATGACAAGGAGGTTTTGGACGAGATACGGGAGTTCCGCGCCGATCTCTGCGTTATGGCCTTTGTGACGCTCTTCGTACCCGAAGCAGCCCGCGACATTCCGAAACACGGCTCTATCTGCTTCCATCCGTCACTGTTGCCCAGGCACCGCGGCCCAAGCTCCATTAATTGGGCACTTATCGGCGGCACCACCAAGACGGGGCTGACATTCTTTTGGCCAAACGACGGCCTTGACGAAGGCGAAATACTCTTGCAGAAGGAGGTGGTAGTTGGTCCGGACGACACACTCGGCACCCTCTATTTCCAGAAAATCTTTCCTTTGGGGATCGAGGCCGCTTTGGAGGCGATTGACCTTGTGCGCTCCGGAAACCCTCCGCACATCCAACAGGACGAATCTAAGGCAACTTACGAATCATGGTGCAAGCATGAACATGCCGAGATTGACTGGTCACAACCCGTTGATGAGGTGTACAATCTGGTCCGGGGGACCAACCCGCAGCCGGGTGCATGGACTATTCACAATGGTGATGTGCTGAAAATTTTTGATTGCTCCAGAGTCGAGGTAACCGGGCCACCGGGGGAAGTGGTCCAGGTAACAGAGGCGGGTTTCATAGTAGCCGCCAATGGAGGCAGCATCCTGGTGCAGCGAGTCCGTCCCGTCAACGACAAGAAAATACCGGCGGCTGAGTTTGCATCAAAGAGTGGTCTTTCAGCTGGAGTTATTCTAGGAAAATGAATGACTAAACGTAATGGAATTTCAGCTGGAGGAATTACGCATCGATTAATAAGGATACCCACTAGCCCGGAGCTTGATGGCACAAGAACAGTATGTTTCCCAATCCTCTCATATTCGGTTTAACTGTAACTAAGTACCAACCAGCTACCAGCATAAATAAAATCACAAAATCTGGTGTACAATCAAATCTCTCTTTCGGCTTAGTGTGCCGTCATCTGATCATGCAACAAGTCAATGATGCATACTCTTTCGTCAAGACGTGGCATAATGTGAATATAGAATCAATGCTTTGGTTCTTTAAAACTTTTGAAACCAGTCACCATCCTTAAATTATATCTTCTAATCGGATTTCTACCCTATGGTGCCTGTCTTTTTCGAGGCATAGGTTGACCTTTAAGTGAGCCCTTATAAGTTAGGACTTTTTGCTGATAGTTCCTGGGAAAAAAAACCTTTTCAAGGGTTTGACAGCCGGTAGGATCAACAGGATTATTGCTATAATCGTAATCGGGCCTGCAATGGGCCGGGTTAAAAAAACAGAAAAATCCCCGTTTGATATAAGAAGCGATTGGCGTAACGCAGGCTCTGCAATAGGTCCCAACACAATGGCAAGCACTGCTGGGGCAAGTGGATAATCCAGCTTGCGGAGCAGGTAAGCCCCTACTCCAAAGATCAGCATGAGCCAGACGTCATGCATGTCCTGAGTAGGTGAGTAGCCACCTACGAGGCAAAGGACAAAGATTATAGGAGCCAAAATGGTGAATGGCATTTTTAAGACCCATAAGAAAACAGGAATAAATGCCAAATTAATTAAGACTGCGAAAAAATTTGCTACATAAAGAGAGCCAATCAATCCCCAGACAAATTCCTTTTCCTCGACGAAAAGCAGTGGTCCAGGTGTCAAGCCCCAAATAACCATTCCCCCTAAAAGAATCGCTGTAGTCGGAGAACCAGGAATACCGAGGGTGAGCATAGGCAAAAGTGATCCTGTCGAAGCAGCGTTGTTGGCAGCTTCAGGTGCTACCACTCCAGCCACTTCTCCCTTGCCAAAATTACCAGGTTCTTTGGATGCCATTTTAGCCACTCCATAGGCCATGAGAGAACCTGGAGTTGCGCCGGCAGCCGGAAGAATTCCGACAAAGAATCCCAACAGGGATCCCATTGTCCACGAGAACCAAGTACGCCCCATGTCTCGTATACTGTCAGTAATACCGTTTATGGAAATTACAGCTTTAGACATGGCGCTGTCCTCCCGGTTGCTCTCAATCGTCCACATCATTTCACCGATTCCGTAGATGCCAATAGCCAAAACCAGAAAATTGATTCCATGCATAAACCCGATTATATCGAAAAATACTAGTCTTGGCTCTCCCGACATTATATCCATGCCCACTGAACTAAAAACTAAACCGATACAGATAGAAAATATGGTTTTTGGGATATCATCTCCACTGAGGCCAACAAAGGTTGCAAATGCAAGGAGCATCAACGCGAAGATCTCTTGGTCTCCAAAGTCCAGAGCAATATTGGCAAGCATGGGAGCGAAACCGGTAAAAAGCAATATGGAAATGGTACCCCCAATGAAGGAAGCCATCGCTGCAGTAATCAATGCTTTATCGGCTTTACCTTTAAGGGCCAGAGGTCGACCGTCAAAGGTTGTTGCCACGGCTGTGGAAGCACCTGGAATTCCAAGCATGATTGAGCTGATTGCTCCACCATACATTGCTCCATAATAAAGTGCTGCAAGGAAGATGATCGCACTCGCGGGTGGAACCAGAAAAGTCATTGGCAGTAAAATTGCGACTCCGTTTACAGACCCCAAACCGGGCATGGCTCCAATGAACAAACCGACAATTACCCCGACTATTATTACTAAGAGGTTTAGCGGTTGGAACGCAACGACAAAACCATCCAGTAGAAGTGCTATTATATCCATTTATTAGTTAATTAATGTTAATGTTAATGAATTAAATATAATCCGTAAATCTTAATTCACTAAGCACCTAGTGTTAATTCAGAAACAACAAATATCCTAAAGGAAAAAACTGTATAGCGGAAAGAAAAGAGGTTCCAAATACCCCTTGGGCAAAACAATTCTCAGGGCAATGTCGAAGAAGAAGAAAATTACGACAGGAGCAAGGAGTGCGACCAAAATCGTGGTGATCCAAGAGTGGCCACCCAAAAACCTGAGATAAAACAATAGAAACAACGGAATGCTTCCATACATCCCTGTAATATGAACCAAACCAATCATCACTGTTAACGCACCTCCAACCAAAATAAACATCCTTAATGCGAAGGCATCCATGAATGTTTCTTCCGAATTGGATGGTGGTGTTAAGTGACGGTACCAGTTGACCATCGTCCACAGGCAGCAGACCAACATTATGGCCGAAAGCCAGAAGGGAAATGCTCCTCCTCCTGGCCCTTCATCAGCAATCCAGCCGACCGGCAACTCAGCGCTCTTCCACATCAGATAAATTGAGAAAAACGCCAACAGTATAGCTGCAACTATTTCGGCACGCCTCATTCCAGTGAACCTTTTCTGATCCTATTTTTTTTCCAGATGATTTTTATAATGCACCCATTTTCTTGAGGATGTTTTCATGAATATCACGTTCTTTATGCCAGTAGTCCTGTAACTCAGTACCAGTCATAAAATCCCCCATGAGGCTTTTTTTCTTGCGATATGTCTGCCACTCATCAGAATCGAAGACTTTCTTGAATAGTCTCTGGTAATACGATGCTGCCGCATAGCTCATGCCGGGAGCACCGACAACGCTGCGCTGCATGTAGTATACATAGTCCTTGCCCAATTCACTAAAGGTTGGTGCGTTGGGGAACATTGGCAATCGCTTCGCAGTGAAGGCAGCGAGTGGAACTGTGGTCCCAGCCTCGTAGAAACCCATCTGCTCGGAAGGATTGTTAACCGTAGAGTTGGCGTGCTTGCCGGCGAGCTGCTTGGCCACTTTACCACCACCCTTATAGGGGACGTACTTCATGTTCAGACCGTATGCCGCATTCAGGAAGTCGGTCAACAACTGATCTTCCTGCAACTTTCCTGTTCCAGCCATGATCCAGTCACTGCCCTTTGACTTGGCCGCACTCACGAACTGATCAACGTTAGTAATCCCTGTATCTTTGTGGACCCACAATAAAAAAGTGTCCTCGGCCATACGCGCAACTGGGGTGAAGGTCGAGATATCGACACCAAGCTTAGGCTGTCTTAGAGGCGTCGTATAGAAACTGTTCAGAGTTACCATGATGGTGTGGTTGGGATCCGAATTTGCTCTGTTTTTAAGGTGCACCAAGGCTTCGGCTCCAGAGCCACCGGGCTTATTGATCGGAGTAAGTGGCATGGAGGACCACCCTTTTTTCTCAATGAGCATCTGCATCAGGCGAGCCATCTTGTCGGCTCCTCCTCCCGCTCCGGCCATGATCACAAACTCAACCGGTTTTTGAGGTTCCCAGGCTGATGCTGACATAGGCATGAGTAACATCGCAAGGCCTGCAAAAATGAACGAGCAAAGGCCTAAGTGTTTTTTTATCATTTTTATCATATTGACTCACTAACTAGAGGTTAGGATTTCCCTGAAACAGTTTGCTCCAAGAATCTAAAATAGTACCATATTAATACTACTTGAATAGAATTTATGCTATGTTTAAAAACATGTCAAGAATTATTTTATAAATTTGATGATCTGTGAATAACTCCGATTATTTATTCACAGTCAGACACCCTCCACAATATTCCCCTTCATTCTTGTAAAATACATCAAATGATGATAGATTAATATTTTAATAACCTCTCTTTGCTGATCGATGGATGACTGTCCAATTTTCAGATAGGATGGACCCCGATACAGAGCTTGTTAATCTCCATAAAAACAAAAGAACCCTGATGAAACGAATTGGAATCTCCACCGTTCTTGTCTTCGCGATCGTTGGAATCGCGCTTGGAGTTGTCTATCACGGTTATCCTCAAGCTGCCTTGAAGGTTATCAATATAGCGTACGAGCGGCAGGCCGGTGTCGAATTGAAGTCGATGGAGATCGACGGATACGAGATTCCCTACTACGAGGGAGGCGAAGGCGAGACCTTGGTTTTGATTCACGGTTTCGGGGATTCCATGGTTTCGTTTCTTCAGACTTCAGCGTTTTTGACGGAAAAATACCGGGTGATTTTACCCGGAGTTCTGGGGTTTGGGGAAACCTCCAAAGCGATGGATCGGGATCATTCCATTCGGACCCAGGTAGAGACGTTTCACAAATTTTTTCAAAAACTTGGTCTGAAGGAGTTTTATCTGGGCGGAAATTCCATGGGGGGACACATTTCCGCCGCATACGCGCTCCGGTATCCAAACGAGATAAAACGCCTTATTTTGCTTAACGCCGCTGGATTACGCTTACCCGGAGAACTTCCTTATTCTCATTCGGAGGAAAGTATCGAAACGGAGGCAGATTTCGATAAGTACCTGGGTAAAGTCTTTGTAAAAAAACCATGGGTCCCGGGTCCATTGAAATTCTACCTTATCGAAAAGTGGAAAGAGAACCACGACAGTTATAATCTGATCAAGGAACAGATCCGTAAAGGACAGGACTATTTACTCAATGGCCGGGTCTCCGCGTTTACCAAAAAAACGTTGGTACTGTGGGGACGGCAGGACAAGATTGTAAGACTGGCCATCGGCGAAGCCTACCACAAGGAACTGCCGAACTCACAAATGGAAATCTACGACCCCGGCGGCCACTCTCCCCAGTATGAATTCCCCGAAAGAACCGCGAAAACGATCCTGCAATTCCTGGAGGAATAGGATTACGCCGATTTTTTTACAGTCTCTCAATAGGTTTTTAGAATAAGTTATGCCTTTAATAGATGAATGGAGGAGTGACCTTTGGGTTGTAACACATTTAGATTTGCACAGAACTGCAAAAGTTAAGGCCTGTTCCAATTTAATAAAAAAACAGATACAATTAATACTTTCAAGAATTTCTTAATCTAAAAAATAATCCTGAATTATTTCTTATCGCTAGCTGAAATTTAAAACTGTATCAGATGGTCTTATCTTCATAAGAATTTATAAATTTTAAAATTAATTAACATATAAATATGGAAGTCAAAGCAGAGAAAAATATAAAGTTAAATCAAGATCCAGACATGATTTGGAAATGTATGATTGATCCATCATTCATGGTTAAATCTGTTCCTGGTGCAGAATTAACAGAGCAGTTAGATGAAAGAAATTTTAAAGGTAAGATCAGTATTAAAATTGGTCCTGTAAACGCAAAGTTTAACGGGGAAGCAGAATTTACCAAACTTGAAGAGGCAGATTATGAGTTGACCATGGTAGGCAAGGGCCAGGATACTTCAGGTAAAGGTGGAGCTAATATGACTATGAATATCAAGCTGTCCACATTAGAGGAGGGTGGAACTGAAATGCAAAGTAGCATGTCACTTTCTATAACCGGTAGACTGGCACAATTTGGTGCTAGAATGATTGTAGCAGTAAATAACAAAATGTTTGACCAATGGGCTACGAGTTTTACAGAGTTGCTAAATGAACAATCATCATCAAAAGATTCAGAAGAAAAATCAACCAACCAGCCAGATAATGATAATGTGGCGGAACAAATTCCGGTCAAAGCACTTCCTCTGGCTTGGACAGCAATCAAGGGACTTTTTGGATCTAAATAGTAAAAAAATAATTATCTGGATTTGACACCAACTGTTTCAGTTACAATTATGCCCATGTGGTAATTCTGATCATATTATCTTTAACCAGAATTTTTCCTTGATTCAATGGGGACGACCCTGTTTAAGACCGTCATGTTTTTATAAATCAGGCTGCGGAGTGTATCTGAGGTAGGGCTTGATTTCTCTATGTCCTTTGGGGAACTTTTCTGGAATGCCCTTTGTTGGAATGGAGGTAACAACGATGCAGTCCTCTCCGTGTTTCCAGTTTACTGGTGTTGCTACTTGGTAATCTGAGGTGAGTTGCAGCGAGTCGACAACTCGCAGTACCTCATCGAAGTTACGACCAGTTGATGCTGGATAAGTAATAGAGAGCTTGACCTTTTTATCTGGTCCAATAACAAACACCGATCGAACTGTCAGAGTATCATCTGCGTTTGGATGAATCATATCGTAAAGATCCGAAACCTTTCGGTCTGGGTCAGCTATGATTGGAAAGTTGACTGTCGTGTTTTGTGTCTCATTAATATCTCGAACCCATCCTTTATGAGAATCAACTGGATCAACACTTATAGCAAGTATCTTCACATTGCGTTTATCAAATTCTGGCTTTATTTTTGACATGTAACCTAGTTCAGTTGTACACACTGGAGTGTAATCCTTTGGATGGGAAAAGAGGATACCCCAAGAATCACTAAGCCAGTCATGGAAATTAATATTTCCGTGTGTTGTTTCTGCCGAGAAGTCAGGTGCAATATCTCCAAGTCTTAATGCCATTTTGTCTCCTAAATAAATTTTTAAGTATAGGGTAACCAGTTAGAGCTGGGATTAATTATTTAAAAGTAACATTTTAAAAATAATTTATCCAAACCTTTTTGAGTGGAATATAAATGAAATATTTTAATTTTACAAATTAATAATCGTGTCAATTTATGAATTCATAAAATTGTCGTTAAATAGTATTGTAATCGAAACGAAAAAATATAAATTTCTGTTCTTTGTTGGCTGGAGTGATATGCACTTCGTTTCTTTCCTCTACCAACTTAAAATTTTCACCTAGTTCGGCTATCATTTTTTCAGAGTCATATTGCACAATTTCTAGACCACTGCATTTTTCAGGG
>MEHZ011636046.1_pt1 | contig 11165 bp, 9 predicted proteins | sample 897221 | NCBI WGS metagenome assembly MEHZ01 (sample SAMN05514161, study PRJNA337945) | marine metagenome | isolation source: marine surface water | place: Arctic Ocean | collected 2007-12-13 | reverse complement strand
ATCAAGTAAACAGTTCCTTCAGCAACGCCAGCGATTGCAGTACCACCAGATCCTTTAGAATAGGTAACAGCATCGCCAGTTTCTATTTTACTGTAAAATGCTGAAGCGACAACAATTTCGTCATCAGCAAGAACAGCGACAGCAGCGTCTGTTAAGTCTAAAGTTTCAGTAGCAGGTGCAGCGATAGTAACCGCAGGTACAGATTGATAATCCGAACCAACAGCAGTAATAGAAACACCGGTTACTTTACCAGTAGCACTTACAGTTGCCGAAGCAGTTGCAGTATCACCTTGAAAAGTTTGTGCGTTATTACCAGTACCAGTTAAACCGATTGTAGTCGGTGAAGCAGCCTGTGCGTTTGATAAACTTGAAGCAAGTTTAATTGTATTTGCGTCAACCACAACAACAAAGTAAGCAGTATCATCTGCTAAACCAGCGAGAGCAGTACCAGAACCATCTTGATAAGTTAGTTTAGTACCAGTCAGCATACCGTGTGCTGTCATTGTAATTGTATTTGCAGCCGTAGTTACCGCTGAAGTTGCTACTGTTCTAATAGCAGGTACAGCGATTGAAACAGTAGGTGCAGTTCTATGTGCAGTACCAGCATTAGTTAGTGAAATGCTTGTAATGTTATCTAGACCAGCTTTTGTTTCAGTATTATCAATACCTAAGTAATCGTCAGCAATATGTGGAGCAGCGATAGTGAAATCGTGAGGTGCTCTTGTCTTAGTAGCAGCCGCAGCACTTTCACTTGCTGTAGCAGCAGTAGAAAGTGTCATTCCAGTATTAGTTGTTCCAGTAAAGTTTTGTGCATTATTACCAGTACCTGTGATACCGATAACAGAACCACCAGCAGTAGCAGATAGTGTAATTGTATTTGCGTCAGCAGCAGCCTTCACAAAATAAATTGTACCATCAACCAAACCAGTTGCAACAGTACCGCCACCAGCATTGTAAGTAACCTCTTGATTAACTTCGTATCCGTGTGCAGTTATTGTAAATGAATTACCTGAAGTTGTCACAGCAGATGTTGCTACTGTTCTTGCAGGTGATAAATCTTTTACTCTATATTTTTTGCCACCATTAGAGACGATAACATCTCCAACAGAAACTTCTGTTTTATAAACAGCAGCAGCGTTACCTTGAACGACAGCGCTGTTATTTGTGAATACATGGGTGCCTGTCAGCGCAGACCCATCATTCATACTCCATGAGCTCATAATTATCTCTCCTTATTAATAAGATATATTAAACTTGTTTGTTAATTAACAATACTATTTATAAGATTATTTCTCTTTGGATGGCGCTTCTGTGTCGTGTCCGCCAGCACTAGGACTAATATCCAATGTTGGGTTCGTTTCTACCTTGGTAGGTTTCTTATCTAACTTAATCTCTTTCTTGTATTTCTTAGGTAATTCAACCTTTTTACCGTCTTTAATATCTTTAAGTATCTTTTGAGCAAGACCTACTTTAAGAGGAACTTCACCTGTATCTCGGTTTGGTTCTACGGTTTTTTGAGATTTTTCTAGATTTCTTACTTTTAATAATTGATTTTCTTTCTCTAGTCTATCAATCTCGGCCTCTTTATCTTCGCCTTTTTTCTTTTTTGCAGGCATAACAGGTTCTTTATCAACATTTTCTACTTTAAGACTTTCTTTAAAGTCTGTCCACTTCATACCTCTATTGATTACTAGTTCTGATTTAGCACCAGTAGTTAACATAGGTATACTTGCATTAGCAAGACTTTGTAGCATAGACTTATTGTATTTTTTCAATATACCATTCATTTTTCTAAGTTGCTCACCTGACATTGTTCTACCTTTTAGAGGTGCATATTCTCTTTCTAGAGTTTTAATCTGAGCAGGTGTAAATTTGCCTGAATTATATGCATTTTTTAAATCTTTTGCTTCACCATACATCTGTTTAAACTTTTTAGTGTGTTTAGATGGTTTAGTTTTTGCTTTCTTGTCAGCAGGTGATTGTTTATAAGCAGACTTATCGTCATCTGCTTTGTCATTATTCTTATCTAGATGTTTTTTATGTGCGTCTTTATCTTTGTCAGATAATCCAGATACATACTTCTTAGGTTCACCAGTCTCTTTATCTTTTGCTAATGATTTAGTGTGTCCGTCATTATGTGCTTCATTCTTAGGTACACAATTAGGAACTTGTTTACCACCTTTCATCTTCGTACCCACTTGTTTGTGTGTACTCCAACATTCTTCGACTTCAGTTTCATCCATTTCATTGGTCATTTTATGTTTTTTTCTGAAAGCATCCGATCCGCCAGCGTCTTTAACCATCTTGTCAAATACTGCCTGTGATTTAGGATTAATAAACTTACCATCTTTACCAAATAGTTTTTTAAGATGAGGTGGTAGTTCTTTTGATGTATTTTCTTCTAAGTTTTCTCTTATAGGACCAACTTTATATTGTTTAGCCATTGTAGCAAGTCTTTCTAAATCTGATTTACTACCTTTAAATGTTAGAAAGTCTGGATTACTATCAGAACCAAATGCGTCTACATTAGGTAAAACTTTTTTGATTGTAGCTCTAAATGCTGTTCTATGTGGAAGAGTTTTAAGGTTTTGAACTTGCATTTTTGCTTCTTTTAAGTTTTCCTCACTAACTTCCATTCCCATTTTTTTTCGTAATACATCTATCTCTTTTTTAATTTCTTTTTGTTTGGGTGAACTAGGAAAGGCTTTCAATGCTTTGTTTTGAAGTTTAAGAAGTTGTGTTCTTTGTTCTGGTGTTCCTTTTCCACTAAAAAACTTATCACTATCATATTTTTCTTGCACTTCTTCTAAGTTAAATTGCACTTCTTCTTTTTTTATATCGAAAGTAGTCCAGTCGCCTGTCTTGATTGCAAGATCAATTTTCTTTTTCATTATAGCATTTGTAGCAGCTATGCCTAAATATCTTCTTCTACCTTGTTTATCGAACCAACCTTGTTTAGTCTTATCATACTTAACTTCTAATGCTTCGTCTATGAATGACTCATAACTTTCAGCAATTTTATAACCTTTTGATTTATATTCATTCCAATCAGATTTATCTATCACAATAACTTTACTATGTTTTACAACCATCATTTCTGTATCTTTATCTTTGAGTTGTCTTGCCTCTTCTACTGATTCCGCTCTTCCCTTAACTTGTTTAGCGAGATCAGAGTCTGCCCCACCCCAAGTACCAGAAGATTTTGTTATGAAACTATTTACTCGTGCTAATGCCCATTGTTGCGGTGTAGTACCAGGTCTATGTCCGCCTTTCCATGCAGCCATACCTCTATCATATACTTTAGATAGTATACCTTTAGGCATTCCAGATTTATCTGCTTTTTTATCGAGTGCTTTTTTAGATTCTGCTAAATGCATTTCATTTAGTATATCTGACATTCTAGTTTTATAGTTCATTACGGTCCCTCTCTAGTTGCAGATTTTAATCCTAAAGATTGATTTGTTTTGGTAACTTCTCTTGCCTCAAATTCGTCAAGGCCTCCGCCACCGCCTGGTCCAAACTTTCTTCGATCTCTAAGTTTATCTAATTCGTCATACGCTTTATCTTCAGCGTCAGATTCGTTTCTAGCATTAACTACTATAACAACATCATCAAAACTACCGATACCTCTATATCCTACATTTGCAGATACTTCGTATCTCTGTTCATTGACTTGTTGTAGTAAGTCGGCCATTGTTGTTGAATATTTCATTAACTATCTACCTTTGCTCCTGCACGCCATTGATAACAAGACCAGTATCGTGCTTTTGTTTTCGGTCCTGGATTGTCGCAATTATGTCTTGCTCTAAATGATTTTCTTCTTTCAGGACTATCTCGTTTAATTGACATATTTGGGTCACCAAATGTGACCTTTTTTACCTTATCACCGTCTTGTACATACACAGCAAACTTTTTAGGACCGTCAGGCGTTCTTGTTGGGTCATTAAGACTGACCTTTTTACCTTGATGTTCTGCTTCAGTAAGTTCAGAAGCGTGTACACCCCATTCATTTACCTGACCTGCAAACTCTTTAAATTTCATCTAACATCCTTTTCACGGACTTTTTAAGTTCTGTTTTCCATGATCTTTTATATCGTTCCTTATATTTATGCATGGTGGACTCTTCAAGTGACCATTTTTTCACATCTTCTTTTTTGATCTGTTTAGTAGTCTTTCTGTAGTTCTTAATGTTCTGACCTGGCGTCAATTCAAAGGCGTGTTTAGCATATTCTATTGTGCCTATCTCATATGACTCTTCATTTTCTTCAGGTAATAGTTTTATCGATTGAAGAACAGTTTGAAATTCTCTCAATCCAATACCTAGTTTTTGTGCTATGTCAGCCGCTAAGGCAAATTTATCCTTAACGGCAGACATCTTTGATTTAAATGTGTTTATGCCGTGATTTATTTGTTTTCTATCTACGGTCTTTGATCTTATCCAATCGGTTGTACGACCTTTTGGTAATGAAAATTCTACTTCTAACCTCTCCAAGAATTTAGATGTCTCTTCATTAGTGCTCTCCGCTTCCTGCGGTCCTTCTGTTTTCGTATCTTCCACCATATGGGTAGATAACTCTCGACTGTTATTGTCTGTTTGTCTTTCGGAAATGGAAGTTCGAGTTGATCGCCCTCTTGACTCATCCTGGTTTCTATCGGATGCGTTATTTGGTAATTCACTAATTCGTTTAATCTCTTTATTTGTTTCAATGTTAGCATTAGATTCCTCCTTGGTTTCTACTAGATCATATAACCATGCTTTTTTCACCTCTTGCTCATCTGTTTCGTAAACTACATAGTTAGGTCCTCGTCTGACAACCATACCAGAAGTTCCGTCCTCTATATTATTAACCATGTCACCTATGTTAAAGACTTTTTCTTTTAAGTAATCTTCTCGAATATCGTTATTCAAGAAATCAGCAAATGTTTCGATACCTTCTTTGATACCCATGTCTTTTCGTACAGTATCAAATAATGATTTTGTATCGTTATTGGCTAATAGTTTTCCAATGCCCATAGAGAATGATTTTAAATCATTATTCTTAGCGGCGTCTCTCATCTTACTTGCTGACATACCTGTAGCACCTTCGGCGTCAGGATCTCTATCACCAGCAGATACAACTTTAATTGATTTAAAGTCATAATCTTTGCCATTGTATTTGTCTGCAAGTTTTTGAAACTCATTTATTCTATCACTACCTGCAACCATAATAACATTACCATACATCTTATCATATGTTTTTAATATTTCCATAAATGTTCTTTGATTACCTTGAGCAGGTTTAATCGTTATACCTTTAAACATTTTTTTCATATATTTTACTTTAGTTGATTGGTCTAGTGGATTCTTTCTAGGATCTGAAGAAGCGCTAGCAAACACTTCGTGGTTTGCACCAAGTGATCTAGCCTTAGTTTTCACGGTGTTCATAAGTTTTCCGTGCCCTATAGTAGGAGGGTTGAACCTACCAAAGGCAAAAACGATTGTATTAAGTCTATCTACCGCTTCTCCAACAGACATTAAACTATCTGCTTCTTTATCAGATAATTTTCTGTCGTCTCCTATTATTTCTTTAAGTTTGTTTATAAACTCAAAGTAATAATACTTTTCTAACATTTTATAAACTACATTGTTAGGTAGTCTATTTGCAACACCATACTTTTTAATTTTTTCAGGTGTCATTTCGCCGTCAAAGCCAGACTTTCTTTTATCTAGTGCATTATTTTTCATATCTATTAGTGTGTTAATATCATCTTCTAATTCTTTTACTTTACCTTCAAGTTTATCTTTCAGGTTTTCAATATCGTCATCATCTAATTCGATTAGTTCTTTATAGTCAATTAAATCTCTACTGAATTCGCCTTTAGCAATATCTATTTTAGCAACTCTTGCTCTAAACTCTTTCATATAATCTTCAATATCAAATGGTTTAGATTGAGTTCTCTTTTCAAATCTATCATGTACGATATCATAGACATCATCTGCCATTAAATTTGCCTTAGTATAGATATCTCTATTAACAATCACAAAGTAATTAACTGGGTGTACTGAACCAGGAACATTTTGTCCGTTTACTTCTCTAACGATTGCTCTTAGTTTATCAGCAATTTCTTCTTGATCGCTTTCAGGCACATCAAATAGAACATTGATATCTAAGTCAGCGTCTTTTCTATATCTCTTTGTAAGAATACTACCAATAAGTCTATACTTCATTACAGGTGCAACTTTATTGAATGCTCGTATTTGATCTTCAATCATTTTTTTAACAAATGGTTTCAACACAGGTTTTTCTGTATTGTAATTATCAAATACGGTTCTTGAGTAATCTTTTCTAGGTAAATCTATAATCGATTCATTTAAGTTTTCTTTTGATATCTCTAAGAATGGTAAAACTTTTATTGCAAGTTCTTTGCCTGCTTCGTGATCTGAACGATAGTGAAAACCAGCTTGAATTCTACCAACACCAACTTTTTCAGCAATCTCCATTAATTGTGTTCTATGGGCTGGGTGTTTTTGTGAAAGGTATTCAGCAGTTAATCTTGTACCTACACTATGACCACTCGGATAAGAAGGCGTTGCCATACTTTCACCATACATAGTATCAAAGTTCATATTTAATGCCTTTGCAACTTGATACGGTCTAGGTCTATTGAATGTGTTTTTAAATGTTCTGGTTATTTTCCAGACATCTTCTATAATAGCAGATAGTTCACTTGATTTATATTCTAAATTATTTTCATTTAGATATTCTCTAAAGTGAAATGAGTCCATCATATCAGAAACAGCAATAGAGTTCTCATCTTCTTTAGTTCTCTCTTGTTGTAATTTTGTGATCTCTACAAGTTCTTGTTTTGTTCTATCACTATCATTTTCAGGCGGCGGTGCAATCTGTATATTTTCCCAACCATCTTTAAAATGTTTTTGACGATAATTTTCTACTTTAGTTTTAGATTCATTTAGAGCATCCTCATTGAAGTACACAAGGTCTCTAATACTGAAGTTAACATCTTCAGTTAAACTAATTCTGAAATCTGAAAATAACTTACCCACGCTTCTCTACCTCTTTTATAATGTCTTTAGATATCTCTTCTGGTTCTTTACCTTCAGCCTTGATCTCTATAAATCTGTTTTTACTTTTTCTAAACTCGTCTAATGCAGGACCAGTTTCTTTCTCATAAACTTTTAATCTATTCTTTATGATCTCTGGTTTGTCATCTTTTCTACCACGAGCAGTCAATCGTCTAATCACTTCTTCATCTGATACATTTAGATACACAACATAGTTATATCCTATATCTTCTTCCCTCATCTTATTTAACTGTTCTATATTTCTAGGGAACCCGTCTAATATATATCCGTTCTCGGTATCGTCTTTTGCAAGTCTAGAAGTTAATGCCTTCATTACTTTGCCAATAGGTACTAGATCACCTTTGTCCATAATCTTTGCAACTTCAGGATCTGTTTTCTGTAATTCTCTCATCATATCACCAGTGTAGATATGAGGTATACCGAAGTGTTTAGAAATGAATTTAGAGTAGGTTGATTTACCTGACCCAGGGCCACCTATCATTATAATAGTAACTTTACTCATCGCTTCTAAAAATTGTTTTAAAGTTTTTGGCACTATCCTCACCCCTTGACCCAATCTTTTGCTGCATTAAAATTTGCTCGACTAAACTCCATACGATCAACTAGTTTAACAGCACCACTACTCTTAATAGCAACAAAACCTTCAGGACTTGTAACCTTGAAGCCATTATCAGTTTTTAAAAATGTTCCTATACTTTGTACACTTCTAAGTTTATCCATAAGAATAAGTTTTGCTTTCTGAAGTGATAGATAGGTTGCTAAGGCAAAGTATAAACCTTCACTATTACCTTTGATAAATCTTATACCTTGCGTTTGAATATCTTTATATTTTCGTTTTGAATCGTCTCTCTTTACTCCATCTATTTCTTGTTGTATTCTATCTCTATAAAATACAGCAAACTGACCAGCAAGTTTCTTAACAGTTCCTAAACCAGTACCTGATCTAATATATGAATTTATGTATGCCTTCAACTGTACACCAACTGATAAAATACCACTATCAGTAGATAATCTATCCATAAAGATAGAACCTTTACCAGTAGAACCCATAGCCATTTTTAATACATTGTCAAATTGTGTTAGTTCGGTTGATGAAAACTTTGCTGAAGAAGCGTCTCGATAACTAGCGTCATCAAAAAATACTTTTTTAGTTTTTTTAAGTCTCGATACACTAGCACCAAAACTAGCACTTAAAGACTTGAAAGATTTACCTGTGTATGTTGTATGAAATATTATACCCATATTGGCATTTGCAATACGACTTGCTAAGGGAGTACCTGTAGGTACAGCATATGTTATAGTATTAGGTGTGAATACGATATTCTTTTCACCATCAATATTTGCTGTCTTTAGTTCTCCAGAGGTGAATAGTAAATCACCTTGTAAGATACCTTTGATACCTAATTTGGATAACTCCCTTAGACAGATTTCTAATTTATTTGCTACTGCACCAGAATGATTTTTTCTGATATCAGCAACCGTGTAATTTATTTTAGGAGTTTTGTTGAATACGGATTTTGTGCCTACAAAGAAGCGACCATTATCAGGATTACGACCACAGACTATCGCCGGTGCTCCATCCCATTTAACAGTTAAACTAGTTCTTCCCGAACCACCTTGAAACATCCGTCTTATGGACTTTAGAAAATTTATAGCGTTTAACGCTCCACGGCTACCATTATTAATAATTTCATCTTCTAAATGTTCTAAGTGTGTATTCTTTGCCTCTTCGAGGTAGTGTATAAACCCTTGCATTCCTTCGCCTTCTCCATTAATATAATATATTCAATGTGTTAATATACTCATATCCTATCATGTTTTGACCCCATTTGCAAGCACTTTTTACAGTTTCTTTTCTTTAGAATCAATAGGTTATATGTTAATTACAACACTTACATTCACAAGCAGAGTCCTGACACATATCAGGACAATCGTGTCCACAATCTTCACAATATTTGTTTTCTGTTGACATAATAGTATTTATAAGTTATCTTACCTTAATATATTTTAATAAAAAAGCCGTTAGTATCACTTATTTTTTTAGCACCATTTATCATCTTATTCATAATACCAGATAAGTCTTTTTTATTTTTTACAAAAAAGTGCATTATTTTTAAACCTTGAATCTTCATAGCCATAGTTTTAGCAACATCCATATCTTTTTTTGCAATCTTAATTATGTCACCATAATTTTTTAATGTTAAAGATTTTTTATTAGAAACTTTTGAATCTTTAATAACGGTTTTATACATCTCGTAAGTTTCTTTAATCTTATCATCATCAAAGTTTTCAAATGGTTTAGGTTTCCCAAAATATTTTATACTACTAATTCTTGTATCATCATATTGGTTCATAATACTATCAATCACTTTTGTAGGAATTTTTCCTAAACGACCTCCAGTTGGTGTACCATCAGATGTAATTTCAGTTTGTGCAGTACCGTAACTATGAGGAAATCCTCTAACTTGCAAATTAATTTTCTTTTTTGTGTCATCATTCACAAAGGTAAACAAACCTATTTCTTTACCTTCGGTAGACAAGTCGCAATTAAAATTATCTATTTTAATATTATAATTTGAGACCGAAGATGTACCTGGTATATTTGTATAGTCTACATTTGCCTTTTCTGCTATTATCTGTTTAAGAGAAATAGGATAAAGATCCTTTTTCTTATAAAATTCATACAATTTATAGTTAAACATATTAATTAATTCAGCTGAATTGTCATAAGTTTCTATTATATCGTTCAAACTTTCAATTATCTTCGCTCTTTTACTTTTATTAATTATGTAAACATCTGCTGGATTCCAAGAATCCCCACTTCCTATTTTTGATTTTTTTAAAAATGCTGTAATAGTAGATGTAAAATTTGATTTATCGGTAGCGTCGTGTATGACATCATATTTAGTTAAAGATCCTACAATGTTTTTAACTGCTGGGCGTGTGAGTTGAAATGTGTTATACCAATCTTCAAAAGCATCCGGGTTATTTACGAATATAGGTTGTTTAGTATCTTTAGCAGTTTTAATATCTTTTTGCAAAGACATTACGGTGGCTAACTCACCTGCGTCTGCTAGTGCTTTACCTAAAGTATTCCTTGATTGACCGCCCATGCCTGAAAACGGTGCTTTATCAATATCTGTAAATTTAAAAGAGTTTTTACCATCATTGAATATAGAAGCCATCTTACCTTTAGGATCAAGTATCTTTTCATATTTTTGAAAATCTGTTTGTACTTTTTCTAAATTATCAATATCTTTAGTTTTTTTAAATAAGTAAAACTTGCCACCTTTTACTTTAATCTTCGTACCTTTTTTAATTGCAGCTACGATGGATACGATATATTTTGATTTAGGTAAATCTGATCTTTGAAATATTGCCATAACACTATTTATATAATGTTATGTTGTAATTGTCAAGCCTTTACTTTACCCAATGTAAGAAATTCAACAATGCCACCGTTAGGTTCCCATTGTTTATGTTTGTTTTGATGATTGGTTACCGAGTCTGTATCTTCTTTAAAGAAGTTTTCGACTATGATAGAACCAGTAGGTCTCTCAATACATTGATATACTATTGACTTATCTTTCTTGACCATTATAGTCTCATAAGATAACTTTACAGTTCCTCTAGGTGGTCGTCTTTCTTTATATCTAGGCATTTTTTCCCTTTACAGCAGTTACTAATTTGTTTCTATTCTTCTCACCAAGTGCTTTAACTTTCTTATTCCACTCTTCGATTTCTTTATCTACTTTTTTATTTTTCTTTCGTGCCATTATACTTGCTCTAAATGAGTAGGTAAATCGTCAATATGAACACACTCAAAAGTTATTCCTTGAAGAGCAACTGATCTTTTTACTTCTTCACAACGAGTAATAAGTGCATATATTTTATCTTTATTTTTTATTTCTCTATTATAATCATATACTAACCAGTATTCTTTACCATAACAACCCATTATTAAATTCATTAGACAATGGGAGACTTTATCAAAATGAGATTCAACATTACCTAGTTGTTTACACTCAATATGTATCTTTCTTTCTCCACTTGAAATATGAAAATCGCCTTGTCTATTACC
>MEHZ011476261.1_pt1 | contig 11165 bp, 19 predicted proteins | sample 897221 | NCBI WGS metagenome assembly MEHZ01 (sample SAMN05514161, study PRJNA337945) | marine metagenome | isolation source: marine surface water | place: Arctic Ocean | collected 2007-12-13 | reverse complement strand
GATTGAATCACCGATTATCAATACATTTGCTAATCCCTTTACCTCCTCGATTGGAGTTTCGGCGGCATTATTTATAATACTTAAGTCTCCTCTCTTTTGCTATCTCTATCTTTTTCTACAATTTCAATAGCTCTCTCTTCCGACAAGGCTTTCATAGCTGAAAAAGAGCTCTCGGTTAAGTTTACCCCCTGTATTGAAGCTCCTCCGACATTCACCTTAAAATTCTCCGAAGTGAATAAACTCCTATCCTCCTGATCTTTAATTAAAGTAAATAACGATACTGTGGGTTCAATCTCTAGATCTAATTGTATGTGTAATTTATCATGCATATATATTATATACACTTTTTTGAAAAAATAAAAAAAAATTAATGAAGTTTTGCTTGACAGTGGGCGATATAAATGCTATTATATACAACATAAATGAATTTACTTTATAAAACAAAAACTTACTTAGTAGGGCACATGCAATATCTTAGCGGAAGAGATTGGCGTGAAGAAGTGGCCGAAAAACTATCCCCCCTCAATATAACCTGCTTTGATCCATACAAAAAACCTTTCGTTAAAGATGTCGAAGAAGATGAAGCTTCTAGGGTTGAAATGGAAGGGTGGATGTCTACAGGTCAATTTGATAAAGTTTCAGAAAGAATGAAGACAGTTCGTTCTTACGATTTAAACTTAGTTGATCGTAGTGATTTTATTATCGCACACATTGTTCCTAATGTTGCAAGCTGGGGTAGTGCTGAAGAAATTACTACAGCAATACGCATGAAAAAGCCGACATTTATAAGTGTGCAAGGCGGTAAATCAAAAGCTCCGCTATGGCTACTCGGAATGCTTCCTCATAAATATATTTATAATAGTCTTGACGGAATTATAAAAATGTTGTATGATATTGATATTGAAAAAAAACCAATCGACTCTGACCGTTGGAGGCTCTTACAAAAACAATTTAGATAATAGAGTTTATTCGGTATTAATTACAAATAAAAATAGAAAAAAACAACAACTTAAATTACTATGATTACATTTATATTTTATTTTCTCGGATCACTTTTAGTATACCTATGGTTAGGAGCCTCAGATCAAAATGACTACGAATAATATTGGGCCAGCCCCTCACATATCAGCAATACACTTAAGCCTAGTAGGCTCAAGGAACATGCTTGTATCAGATTTTAAAGTAGCTTCTAGCGGAGTGGGGGGAGGCTTAGGTTTCTCTGAAAGTTTAAAGTCCATACTAAAGCAAATTGCGGAGATGGAAATGCAGATCGCCATTCTAAAAGAAATTCATCCAGAGCTAGATAGCACGATTGAAGCTTACCCAGATGAAGAGTCAAACAAAGCTCAAAAAATTGAAAAAGCATTTAATGTTGTTGCAAAAGATAAAACTAAATCAGAGCCTACAGTAAAGCCTATAGAAGGCAAGGATACTTCTATCTACAAAGATGCTAAAATCATCTCTCAGTTTAGCTCGCACGCTTAATTATTGATATTAAGTCTTGCAGGGTTGATTCATTAAGCAATTTAAAACTAACAAAGCAACCCCTACCAACAGTTACTCCTTCCTGATCTTCTTCGTTAGATATAATACCCTTTACAAAATCGTGAGCTCCGTGTTTTTTTATCCACTTCCAATACATACTCTTAGTCCCTCTTGGACATTTAATTAAATTATCATTTTTTAGAAAAACTTCACTGTATAAAGTGACATCTCTAAAGCAAGACACTGAGCTTGGCGGTTCAGTTAATTCACAATCATATATTATAACCATAAAACTATATACACAACATGCTAGAAGAAACAAAAACACAATCAGATTGGTCTAAACGAGAAATGGGAGCGTTTTGGACGCGAGAAAGCGGAAAAGGAAAGTATCTTTCTGGATCTATTGAAATTGACGAGTTGGGAGTTAAGAAAAAACTCAAAGTTGTCATGTTCCCAAATAGGTTTAAAGATAATGATAAAAAGCCCGACTATGTATTGTATTTATCAAAAGATAGCGAAAAGCCTGCGGATGAGTTGCCAGAAACTTCCTCCGCACCAAAAAAAGAAGAAATTCCTGACAGTTTAGTGTAATCAACTGCAATGAATATTGCATACGGACTAATTGGAACTTCAGAACTATTAAAAGAGCGTGACCCAGATGGATCCTATACCTTCTCTGGAATTACTCAAAAAAACTTCACAGCTATAGAGGAGGCTTCTGGAAGGGAAGCCGCGCTGCTGGAATTATCTGGAAGGGTTAATCATAACTTAAATTTGACAGAGAATATTATCGATTTTCTGCCAAAGATTAATGTATTCCATTACAGAATAAGTAGTTCTATTTTTGGATTAATTTCAGATTTTTCTGACTCGCTTGACTTATCTATTGATCAGTTGCCAGACAATTTATCAATAATTAATAAGATTAGATCCATTGGTCTCGTTGCTAGACAAAACAACGTAACACTATCTGTTTATCCTGACTCAACTAATAGTTTAATTTCTTCTAATGAAGAGGGTATAGAAAAAGCTTTAAAAGAATTAAACTTTCACAGTTGGTTCTTCGAGACAGCTGGGTTTCCATCCAATGTTTCTAATCCTATAATAATCAAACCGTTTGCTGAGCCTAAATCAACAAGTCATGACGCTGCCGTAGATTCTGTTAAATCTTTCTACTCAAACTTTAAAAAGTTAAATGAAGAAACTCAAAACAGAATAGCGATACAAAATGAAATGAAAGGTTTTTGGAACTGCGTTAACCTATTTAAATACTTTCATGTTTATTTGAATGAAAAATTTCAAGACGGCATGGTCTTAAGTTACTACAATATTGCTGACCTACAAAATCCTGGTTCGTTTGGTTCGGAAAAAGTTAATCCAGAAGTTAATATAGGGGCATTTCATGAGACTTGGATGGGAGTTGTTCCAGTTTTTGTTTGGTCTGAAAAAGACAAGAGCAATATCTCCACAGAGTATTTGAGCGGTCCTATTCCTGATTATAGCTACTCAGTTAAGTGGGAGTGCGATGTCCGCAAAAGAGATAAAGCTATTATTAGATTTACTATGCCAGAAGAGGAAGACAAGGTAACTGAAGAAGTCATTATGGCTATAACTAAAAACAAATATAAAAAATCAGCAGACGCATCTAGAGCTTTTAACGCTTTATATGACTCAAATTAATTATGAGTAAAAAGATTGGACATAAATCTCAATTTAAAGAGGTTGCGATAAGTAAGGGTTATAAAGTATTCAACCCATCTTTCTCCCAAAAGAAAAACAATGTAGATGTAATTCTTGAGGGTCAATTGAAAGGTAATCCTACTTCTGTAACGGTCGACATTAAGAAACAAAACGGAAAAAAATCCAACAATTGGGTTTACATCGAGTATGACAATTCAAAAGGGGGTAAAGGCTGGATCTATGGTGGGGCGGCATTTATTGTTTTTGAAACTAAAAGTGAATTCATATTTGTTTCTAGAAAAAACCTACTAGATCATCTTTCTAGTTCTGAATTAGTAAGATGGGACTTACCTTATGTGGATAAGCCTTGGAACTCTAAGTATCGATTATTTCGAAGAGCTGGAACTCTCGAGACTATCACTCAGGTAAAAATTTCCGATATACTCTGTATTTCTGGAGCACAAGTTTGGCAAAAACTATAATAAAAATTATGACTCAATCAACTGGAAGAAGAAACAATAAAGATACATTTTACGTCGTCACGAGAGAAGGTCGCAGAGCTTGGCCTAAAGACTACTGGACAATTGATGAAGCTAAAGCTCATGCAGAAAGCTTAATTGACGCTCTGAAGTCATTCAGAGATAGAAATGCTAACAAAATTGTGGTTGTTGAAACTACAGATCCACTAAGCATACAATAATTATTTTGCCTTAATTAAGTATTAAGGCTTGACAAAGCTCAATTTTTTTACTATAATATGGTTTTTATTAATCAATATTAAGTAATCAAATGGAAATTCAAAAACTAAACTCAGCTTTAAATTTTGCTCTCAATAAATTCTGCCCACTAGTTTTAGTAGGCTTCATATGTTTTTTTAATATGGGGTTCCTTACTTGGGAGCCTTACACTTTGTGTATTTTAGTTTTATTTTCCACAAGTTTTCACTATAAAGTAGGTTACAGTGTCGGTATTTGCGAAGAGAGAGGGTTGCTTTAATGATTAAAGAGCTTTTCTATAAGTTTGGATGCTTGTTTTGTAGGCATTACTTCATTGTCTATCGAAATGCCGAAGGAAAAGTAAAAACTTACGAGATAGGAAACATTAATTTAGTAAATTCTTTTGGAAACAATCGTGAAAGCAGAGATAATTCAGGTTTTAGAGCTTATTGTTTTGGTCGAAACCAAATTAGATCGTTTAGGCACGACAGGATAATTTCAATTAGTAAAAAGTAACTATGGATATATTTCTTGCCCTTTTATTTACAGGGATTCTTGGGTTTATAGTATATTATAATGTATATGACCACAAGCCGAGCAAAAAAGCAAAAAAACAAGAAATTAAAGAAGGATATGAGACTCCCACACAACAAGAAAACCCTTTATCTAAAGAAATAGATAAACTTATTGAAAAAGAGAAAGAAAAAGATATAATACATTCAACAAGTGTAAATACTTTAACACAAGAAATAACTAAATTAAAAGAAAAACAGTCAGAATTATTATTAACTAATAAAAATTGGCAAACATCTTATAATCAATTAAACGCCGAGCAACTATCTAAGATAGGCTCACTAGAAAATAAAATATCAGAGGTATCTGCAGAAAAACAAAAAGTAACTTCACAAAAAAAGAGTAGCGAAGTAAGACTTGGACATATAGCAGAAACCTTAGCCCCATTTTTAGATCAATTTGAATTTGACCCAGAGACTTGTACTTTCATGGGTCGCCCAATAGACTATATTTCATTTGGCGACGATAAAATAACCTTTATAGAAATTAAGAGCGGCAACAGCCAGCTTTCCTCAAAACAAAGACTCATAAGAGATTTAGTAAAAAACAAGCATGTAGCTTGGAAAGAAGTGAGAATCAAATAAATTTAACCCATAAAATATATGAAAAAAATAGTAAAACTACTGCTAGCCTTCGGGCTTTCTATTAACGTCGCCTTAGCTGCAAACACAGCGGAGATTGGATACACATCTGATTACTTCTACAGAGGCTCTCAACAGTCCCAAGAGGCAGTTCAAGCTGCAATTGGTTTTGAACAAAACGTCGCCGGCTTAAATGCTAGCCTTGGATTGTTCACAAATCAGTCTGTTGACTCAAGTGCCGATAGCTATATCGTTTCCGCTGGAGTTGCTGACTCGTTTTTGGATGGATTGTTAGGAGCTTACGTTGGTCTTAATCATGTTGAAGATGTTCCGGGGTCCGCTTTTTCGGAAGTTCAGGTTTCAGTATCTATTGACTGCCTGCTTAGTCCAACCTTATCTGCATACAGGGATCTTGACGACTCTCTTTATACATTTGAGCTGTCCGCTTCTCACGATATTGAGCTTGGCTTTGCCGACTTAGGCTTAGAGTCTTCGGTTGGCAATACTGATGTTTCAAATATTGACTCCAGAACTTATTATTCTGTTGGAGTTGATATTAGTAAAGATTTAAGTGAGTCTGCTTCTGCTTCTTTGTCTGTCGATTATGTCGACGCAGATGACATTGAAAGAGAATTTGTATTCGCTACAGCATTAACATTCCAATTCTAAAAATTATGAAAGATACATTAGATACAATCAAAACCTATGCTGGGGGTATTACCAGCGTCTTATTGTCGTTCATTGGATTACTTGTGATTGCACAAGTAGTATTCGGTGAAACGGCTCCAATTAACGTCATAGGCAACCTGCAAGGCATCGTAAATGGCTTTGTAGGCTCTGGAGCTAGTTTAGCTGGAGTGATCACCCTACTTCTTGTAGTGGCATTGCTTGGGCAGTTGAACGGAAAATCTGACAAATAGTTAGATTTAAGTCTTGACTTATTAAGGAGAGGCGGCTATAATGGTCGTCTCTCTTTTTTATATACAATTACATATTATTTTTATGAAAGTATTATCTTTATTTGCTAATGTTGGCTTCGGGGAATTTGAATTAATTCAAAACGGTTTTAATGTTGTGGTTGCGAATGAGCTACTTGACGATAGAGTAGACTTTTATAAAAAATTGCATCCACAAACAAAAGAAGTTATAGCTGGCGATATTTCTCAGCCAAAAGTAAAAGAATGCATAGTGAATGCGGCTCACAAGTTTGGCCCCATAGATATCATTATTGCAACACCTCCATGCCAAGGCATGAGTTTAGCTAATGCAAAAAAAGCATCAAACGACCCTCGAAATACATTAATCGTGCATGCCATGGAGGTTTTTCTAAAAACTGAAGCTAAGTACATGTTAATTGAAAATGTCCCAAACATGCCCGAGACATACATTAATCATGAAGAGTATGGTAGTATTAAAATTGCAGATTATATTAAAAAATCAATACCTGAAAATTTTCAATGCCATACTAAAGTTTTAAACGGAAAACACTTCAACACGCCCCAAGAGCGCAAGCGTTCCATCACCTTAATATCGCAGAATAGACGGTGGGACTTTCCTGATGAAAACCTAGAGCTTCAAACTTTAAAGTCAGCCATTGGTCACTTACCAAGCCTTGAAGCTAACTGCTCATCTCCGCTGAAGTGGCACTTTAGTTCAAAACATAATGAAAGGCATGTAGATTGGATGAAGCATACTGTTTCTGGAAACGGAGCTTACTTTAATGACTTAAAGCACTACCCATGTTGCATTATTAAAAATGATTCACCTGACACCATCAAGGAGTTAATTAAAAATGGCTCAGTCGGATGGCACACAAACCCTCCAATTTTAATAGATAGCGAAGGAGTTGAATCTAAAGCTAAAGTTACGAGCTTAAACTCTAATGGTGTGGTTAAATTATTTGCAGAAATACCGCCAAAACACTCCTTAAGGAGAGAGATTTATGGTTTTACCACAGCCTACAAAAGAATGAGTTGGAACAAGCCTGCCCCCACAGTTACCATGACTAATGGCTCTATATCTAGTCAAAATAATGTGCATCCTGGATGCCTCATTCAGCCCGATGGAATATTTTCTGACGCTAGAGCTTTGACGGTTAGAGAAATCTTGCTGCTCTGCGGCTTAAGTGCCGATGCTTTAGATAGCTTTGCCCACAACCTAGATGCTTATCCTGATAAAAAGTTTAAATTTAAATCTGGAATATATGGTTACGATTATCATCCCTCTTTCATTAGAAAAGTTCTAGGTGAATTGTTTTTGCCTAAAATGGCTTCAGCTATTCTAAATACTTTACACCAACATCAAGGTAAACAATTAACATTAGACATTTAAAACAGCAATGATTCCTCATAAAATACAATTCTTAACCCACACCGACTACGAAGGTAGCTCTAGTAGCTATAACGCTTTTGTTTATGAAGATAAACATCATGCGAAACAATTAAATTTATGCTTCGACAATAATCAGCGTGCAAATTTCGATGGAACAAGTTTACTCGAAAAAGACTATAAAAAATTGGAATGGGACAACAAGACATTATTAAGAATTTTTAACTTTACAGGAAGCCTCGGCAAGCAAAAGGTTTTGAAAGATTTCCTACGGGAGGGTGGAAAAAATGATATTAATTTAATTTTTCCGTCGATACTGCTTAACTGTCACACGGAGAGTACTATTAAGTTTATTGAAGATTCGGTAGGCTTAAATGAAAACCTGCAGGAAAGGCATCCAATTAAGTTTTGCTTTGATTTATTGTCTGGGTGGGTTCCGGAAGCTTTAATTCACAGTTCAAATCTTGGGTTAAATAAGTCTGGATGCGACTATGACTATGTATTTCGCAAAGGCTCAAACATTAATCATGATTCGGATTTTAAATTTCAAAATAAATCTATCGAACTGAAGGTTGATTATACAAACGTCATTAAACGCAAAGATCATTTTCATTTCAGGTATAATAAGTTCGACAAATTACTTTCAAGTAATAGTTTTATTTTTATTATTAATATACAAGAATTAAAATATTATTTTTATCCCGCCTCCACTTACAAAGACTCTCTTGAATTTAAATTCCTAGAAAGAGTTCCTTGCTTTAGCAGGGGAAAGAGCGTTCCGGGCTACGAAGCTTCGGGCTGGAGAGGTCTGCCGTCAACTGAATTAACCACACCAAACTTAAAAAATACTTTAAGTAAAATTAATGACCTAGGTCAATTCACTAACAAAACTAAAAATCTCATTGTCAACAAAACTGAAAACCTTATTGTTTCATTATTTTAAAAAAATTTTCGACAAAAACTGAAGGCATAGTGGACTATATATATTAAAGTAGAAATTCATCATTTAAGTTTTTATAATAATACATTATGCCAAACGATAATGATTTATTTATTTCTGGACCTAGAGATTATGACGAACAGACAGACTCTTTCCGCATAGATTTAGAAAACTTAATATATAGATACATAGATGAGTACGACATTAACACAATAACTATAATAGGCGCCATGCAAGAAAAAATAGTTGAACTCTCGAGCGAGGGTAATATTGAATTTGAATCAGATATTGACATAGAATAACACATGAATAAATTAATTGGAATAACAGGCTTCGCCCGATCAGGTAAAGACACAGCGTATCAAAGGAGTAAAATCCTTCTTGAAAAAGACGGGCATAAATGCTTTCGTTTTGCATTTGCTGACGAGCTCAAAAGGGAGTCTGACCCTTTTTTATTAAAGCATACAGGAATCTCTGCGTTTACCGAAGATGCCAGAGAAAAAGAAATTATTCGGCCATTTTTAGTTACCTATGGTACTGAAATTAGAAGGAAGCTTGATCAGAACTGTTGGATCAAGACGGTGCAAGATCGAGTTATTGAAAAACTAAATGAAGGCTATTTTGTTTTTATTACTGATGTTAGATTTAAAAATGAAGCTCAATGGGTAAAGATGAATGGAGGCTTACTTATTAATGTCTCAAGGGAGAACATTAAACCCGCCAATCATGACGAACACAAGCAACATCATTTCATAAAAGGGATGGTAAACTACAATATATTCTGGGAGACCTTTGGGGATGGTAAAATTTCCTCTTGCGATGAACATTTAATTCCCACATTGAGTCATATTATACAGTCTAGACCCGCCGTAGAGCAATTGATGTAATCGAGAAAATATTCCTGGTTGAAATCGCAAAGAAAGTGGACGATAAAAAAATGCAAAATATATTTACATATAATATTAAAAACGTGTAAACTAGTATGTTATGAATATTGAACTTGACTTCTCAGACGAAATTAATGCGAACAAAAAGTCAGGCGAGAAAGATAGGCCTGATTCTAAATCTTGGAAAAAAGCTCAATCTCCAAAGAAAAAATCTAAAGCTCTATCTAAAGAAGATTTTAAGCCTCATGCTATGTATGACAAAAAAGGTAAAAAGCACATGGCCAAGACATACGAAGATCATATTAAAATGAAAGACATGGGTTATACCCATGATTCTAAAAACATTAAGAGTTGAATTCGTGAGCGATGTGCAAAAAAAATACTCTCAAACAGAAAAGGGCAAAGAGGCTATAGAAAAAGCTAGAAAAAAATACGATAGCAAAGATCCAGAAAAACGCAGGCTTCAAAAAAAAGAGTATATGCGCAGAAAAAGGCAAAAAGACCCAAATTACTGCAAATGGAAATAACTTGACAACTTAAACATATTATGCTAATATAAAGTATATTATGGGAAGAAAGAAAAAATTAATTCAATCTAAAGTTAAAAATGTTAAATTTCAATTTGATCAATACTGGTCAATCAAATACATAGAAGTTGACCCAAATTCTAAACAGTCAGATTATAAAGTTATAATTAAAGCAAGATCTAGCGATTTAGCTAGATCCATTTTGAAAATAAAATGCAAGGAAACAAACCCCCACTGCAAAATTAAAGGGGTTTCAATTAACATGCTTCACTCTAATTCCACCATAAACGGATTAAGGTTAACCTTGAAAGATTGGGAATGCGTGAAGGAGTCGTCTTTCCCTAATTCTGTTAATGTTTTGTTTAGATTTAATTCGGAACGAAGCGAAAGACATAAAAAACACTTGAAAAACCTAAGACAAAATCACCCCAAGGTTAGTGTTAAATATTCAGGTCAAAACTTGAGCCAAAAACAAAAAAACCACATGAAATGGGACGGTAAGTGGAAGCCTTGGCCTAAGGTTGAGAGAGAGGCTTTGAAAGAAAAAATATTTATAGGTCTAAAGCTTAACAATAATTGCAGGCTCAAAGCTGCCAAGTATGTTTCTGTTAGTCAAAGATACTTTCAAAAACTTCTGAAAAAATTCCCAGAAGTAGATTGGGCGAAAGAATTTCCTGTTCAACGCTATAAGTTTAGCTCTGAAGATAATTCAAAAAGGCTTGAAAAACTTAGAGAGTCTAAATTGAAAAGCAAAGAAGCTTTTCTTCAGGAAATGTCTCCCAAGGTTATTTCTTTATTAGATCAAGGGTGTTCCTATGTATCAATATGCAAATCTTTAAAAACTTCTAAAATAACCATCAACAACTGCATTCAATATCATGAGCATAAAAAATAAATTTGACGAATGGCTTGTAGCCTATCAAGAAGACTTTGCTAGAATTATCGGGAAGCATAGGTATACAAACCATGCAGTAGATTCAGATGATTTACTTTCAGAGATAAACCTTGCCATATTTAAAGATAAAGAAAAAATACTAAACAAGGATATTGAAAGTCAGGAAGACTTCGGTAAATTAATGTACAGTTATGCACGTAACCACATTAAGTGGAAATCTGATGGGGTGTCCTTTCGAGATAAAAAGTACATTCAATACAAAAGAGATTCAACTCATACTAACTCAGAAGGGTCTACTGTAACTTTGTTTGAATTAATGTGCGATATAGAAGGCGAGGAAGACGAATCTCAATCGGAGTTAAATAAATCAGACAAAGCTGCAAATATAATTAAATATATTAAAAATTATAGCCATTTCTTAAGCCCTCATCAAAAAAATGTGCTAGACTTACTTCTTATGGGTAAAAACTTCCCACAACTGGCGGAGCTTTTGGGGGTTAGCCATCAAGCGGTGCAGAGTGTCTGTTCAGATATGGCGGGTAAGATTAAA
>MEHZ011569409.1_pt1 | contig 11167 bp, 11 predicted proteins | sample 897221 | NCBI WGS metagenome assembly MEHZ01 (sample SAMN05514161, study PRJNA337945) | marine metagenome | isolation source: marine surface water | place: Arctic Ocean | collected 2007-12-13 | reverse complement strand
AATAAATCTGATGGATAAATTATTATTCAACCCAGTTAGATTAAAAATCTTGTCATCTCTAATTAACAATAGTCAATGTGATTTTAATCACTTAAAAAAGGTTACAGAAGCAACTCAAGGTAATTTGAGTATTCAACTTAAAAAATTAAAAGAAGAAAAATATATCCACATTGAAAAGAAATTCAATAAAAATTACCCTAATACAACTTGTTCAATCACAAAGAAAGGCAAAATTAAATTTGAAGAATTTTTCATTAATTTAATTACACTTAAAGAGAATGGAAAATAGAAATTATTTTTTGATGAACGATGTAACAATTAGCTGCTTATTAAGTCTAATTTTTAGCAATAAAAAAATTGATTCAATTTTAACTAAAATAAACAATGATTCAAATAAAAAATCTTTACAAATCATATAAAATGGGTACATCTTCTTTGCATGTTCTCAAGGGAATTGATTTGAATATTGAAGAGGGAGAACTTGTTGCCATAATGGGTTCATCAGGTTCTGGAAAATCTACCCTTTTAAACATCCTTGGAATGCTTGATGTTGCAGATAAAGGTGATTATATTTTGGACAGTGTTCCCATAAAAAATCTGAATGAGACAAAGGCTGCTAAATACAGAAACAAATTTCTAGGATTTGTATTTCAGTCTTTTAATTTGATTAATTATAAAACTGCTCTAGAGAATGTTTCTTTACCCCTATATTATCAAGGTATTAAAAGAAAAGAACGCCAAGAGTCGGCCTTAGATTATTTAGACCGAGTAGGTTTAAAAAATTGGGCAACTCATTTGCCAAGCGAACTTTCAGGTGGACAAAAGCAACGTGTTGCTATAGCAAGGGCAATGGCTTCAAAACCTAAAGTTTTACTTGCAGATGAGCCTACAGGGGCACTAGACACTACAACATCCTATGAGGTTATGGATCTGATTCAGAAGATTAATCAAGAAGGGAAAACTATTTTAGTAGTTACTCACGAACCTGATATTGCTCAAATGTGTAAACGTATTGTTAAGCTAAAAGATGGGGTAATCATCGAAGACAAAAAAGTAAATCAAGTTTTAGCATCATCTTATGTTTAACAGAGATCGTTGGATAGAAATTTTTGAAACAATAAGTAAAAACAAACTAAGAACCTTCTTGTCTGGTTTTACTGTTGCTCTTGGAATTTTCATCTTTGTGATACTATTTGGTCTTGGGAATGGTTTAAAAAACACCTTTCAAGAGTTTTTTTTAGATGATGCGGGGAATGCTATTTTTTTAAATTCAGGAAAAACTTCTAAACCTTACAAGGGATTTAAGGCAAATAGAAGAATCGAATTTGAAAATGATGATTTAAATGATATTAAAGAAAATTTCTCCTTTTTTTTAGAATATTTATCTCCCCGCATTGATAGAAATGCTACATCAAGCTATAAAAAAGAGAGTAATAATTATAATACAAGAGCAATATCACCTGGCCATCAGTTTATTGAGAAAACTATTTTGATGAAAGGAAGATATATTAACCAGTCTGATATTATAGGCAAAAGAAAAAGTGCAGTTATTGGTAGACTTGTAGCGAAAGATTTATTTAAAACTGAAAATCCAATTGGGAAATATATAGAATTAGGATCTACGACATTTAAAGTTGTTGGAGTTTTTCAAGATGAAGGAGGAGATAGGGAAGAACGCAATATTTATATTCCTTTTACCACAAGACAGCTTATTGAAAAAGGTAATGATAAACTAAATTCAATCGTAATGACCTACAGAAAAGAGTTAGGTCACACAGGCGCAGTAGCATTTGAAAAGGTTTTAAAAAAATACTTTAAAGAGAAGAAATCTATCGATCCTAGCGATACTGAAGGAATTTATATTCAAAACCCAACAGATGATATTAAGCAAAGTCAGGACTTTGCTGTTGTACTTCAGTATATTGTAAGTTTGGTTGGACTTGGGACACTTATAGCTGGAATTATAGGCATATCAAATATTATGGTTTTTGTTGTTAAGGAGCGAACCAAGGAATTAGGAATACGAAAAGCTTTGGGAGCAAGCCCTAGATCTGTAATTCAAATGATTCTTCAAGAGTCAATTTTTATAACAACTATTTCAGGCTATGTTGGATTATTTTTGGGAATCCTAGTTTTAGAAAATATTGGCTTAAACTTAGAGGAATATTTTATTAAGAATCCTTATATAGATTTAGGAACCTCCTTATCAGCCACAATTATTTTAATTATTTTTGGAGCCATAGCGGGTTATATTCCTGCAAAACGCGCTTCAAGTATTAAACCCATAGTAGCCTTAAGAGATGAATAGTTTAAAAGTAATATTTGATAGAGACACTTGGCAGGAAATTTTTGGATCAATTTCTAAAAATAAGACTAGGACTATCATTACTGTGATTGGAGTTCTTTGGGGTATTTTTATTTACATTACCCTTTCAGGGGCAGCCAAAGGGTTGGATAATGGTTTTGAAAGACAATTTGAAAATATTGCAAGGAATTCTATGTTTGTTTGGGCGCAGCAAACCAGCATACCTTATGATGGATTTAAAACTGGACGAAAGATCACATTAAAACTTTCGGATATTGATTATATTAAAAAACGCATTCCAGAAGTAGAGTTTATTGCACCAAGAAACGTTAGAGGTGTTTTTGATGGATCAGTTCCTTTGGTAGTTCGAAAAAATAAGTCAAGTAACTACAATGTCTATGGTGATTTTCCTGAATACTCCAAGATTGCAACAAAAAAGATTTACGAAGGAGGTCGTTTTATAAATGAAGAAGACATTAAATATACCCGAAAGGTCTGCGTAATTGGAGAAAGGACACAAACAGAACTTTTTGAAAAAGATGAAGATCCAATTGGACAATACATAAGAATTGATAATATTTACTTTCAGGTCATCGGAGTTCACAAGTTTATTGAAGGTGGGGGTTTTGATAATGATGGAGATATCTTAATTCCCTTTGAAACCTACAGAAAAATATATAATACTGGGGATAGAGTTCAGTGGTTCACAATTGCTGCTTTCGATGATGCAGATGTCGTAGCGGTTGAAAAAGAAATCAAAGCAACATTAAAGCGAATTCATAGAGTTTCTCCAGATGATGAGCGTGCTTTTGGTGGATTTAACTTAGGTGAAATTTTTAATAAAATAGTTGGCTTTTCTAAAGGAATGACGCTATTATCCTTAATTGTTGGAATTGCAACAATTATAGCAGGTGTAATTGGAATTGGAAATATATTATTAATATCTGTAAAAGAAAGAACTAAAGAGTTAGGAGTAAGAAGAGCGTTAGGAGCTACACCAGCAGAAGTTAGAAATCAAATTATTTTAGAGTCTGTGTTTTTAACAATTATTGCTGGAATTATGGGGATTATCCTTGGGGCTTTTGTTTTATTTGGCTTAAATATAGCTACACAAGACTTAACAGATTTTCCATATACTAACCCTACTGTTCCTATTCCATTTATTGTGGGAGCCTTGTTTATTATGGTATCCCTTGGAACATTAATTGGACTCATTCCTGCACAACGTGCAGTAAGTATTAAACCCATTGACGCATTAAGAGAAGAATAAAATAAATTAATATAATTAATAACATGAAAATTTTAAAATACATAGGAATTACGCTTTTAATTGGTGGAGTTTTATTCGCCGCCGCTTATTTTATTAAAACAAATAGTAAGTCTGCTATTGAATATGAAACTCAAACAGCAATAATAACATCAATTGAGAATAAGACAGTTGTTACTGGAAAAGTAATTCCAGAAGATGAAGTCGAGATTAAACCTCAAATTCAAGGGATTATTGAAACCCTCTTTGTTGAAGAAGGTGATCAAGTAAATACAGGTGACTTGTTAGCCAAAATAAAAGTAGTTCCTAATGAGCAAAGTTTGAATACTGCTGAAGGAAGATTAGCTAATTCAAAAATTGTATTGAAGAATGCTGAGATTGATTTCAAAAGAAACAAAGACCTTTTTGATAAAGGAATAATATCTAAGCAGGATTTCGATAATATTCAATTACGCTATAATCAGTCAAAGCAAGATGTATCTAATGCAATTTCTGACTTACAAATTATTCGCTTAGGATCAAAGGGAGGTGCTGCATCAGCTAACACTAATATACGAGCTACAGTTCCGGGGACAGTTTTAGAAATTCCTGTTGAAGAGGGTTTCCAAGTGATTGCCAGTAATAGTTTTAATGCTGGAACAACTATTGCAACAATAGCCGACCTTAATAAAATGATTTTTGAGGGAAAGGTAGATGAGGCTGAAGTAGGGAAATTAATAGTAGGAATGCCCTTGGAGGTTAATCTTGGTGCTATCGAAGATCAATCCTTAGAGGCCAAGTTAAAATTCATTGCTCCAAAAGGGAATGAGGAGCAAGGAGCTGTTCAATTCATTATTGAAGCAGATCTATTTATAAATGATTCAATTTTTGTAAGAGCTGGATATAGTGCTAATGCCTCACTTATTTTAGAACGCAAAGAAAATGTAATGGCTATTTCAGAATCCCTATTGCAATTTGATCGCGAAACAGAAATACCATATGTTGAAGTTCAAGTCGCTGACCAAAAATTTGAACGTAGAGATATTGAAATAGGATTGTCTGACGGTGTTAATGTTGAAGTGCTTTCAGGGCTTTCTCAGGAAGATCTGATCAAGGTATGGAATAAAACAGAGCCCATTAAAAAAGGTGATGATGACGAAGACGGGAATTTTATTAACTAGAAATAAATAATAATATACATTAAGCTCTTTTAGTAAAGAAATGCTAAAAAATAATAAAGAAACATGAAAAAAACCTTAAGCTTTTTAATTTCTCTATCGACCTTCCTTATTTCCGCTCAAGTAAAAGAATATACCTTGGAAGAGTGTGTAATGATTGCCCTTGAGAAAAACATCAGTATTCAACAATCTGAATTGGATTTAGAGGGTGCAGATATTGATAGGGCAGACGCCTTCGGTAACTTCCTTCCACGTATAAACGCTCAATCTCAACATATCTGGAATAATGGTTTAAGTCAAAATATTACAAATGGTTTAATTGAAAATTTAACCACCCAGTTTTCTTCTTTTGGAGGGAATATTGGTGTTACTCTTTTTAGTGGAAAACAAAACATTAACCAACTAGCTCGTGCTAATTTGAATATCATTTCAAGACAGTACCAGTTGGATGATATGAAAGATGATATTAGTCTTTTTGTTGCAAATTCTTATTTACAAGTAATGTTTAATAAGGAGTTAGAACAGGTACAACGCTATCAGTTAGAATTAGCACAACAAGAGTTGGAGCGAACTCAAATAAGAATTAATGCTGGGGTTCAAACCAAAGTAGAGATCTATGAAATTGAAGCAAATTTAGCTTCTCAAGAGCAAGCTTTGGTTCAAGCTGAGAATTCTTATCGCCTTTCTCGAATTAGTTTAGCACAGCTACTTTTAATTACAGATTACGAAAACTTTGATATAGCTCAGGTAGATTATGACGTCCCATTTTCTCAAATTCTTTTAGAAAACCCAAAAAAAATCTATGAAAAAGCTCTTACAATTAGAAATGATATTAAAGTGGGAGCAACAAATATAGAGATTGCTAAAAAAGATATTGATTTAGCAAAAGGAGCTTTATTGCCGTCACTTTCTGCTTTTTTTAATTATAACACACGTATTTCTTACACCGATCGTTTTATTGAAACAGGAAACTTAATTGAAACCCCTATTGGAGTGGTTAAAGAAAATGGTTCTCTAGTTGTTACTCAATTTCCTGAGAGAGAAATTACGGGCCCAAAATCTTTTGGAGATCAGTTTACTCAAAACGATGGGCAAAGTTATGGTTTGTCCTTAAACATTCCAATTTTCAATGGATTGTCCGTAAAAAATAATATAAAAAGAAGAAAGTTAAACTTAAAGCGTACTGAAAATCTTTTTGAGCAAACCAAGCTAGATCTTGAAAACACAATAAATCAAGCTTATAATAACGCAGAGGGAGCTTACAAATTCTATGAAGCATCTAAGAAAACATTAATAGCAAGAAGTGAAGCTTATTTAATTGCTGAACAACGTTTTGAATTAGGAGTGATGAATTCTTACGATTATATTCAAGCTAAACAACGATATGAAATTTCAGCTTCTGATAATGTTAGAGCTAAATTTGATTATATTTTTAAGTTAAAAGTTCTTGAATTTTATTTTGGTCTAAAACTATAAATTAAAACTTAATCTTAAAATTAGTTATTTCATTTTTTCTTTCCCTAATTACAAATAGTTATAATCTTTAGAAGAATGTTTTTATTCTGTTGAATTAGAATCAATAGCATTTATTTACTTTTGCATTATCCATTAAAGTATATGGCATATATTCTACATATTGATACCACAACCAAAAAATGTTCGGTAGCTCTTGCTTTAAATGGCGAGTTATGTTCTGAAAAGGAGCTTCTTTCAGACACTTTTAGTCATAGCGAAAAATTACATGTTTTTATTAAAGAAGTATTAAATAAGGGCGGAATTGAAGCGGACCAATTAGAGGCTGTTGCGATTAGCAAAGGTCCTGGGTCCTTCACAGGCCTACGTATTGGTGTTGCAGCGGCAAAAGGGCTTTGTTTTGCATTAGACATTCCTTTGATAGCAATTAACACTTTAGAAGTTATGGTTCAGCCTTGTTCGGTGTCAACACATACCTTTATCATTCCGATGCTAGACGCAAGGCGGATGGAAGTTTATACCGCTGTTTTTGATTCTGATAAAAATTGTGTAGATAAAACTTCGTCTATGGTTTTATCAGAAGTCTCTTTTCAAAATATAGTTGGAGATGAACCTTGCTTGATTATAGGAGATGGTGCCACTAAATTCAAAAATCTTCATCCTAAAATAAATGCTTTTTTTACTGAGGAAGTTGTTTATCCTTCTGCCAGTGAAATGTTTTCATTGGCTCTAGAACGTTTTAAAAATTTAGAGTTTGAATCTTTGGCCTACTTTGAACCTTTTTATTTAAAAGATTTTTATTCAACACCTTCAAAAAAATAAGTTTATCCGTTTACGGCAACAACATTTTCAATCTTACCGGGCATCATTTCTTTAAGCATCGTCTCTATGCCATTTTTAAGTGTAAATGTTGATGAGGGACAGCCACTACATGCGCCCTGTAAAATAACTTTAACTTCTTTTTCAGCTTCATCGTAAGAATCAAACATGATATTACCACCATCTGACGCAACTGCAGGTTTTATATATTCATCTAAAATAGAAACGATTTGCTGCTCCGTTGAATTTAAATCAACTAAAGTTTGATTTTCTTTATTAATCTCGATTGAGATAGGAGCTTCACTTAATATGACATTTCCATCTTCTATAAAAGCACGAATAAATTCACGAACCTCCATTACTACGTCTTCCCATTCTGATATTTCAAATTTGGTAATAGAAACATAATTAGCATCCAGGAAGACTTCTTTTACAAATGGAAGATGAAATAACTCTTTAGCTAAGGGAGCATTTTTAGCCTCATCAATGTTTTTAAATTCAACACTATGGGTAACAAGTGGTTTGTTAGCTACAAATTTCATTACAGAAGGGTTTGGGGTACTCTCTGCATAAACACTTACTGGAATTTTTTCATTTCGTTGGACTTCAAGCACTAAACCCCCTTCATTCAGGTAAGATTGAAGCTGCTCTTTTACTTCTTCAATTACTTCTCCCCATTCAAGTATATCAAATCTTTCAACAGTAATGGTTGTTTCTGAAAGGCTTACTGACTTAACGAAGGGCAAATAAAATAACTGCTGAATTAAAGGAGCCCCTTTAGCCTCATCAATATTTTTAAAGTGAGCTATTTCTTTTGGACCAATTACATGATCAACCTCAAAGTGTGCCCAATGATCTCCTTTTTTTGATTTTGCTGTAAGTTTAAAAATCTTCATCTTTTTTTCAAAAATAATGAAAGCATTGAGATTTATAGCTCAAAATCAAAGAGATATTTATGCCAAATCTTTTTGTATTTTGGAGTAAATAAATATTATGCTGATAAAGACAGTTCGTGGTTTCACTCCATCTTTTGGAGAAAGATGTTTCATTGCTGAAAATGCAACATTAATTGGAGATCTTATTATGGGAAATGATTGTTCTATATGGTATCAGGCTGTTATTCGTGGTGATGTCAATACTATTAGAATAGGTAATGAAGTTAATGTTCAAGATGGTGCTGTCATTCATGCTACATATAAAACAGCACCTACCATTATTGGGAATAAAGTCTCTATTGGTCATAATGCTATTGTACATGGATGTACTATTGGAGATAATGTTTTAGTAGGCATGGGAAGTATTATAATGGATCACTCTATAGTGGGAAGTAATAGTATTATCGCAGCGGGGGCTGTAGTAACAAAAAACACAATCATTTCTCCTGGGTCAATTTATGCCGGTATTCCAGCACAAATAATTAAAAAGATAGATCCGAATCTACATGGAAATGAAATTAAGCGAATAGCTCAAAATTATTTAAAGTATGCTTCTTGGTTTAAATAAGGCCAAAAAAAAAACTACCTTTTAGGTAGCTTTTTTTGATATCATTCATTAGACTAAAAACCTAATTCCGTTTTTACGTCTGATTTTAAATTTTTGCCTAGAGCAGAAATAACGCTTCCTCCTGGGCTTGAATCTAAAACATAATCAAATCCTTGAACTCCTGCAACTTTTTCAATAGCTACACGTGCTTTTTCATAAAGAGGACGCATCATTTCAGCAGATCGCTTTTGAAGTTCTTGCGAAGCAGTTTCTCTAAATTCTTGAATACGCTGTTGCATCTCTTGTAATTCAATTTGACGTTGCTGATTAATTAATTCAGTTTGATTCTGGGCATCACCCTGGTAGTTTTGTGCTTTAGTTTGGAATTCTTTAACAGAAGTTTCCATTTCATTAGCGTATTGATCTTCAAGTTTTTTGAGTTCTTTTTGAGCTGCAATAACTTCAGGCATTTCACTGATTAATTCTTGTGTATTAATATGTGCTACATTAGATTGTGCCATAACATTTAATGGTGCAACTAATAATAATAAGCTAACAATAAGTGTGGATAAATGTTTCATAAAGTGAGATGTAAAGATTAATTTTTTGAGGTTGATATTTTAGTTTTTATAGCCTCCAGTTTATTCTTTTTATTTTGAATTCGTTGTTGTCTGTTTATTCTTTTAATAACTAGGTCGCTAATATCGTAATTTTTTGCGGAATATAACATAGTTACATTCGAAGATCGATCAAAAATAAAATCATATTTTTTTTCTTCCGCAATCAGTTTTACAATACTCATTACTTGATCCTGAACAGGTTGAATTAATTTAGATCGTTGAATTATCATATCACCAAAAGGGCCAAATCGTTTTTCTTGGAGGTTCACAATTCCAGAAGCAAAATCTTGTATTTCTAACTCTCTATCTTTAATTAATTCAATGGTAAGTAAAATTCGTTCTGTATTTAACTGATCCTGATCCTGTTTTAATTGAATTTTTTTAAGTTCAATTTCTTTTTTCCATACAGCTATATTTTTATCTAGAAGACGACTTGCTTCCTTATATTCTGTAACACTTTCTAAGATTATATTCATATCTATATAACCTACTCGAGTACCTCTTTGAGCATTAACTTTAATACTCATGAAAATAAGAATATTAAAAAAAAAGATCTTACGAAGGTTTATTTTCATAATTATTATAACGTAAACTTATTTAACTTATTTTAAGAATACTAGATTATAAGTTTATTAAATTTATTAAAAACGTTGTCCTATAATAAAATGGGTTTCCCATCCATTAGAAGTATTTAAATTTTCATTTGCGTTGTCAAATCCATAGCCAAAGTCAATTCCAAGGAGGCCAAATGCTGGCATAAATATTCGAACACCAACTCCTGCGGAACGTTTGGAATTAAAAGGATCAAAATCTCTAAAGCTGTCATAGCCATTACCAGCTTCTAAAAAGCTAAGTGCATAAATTGAAGCACTTGGTTTTAATGTAATAGGATAACGCAGCTCTAAGGAAAATTTATTATAAAGAACAGAACCATCGTTACCTGACAAAGATTGGTTTGGATATCCTCTCAATGCAATTGTTTCTCTTCCGTCGAGAGCATAGCTAACCATACCATCCCCCCCTAAGAAGAATCTTTCAAAAGGAATGTTTCCCCTACTTTGATTATATGCACCTATAAATCCAAAATCAGCTTGAGTTTTTAGTATTAATTTTTCGTAAATTGGAGTATACCAAGTTCCGTTGAACTTAATTTTATAAAACTCTAACCACTTGAATTTTTCTTGATCGATTTGAGCAATTAAAGGATTTCCATTATCATCTTGAAATTCAGGAAGATCTCCCAAATTATCATAGTCTGTTCCTGTGAAAAGAGAGTAAGGCGGGGTAAACTTTCCTGTGATATTAAATGAAGAACCTCCTGTTGGGAAAATAGGATTAACACGTGTATTATTTCTAGAAAGACTTATTGTGTAAGCTAAGTTGTTTGCTTGCCCATCTCCAAAAGTGAATAGTCCAGTGTAATAGTTATTTAGGTTGTAGTATTGATAAGATATCGACTGAGACAGTTGAAAAAAATCATCCGGAATTGTAAGGCGTTTGGCTAATCCAAATGTGAGACCACTAATTTGAAAAGACTGGCTTTTATCTGCTAACCCAGTAAAGTAATCATAACGGTATTGTATAGTATGTTGAAGTGAGGTAGAAAACTGAACGGGTTGCTGACCACCTAGCCACGGTTCAGCAAAATTAAAACTATATGTACTATAAAATTGACTGGCCTGAAGCCTTAGGCCTAAATTTTGACCATCACCCATAGGTAGAGGTTTGTATGCTTTTTTATCAAAAATATTACGCATTGAAAAGTTGTTAAACGATAAGCCTAAAGTTCCAATAAAACCTCCTTGACCATATCCCCCTTGTAATTCTATCTGACTGGCACCTGATTCAACTAAGTCAAAGCGAACATCAATTGTCCCAGCATTTTGATCTACATTTTCCATTTGAGGGTTGATTTGCTCGGCATCAAAAAAACCAAGTTGACCTAGTTCCCTTACAGTTCTCACCAATTTGTCCTTACTGTAAAGATCGCCGGGCTTCGCTCTCATTTCACGATAAATTACATGGTCATTTGTTTTGGAATTTC